>Ga0114974_10000035_pt1 | contig 105723 bp, 106 predicted proteins | sample S_130206_EF_Meta_FD_87318 | JGI IMG/M metagenome (GOLD analysis project Ga0114974, IMG submission 87318) | Freshwater microbial communities from Lake Simoncouche, Canada to study carbon cycling - S_130206_EF_MetaG | ecosystem: Environmental > Aquatic > Freshwater > Lake | place: Lake...
ATCCGCACCTATAATCGAAAAATCCAGTAAAATGGTGGGAAACGCGGGTGTAGTTCAATGGCAGAACATCTGCTTCCCAAGCAGAATACGAGGGTTCGATTCCCTTCACCCGCTCCAATACGTCAAATATGTTGAAATGGATGTATTAACAACCCTTCTGCTCTAGAAAATATTGCGGATAAAGACTCGACTCGATGAATGCAGGATTGCTCTATATGGGTTTGTTGATTGAGGCCTACTCAAACGCTTAGTTTGTTGAGCTGGCACCGGGCATGGGGGTGATGACAGGCGTGTAAGTAACCCTCCGCTTCTAGATAGCTGAATGGTGGTGACTAATAAAGGTTTTTTGTGATGGGTGTTGTGAGACTCCGATGTCGTGTGAGGTGTTGCATTACGATGAATAGCAGATCTGATGCCCGCTAAGCCACAGCCTAAGCTACCCGATCAATTTTCACAGTTATTGATTGCTTGGCAACGGCGACAAGGCCGGCACGATTTGCCGTGGCAGAACACCCGTGATCCCTATGTGATTTGGTTGTCTGAGATCATGTTGCAGCAAACCCAAGTCACAGCTGTGATTCCTTATTTCAAACGATTTTTAAGTCGCTTCCCTACGGTAGCGAGTTTAGCAGCTGCATCGGTTGATGAGGTTTTGGCCTTATGGAGCGGTTTGGGCTATTACTCGCGCGCACGTCATCTACACCGCGCAGCACAACAAGTTATGCTCGTGTATGGCGGTGCGATGCCAAAAGAGCTGGATGCTTTGATCGGTTTACCAGGCATTGGTCGATCAACAGCCGCAGCGATTGCGGTGTTTGCTTTTGGTCAGCGTGCAGCCATTCTCGATGGCAATGTGAAGCGCGTATTGGCTAGAGTTTGTGGGATTGCTGGCTACCCAGGAGAGTCTGCGGTCGCTGCCGAACTGTGGAGTATGGCGGAGGCCTTGTTACCGAAGCGTCATTTGGAGTCTTATACGCAAGGTTTGATGGACTTAGGGGCGACATTATGTAAGCGTCGCAAACCGCTTTGCGAGTCTTGTCCCATGCATTCAGTCTGCGTGGCTTTGCAGACGGATCGTGTCGCAGAGTTACCTACACCAAAGCCGCGTCAAAATATTCCGCTGCGCACGACACAGATGTTGATGCTGTATCGCGATGCTGAGGTGTTGTTAGAACGTCGCCCCGATGTGGGTATTTGGGGTGGCTTGTGGAGTTTTCCAGAAATAGCAGTGGAGATGAATGCTGTTGATTGGTGTTTGCAGCGTTACCAAGCGCAGGTGAGTAGTGATCTGGCGCTACCGACACTGAACCATGGCTTCACCCATTTTAAATTAGCTATTGTGCCGCAGCCGCTGCGGGTGCGACGTTGGCCCTTAGTAGTAGCGGATGATGCTCATGCTTGGTTCAGTCTCGATCGTGCATTGGGTGCAGGCATTCCGCAACCAGTAAGGCTGTTGCTCGAGCAATGGCAACGGAGTCGACCTTGAGCGTCGCGCTGCTTAGTGGTACAGCATTGGGTGCGTGGCGACGGGCGCAGCGTGCGCATTGGGTATCTTGGCGCGAGGCGCAATCGGCAGTCGATCGACAGCTTTGGAATCAATCGATTAATGCATTGTTATTTCAACATCTGCCGGTGAGCGCCAATATGGTGATTGGGTTTTGTTGGCCGTTTAAGTCTGAAGTCGATGTGCGCCCAGTGATTCGGCAATGGCGTGATATGGGGGTGAAGGCGGTCTTACCCGAAGTGCTTGCGCCCGGCCAGCCCTTGCAGTTTCGGCAGTGGTGGCCGGGAGTAAAAATGGCACGCCGCGTATATGATATTCCAGTGCCCGTTGATAGCGCTGTGTTGATACCAGATATGGTCATCGCACCCATGAATGCAGTGGACCATACTGGTTATCGCTTAGGCTATGGTGGCGGTTATTTTGATCGGACGCTGGCTGCACTCCAGCGCCGCGTCGTGGCTGTTGGTGTGGGGTATAGCGGTAGTTCGATGGCGAGTATTGTGCCGCAATCCTATGATGTGCCTATGGATTTCGTAGTCACTGAACTAGCCTGCTCTCAGGCTGGCGGTCAGGCCTTACTTGCGCTGTCGGCCGATGATAGTCGCTTGGCAGTCGCGCATTTGTTGACACTGCGCGGTTTGCCGCGAACACTATAAAATTAAATTATCTAAGTAACTAATTGATCTTATTGATTTTTTCTATAATACCGTGATACTCCATTGCGGCTTTTAGTTGGGCCAGACGTGCATTGGTATCATCCTCAGCCAAGAGTTGTTGTTTCTCTGCTCCAGATAATGGCAGCAGCTCGGCTAGGCGATAACTGACCCACACTGGATTGTCGAGTTCTAGGGGTTCGGTAGGTTGTTGGCCTGTGTGTTCGATAGCCATTCGTAGAATTTCGCGGCAAGTGGTATCGAACTGTTCAGGCATAGAAGGTGCGGCTAGGCGTTCTATTTCTGCAGTAATTAAGCCGTTACTAGCGGTGCTGGTACGCAATACTCTAAACCGATCGCTACCTCGGGCTATTAGGCTAAATAAAGTGGGGTGGGGCACATCCCATTCAATAATGTCGGCAATGCAACCGATGTCAGAGTGTGCGGCTGGTGCGCCAACTTCATTGCCCTCTTGAATCTGGCACACACCAAACGGTGTGTTATCGCGCAAGCAAGCCTTAGTCATTTCGAGATAGCGCTGTTCGAATATCTTTAATGGCAGTAGTCCACCAGGGTAGAGTACCTGTCCCAAGGGAAATAGGGGTAGAGAAAGAGGTAGTGATGGGGTAGTTGTCATAGGTCTAATTCGCGATGGCGCGCCAGGGTGCGTGTTTTGTCGCTAAATTGTTTGTGTAATGATTCGACAAAAAATACAGAGCGATGACGCCCGCCCGTGCAACCAATAGCGACTGTAAAGTAGGTACGATTATCCCGTTCAAAAGCGGGTAACCAATTAGAGACAAAATTATGAATGTCGTTGAGAAACCGCATCGCCTCTGGGGTTTGTTGTAGAAAATGTGCGACCTCGGGGTCGCGCCCAGTCAATGGTCGTAGATGCGGATCGTAATGAGGGTTGGGGAGGCAGCGAATATCAAAAACAAAGTCAGCGTCTAGTGGAATGCCATGCTTGAATCCGAAGGACTCAAACAATAAGGTCATACCAGTGTTTGGAACCGCAGCAAATTCTTTAATCCAGTTACGTAAGGTATTCGGTCTTAAGTCGCTGGTGTCAATGTGGTGGGCAAGTGCCGAGATGTCAGCAATGAGATCACGCTCACGCGCTATGCACTCGGGTAGTGTGAGGCCGCTAGATGCAAGTGGGTGGCGGCGACGAGTTTCTGAGTAGCGTTTGATGAGGGTATCAGTTTTGGCATCTAAGCATAGAATCTGTACCAAGTATCCAGCCTGACGGAGTTGTTTGACTTCTTCAGGTAGTTGTGCAACTGCATGTCCGGTGCGGGCATCAATCGTTACAGCGATACGCTGTGTGCCAGTACTCTGTAGGGTATGAACCAGTTGTGAGAACAGTTCAACAGGTAGGTTGTCAACGCAGTAGAACCCGGCATCCTCGAGCACTGCAAGCGCCACACTTTTACCAGAGCCCGAAAGTCCAGTAATGAGGATGAGTTGTAAGGGTGTGGTCTTGGTCATGAGTCGATGGTGTTCAGAGGGGGTTGTTTCATGGCTTGCGCCTGACGGGTGACGAACTCGCGCGTGGTATCAATGCCACGCATTTGTAAGACATGGTTACGCACTGCAGCTTCGGTGAGCACGGCAAGGTTGCGCCCTGCAGCAACCGGTATGGTGACTTTGCGGATTTCAATCCCCATGAGTGATTCTGTGCCAGGTTTGAGTGGCAGTCTTTCATATTGGGGTTGGTCGATGCTACTCGGGCGTTCGAGATGTACGATGAGTTTAATATTTTTGCGGGGACGCAGAGCTGCTTCGCCAAAGATGGTGCGAATATTCAGGATACCTAGGCCACGCACCTCAAGATAGTCGCGTAGCAATGGCGGGCAGCGCCCTTCTATACTTTCAGGACCTAGTCGATACAATTCAACCACGTCGTCTGCGATAAGGCCGCTGCCACGACTAATGAGCTCTAGACCAAGTTCACTTTTGCCAACACCCGAGTCACCAGTCAGTAGCACACCGACGCCCAGAACATCGAGCATCACACCATGGGTGATACTGGATTCTGCCAGGGTGCGTGCGAGATAGGGTCGTAGCATCCACATCAGCTCGACGCTGGCTATGGGTGAGGATAAGAGTGGTGTTTGGGTGGCTTCAGCAACCGCAATGAGTAACTTTGGTATATCAGTATCACCAGTGATGATAAAGCACGCGAGTTCGCGGGTGGCAATTTGTTCGAGTAGTCCTTGTGCTTCGGCTTGATCTAAACTATTTAAATAGTCTATCTCTGATTTTCCGAGTACTTGGATGAGGTTGGGGTGTATGAAATTAAGATGCCCAACCAAGCCTTTTGAGGAATCTTTAGTCAGTTCACTATTGATACCTTTCTCAGCACCTGCCTGGCCCGCTACCCAAGTGAGTTTTATTTTGTGCGCGGTCTCTTCAAACAGTTTAGCGATGCTGAGCTGTGGCATTGGGTGTCCAAAGAGTAACTAAATGATGAATGTCAGCGGCGCTAGACGCTTGTAATAATTGGTCGCGGATGCTGGCATCGCTGAACATTTCAGCTAATGCTGCAAGGGTTTGTAGATGCAGGTCGGTTGCCCGTGCAGGCACTAAGAGCACAAATAATAATTGTATGGGTTGGCCGTCTGCGGCCTCAAAGGGTATGCCATCGCGCAAACGTATCAATGCACCAGTTGCGGCTTTGAGATTTTTTATGCGGCCATGGGGGATTGCAATGCCATGGCCAAGGCCGGTAGAGCCCAGTTTTTCACGGGCAAACAGGCTTTCAAATACTTCGCTACGAGAAATGTGTTGGTTATTTTCAAATAGTAGACCAGCTTGCTCGAAGACTCTTTTTTTGCTTGTGAGGTTAGCGTCGACAAGGATATTGGACGCGGGTAGGATGCCGGAGATCAGGTTCATGCGGTATGTGAAAACTAGAAGAAGGCCAGTTATTCGATGGACTCGGATTTTAGCGAAACCGAATCGTGACGGTGAGTGAGCGTTTTTTCTTTGTGCTTGATAATAGCGCGATCAAGTTTATGGGCTAACTCATCGATGGCCGCATACATATCTTCAGAGCTCGACTCGCAAAATAAGTCTTTGCCTGCTAAATGTACTGTGGCTTCGACTTTGTGCATGAGCTTTTCAATAGTCATGATTACATGCACATCAATTACATGGTCAAAATGCGAAGTTAATTTACTGAGCTTGCTCTCCACATGACTACGAATTGCGGGAGTAATTTTTAGGTGATGTCCTGTTAGATGTAGGTTCATGACGTCTCCAGTTAAAGCGTTTTTCTGAGATTGACGGGGAGGATTTGCATTGACTCTCGATACTTTGCAACAGTGCGACGTGCAACAACGATACCTTGTTGTGATAAAACTTCGGAAATATGACCGTCGCTAAGAGGGGTTCGGGTATTCTCAGCGCTGATCAGTTGTTTAATTAAGGCGCGGATAGCGGTGCTGGATGCAGAACCGCCAGAGTCTGTGGATACTTGGCTACCAAAGAAGTATTTTAGTTCGTAAATACCTCTGGGGGTGTGCATGAATTTTTGCGTAGTTACTCGGGAAATGGTGGATTCGTGTAGCTCTAGAGTATCGGCGATTTCACGTAGTACTAAGGGCCGCATCGCTACAGGACCATGTTCCAGAAAATTACGTTGGCGATCAACAATTGCTTGGGATACTCGTTGAATGGTCTCAAAGCGTTGATGTACATTTTTAATCAGCCAGCGCGCCTCTTGCAATTGGGATGAGATTTGTTGGGTGCCGCCTCCGCGATTGCGCTGGAGAATGTTGGCATAGAGTTGGTTGATTTTTAACTTGGGCATGGCATCTGGGTTGAGCTCGGCGACCCATATGCCTTTAGTTTTGCGAGTAATAACATCAGCAATGACAAAGCGAGTCTCCTCGACTGAGTAGTCGCGTCCAGGCTTAGGGTTAAGGCTCACAATGAGTTTGTGCGCAGCTTTTAAGACGGCATCATCACATTTAAGCATACGTTTTAAGCGACTAAAATCACGCGCTGCGAGTGCGTCGAGATGATGCTGCACGATTTCTAAGGCAACGTTACGTTGTGATTTGTGCGCCGGCATGCTTTGTAGTTGTAGGGTAAGGCATTCGGCGAGCGTGCGGGCACCAATGCCAATCGGCTCGAGATGCTGTAAGTGCTGGAGTGCGATCGACAGCTCTTCAGGCTCTACTTCAAGTTCTGGCGGCAGCATTTCTGCAACTTCTTCGAGTGATAGCGGCAAATAGCCGCCGTCGTCTAGAGAGTCAATCAGTAGCAACACCAGTTGCCGATCGCGATCAGATAAGTGTAAGAGGGCTAGCTGAGCACTTAAGTGTGCCCGTAGGCTAGGTGGTTGTTCGGCAACGGGTGAGAAATCTTCGTCATCACCATCGCTATTGCTACCATAGGAGACTTTGTCTAGAGCATCAAACGGATTATCATGCGCGCCAGCGGCGGCGTAATCGGTTGAGGGGTGATCCTCGCTGCTCATGTCACTACCACTATCGTAAACAGGCTCTGTACTGATCTCGCCATCGACCACATCGGTATAACTATCTGCGTTACGTTGTTCGTCACTTGATGGCGCTGCATCCGGATTCTTAGCGGCGGGCTCAGGCAAGTTGTTAGAGTCTACACGCTCCAACAAAGGATTCTCTAGTAATATCCGCTCGACTTCTTGGTTAAGCTCAATAGTAGACAGTTGCAGCAGTTTGATTGACTGTTGCAGTTGCGGCGTCAACGTCAGCCGTTGGGATAGCCTGAGTTGTAGAGAGTGTTTCATGGGGTCATGGACATGACCTTGCCCCTCTGTATGCGCTGGCCCAGTTTAATCTGCCCATAGAATTAGATCGAGATTAAAGTCTAAAGTGTTCACCAAGGTAGACCTTTCTGACGCTTTCATTATAAATGATCTCGTCAGGTTTGCCATAGGCAAGGACTGAACCCTCATTAATAATGTAGGCGCGATCACAAATACCCAAGGTTTCACGTACATTATGATCGGTGATCAACACTCCAATGCCACGATTTTTGAGAAATCGAATAATCCGCTGAATCTCGATTACGGCAATTGGGTCAACTCCAGCAAACGGCTCATCGAGCAAGACAAAGCGGGGATTAGCGGCTAATGCTCTAGCGATTTCAACTCGGCGGCGCTCGCCCCCAGAGAGGCTAATGGCTGGGTTGTTACGGAGGTGACTAATTTGTAAGTCTGCTAATAGGGTATCGAGTTCTAGGTTAATCATATCGGGATCTTGATGATAGAGTTCGAGAATTGCCCGAACATTATCGGCCACGGAGAGACGGCGGAAAATGGACGCCTCTTGTGGCAAGTAGCCTAGACCTAGGCGCGCTCTACGGTGGATTGGCATGTGGGTTAGACGCAACTCGTCAAGATAGAGTTCGCCACCATCCATAGCTACTAGGCCTAACATCATGTAAAAACAGGTTGTTTTGCCGGCGCCATTAGGCCCTAATAAACCAATAATTTCTCCACTACGCACTTCTACACTGACGTCTTTGACGACTGTGCGGCTACGATAACGTTTGTTGAGATGCTGGGCTGAGAGTACATTGCAAGGTGCGAGATTCGCTAATTGGTCTGCAGGTCTGGAGGTGTTGGTATCCAAAGGTGGGCTCAGTGTGTTGGTGTAACCAGATCAGGCCTACTCATGGGGAGTGCTTTATCTGATTTGATATTCAGTGTTGTGCTGGGTGCGCTAATCGGTTCCTTAGACTTAGGTTGAATCACGGCACGAACGCGACCATTAGGGTTGTCTGGGGTCGCTGCTTTCGTGCCGCCGCCAAGCACTTGAGAGAGCTCAGTTGCAACATCATAAGAGATGTAATTCCCTCGCACTTCGTCGCCAACTTTTTTCAGGGCAGCACGATTAAATAGCTGAACTTTATCGGCACGTCCATCATATTCGATTCGCTCAGCCCAACCTTCAATCAGCTCATCATAGCCTTCGCGTTTCTGTTTGAAGTAGGCCAAGCCGCCCCAAGCAGTGCCGTATTTAAAACCATTTTTATCCTGGCGCACTTCCATGCGGTCACCACGAATCAGCATAGTGCCCTGGGTTAGAGAGACATTACCTTCAAATATTGAAATTTGTTTCGCATCATCAACCGTCACCCGATCGGCTTCTATGTTAATGGGCTTGGAGCGATCAGCTTTTTCGGCATATACGCCGGTTACAGTCAACAGGCATGCGATGACCAAAGTCATAGGTATGGCCATGACTGATCGCATGTTGAGGAGTGGCTTGTGCCTAAGGTTGGCGTGGGGAGCGTTTAGGATCATAGTAGGTTCCCCGGAAAGCGGAGATGAAGGTAAGAATATGGTTTGCATAATCTAATTTTAAGCCAATCGACCGTGCGATGGTGTGTTCATTGCTTACGGTAACTGCTTGATGTGTATGAGCAATTTTTTCGTCAGGGTTGACTTGCAGGGATTCGGTGCTTAGAACTAACTCGCTTTGGTTGCCATAAGCGCTGCGAACTGCACGCACATTGGTTTCGAAATTGACTTGTTCACCTTTGCTTGCAACAGTTGCCGTACGAGCGGTGACCGTTAATGTAGCGGGGGATCCAGTGGTAATAAAGCGTGGAGAATTAAGATAGGTCGAGTCATCATCTGGGTAATGCACCAGTCGTTCTGCATATAATGTATGTTTGGTATTTCCCTGTCCATCTAAGCGCTTGGCCGTGAGGTGATCGACCATATAATCAGGATCGTGGCGCGCTGTTTTGGATATCACCGCCTCAGGTTGTACCGCTTCATTGAGCCAGAATGTGAGTCCTGCCAGTAGGCCAACGAGTAGCATGGGAAGCAGTGAGAGTGCGCGATTAATCATGGGTGTTGATGAGGTGCTGAAGAATTATTTTTGTGTTCTAGTTTGATCATTCAAATGGCATGTTAGGGGCATTGCAAGTTAGACAACTTTGCCTTTAAATAAATCGTGAATGTTGAGTGCACCTATCAGCTCTTGTTGGAGGTTGATGACCAGTAACTGAGTGACTTTGTTGCGCTCCATAATGTCAACGGCTTCAGCGGCCAGACGGTCAGATTGGATAGTGCGTGGTGCTGCAGTCATCATTGCGGAGATAGCAGTGTCATGTAAATTTTGTTTAGTGGCAAGTGCACGACGCAAATCGCCATCGGTGAAAATACCCTTTACCCTATTTTGATCATCTACAATTGCTGTCATTCCCATACGTCCTCGGGACATTTCTATAAGGGCATCACTTAATGTCGCATCTAGGCGCACGCGTGGGGTATCAACACTAGCGCGCATCACGTCACGCACTAGGGTTAAGAGTTTTCGACCTAAAGAACCACCAGGATGAGAGCGAGCAAATTCGTCTTGGGTGAAGCCACGTGTACGCATCAGCGCTACAGCAATTGCATCGCCTAGGGCAAGCGCTGCAGTAGTGCTAGCCGTCGGTGCTAGATTGAGTGGGCAGGCTTCAATGCGTGCGCTTGCATATAAATGGATGTCGGCCTCACGTCCTAAGGTCGACTCAGCATTGCCGGTAAGCGCGATTAGTTTTGCACCTTGGCGCTTGAGGACAGGAATTAACGTCAGTAGTTCAGCACTTTCGCCCGAGTTGGATAAAGCAATAAATACGTCATCCCGCGTGACCATGCCTAAATCGCCATGGCAGGCTTCAGCAGGATGCACAAAAAAAGCTGGTGTACCGGTGCTCGCCAAAGTGGCGGCTATTTTGCGTGCAATATGACCAGATTTGCCAATGCCGCTGACAACAACACGACCTTTGCAATGGAGGATAGTTTCTATAGTTTGTGTGAATTTGGCGTCTAATCGGGGGATTAGAGCACTAATGGCCTGGGCCTCGATAGCGAGCACTTCACGCGCGGCCGTAATGGCCGTATTTGCACTCATCGCCGGGTTCAGAGCAGAGTCTGGGGTGTTTGAGGTGTTCATGGGCGGAGTATAGCAAAGCTACCCGCCAATTTTTACTTAAGTTTTGATGCTCCATGGTGGTCGCTGCTCAGGAAAATATCAATGCGTGGAGATGATTTTTAATAGTGCGAAATTAGTAATTGCTGTCCGCAGCTTCTAGCAATAGCCGCGATCGATCTCGATAGCCGCGCTAAACCTTATTTGGTCGGCATGCGATTCTCGTTTAGAATCAGGGGTATATTTCAAGGTGTCAGAGTCTAATCTTAGTGAGAATTGAGTCTCTCGAGTTTGATAAATTAGTGATCATCGAATCGATCGAATAAAAGTGAGTTTGCAGGTGGCTTCAAAAAATCTGATTGAAATCAAGGATGTGAGCTTCTCTTACGGGAAGCGGCTGATATTGAGCGGGATCAATATGACGATTGCTCAGGGCCAGGTTGTTGCTTTGATGGGGATTAGTGGTTCAGGTAAAACCACATTGTTGCGATTAATAGGCGGGGTGATGCGGCCGACCTCTGGTGAAGTTTGGGTCAATGGCGTTTGTACCAACGATTTGGATCAGGCCGGCTTGTATCAATTACGGCGGCAAATGGGCATGTTATTTCAGTTTGGCGCCTTGTTTACCGATTTATCGGTGTTTGACAATGTGGCATTTCAATTGCGCGAGCATACCCAACTCCCCGAGGCGATGATTCGCGATTTGGTGATGATGAAATTGCATGCAGTGGGCTTGCGTGGTGCGCATCAGTTGATGCCGGCAGCACTCTCTGGTGGTATGGCTAGGCGGGTGGCGCTAGCCCGCGCCATTGCGCTTGATCCAATGCTCATGCTCTATGATGAGCCGTTTACTGGGTTAGATCCCATTTCATTGGGAGCGATAGCGCAGTTGGTGCGGCAGTTTAACGATACGTTGGGAACCACCTCATTATTAGTGACGCATGATGTTGCAGAAGCGCTAGATGTGGTGGACGATGTGTATTATTTAGCAGACGGTAAAATGTTGGCGCATGGCTCTCCGCAGGCCATGCGTGCGCATACAAATCCTGTGGTGCGGCAGTTTGTCTATGGCGAGATTGATGGACCGGTGGCTGCACAATATCCTGTAGGGGATTTTGCGACCGCTTTAAAGTTAAGGAAACAGTGTGCTGCATAGATTGTCCAGTTCGGTGAGCGCTCTTGGTGCCCAAGTAATTGATATGGTGTTGCGGCTTGGTTATGCCACGCGCTTTATGCTATTGACCTTGCGGCAATCGACGACATGTTTGATGCGTCCTAGTCTGATTGTGCGAGAGCTCTATTACACCGGCACCTTGTCCATGGTGATTATTTTGGTGTCTGGTCTGTTTGTTGGCATGGTGTTGGCTTTGCAGGGTTATCAAACCTTAGTGACTTATGGCTCGGAGTCGGTGCTAGGTGTTTTAGTGGCCTTATCTTTGGTGCGTGAGCTGGGTCCGGTGATTGCGGCGTTGTTGTTTGCTAGTCGCGCTGGTTCGGCAATGACGGCCGAGATTGGTTTGATGAAAGCAACCGAGCAGTTGGCTGCTATGGAGATGATGGCTGTCGATCCGATTGCGCGTGTGGTCGCGCCGCGGTTTTGGGCAGGGCTGCTATCGATGCCACTATTGGCGGCGTTGTTCAGCGCTATGGGTATTTTCGGTGGTTATATTGTTGGGGTGGTGCTCATTGGCGTCGACGAAGGGTCGTTTTGGTCGCAAATGCAAAGTGCTGTGGATGTGCGTGAGGATATTCTCAATGGCGTAATTAAGAGCGTTGTGTTCGGTATTGCGATTACTTGGATTGCCTTGTTTGAGGGTTACGATGCGCCGCCGACAGCCGAGGGGGTGTCGGGCGCTACTACCCGTACGGTAGTGACGTCGTCATTGGCGGTATTGGGTCTGGACTTTATCCTGACCTCTTTTATGTTTAGGGGTGTGTAATGCAACGTTCCATGTTAGATCTATGGGTAGGTTTGTTCGTGATTGCTGGTCTTGCCGCTTTGGTGGTGCTGGCTTTTAAAGTTGGCAATATGTCGAGTACGGGCGCTGGTGAGACCTATTCACTACAGGCCAACTTTGACAATATTGGTGGATTAAAGCCGCGGGCACCAGTGAAGAGTGCTGGTGTGGTGGTTGGGCGGGTGACGCGGATCGAATTTAATAATGATCGGTTCACCGCCAAGGTGACTTTAACCATTAATAAAGCGGTGCAATTTCCTAAGGATTCGACAGCTGCAATTCTTACTTCCGGATTGTTGGGTGAGCAGTATGTCGGCATTGACGGTGGGGGTGATGGGGAGATGTTTAAGGCGGGCGACAACATACGACTCACGCAGTCGGCTGTCGTCCTCGAAAAGCTAATTAGTCAGTTTATGTTTGATAAGGCGGCCCAAGGCCAGCCGAATGCCCAGAAATAAGGAGAGCAGCGTTGAATTTTCATAAGTACCTGATTAATTTTGGATTTCTATTGTTTTTTGGGGTGGGTTTGAGCGCCATGGCTGCCGTTACACCACAGACGGCCCCGGATGTGCTGGCACGCACGGTAACCGAAGAGGTGTTGGCGGCAATTCGTAACGACAAAGAGATTGTGGGGGGTAATTCCAAAAAAGCCCGGGAGTTGATTGAAGTGGCGATTGCCCCGCACTTTAACTTTAGCAGTATGACGCAACTGGCCATGGGCAAGCATTGGGCAGCAGCCTCCCCCGACCAACGCAAAGCGCTAGTAGCGGAGTTTCGTGCGCTATTGATCCAGACCTATACCTCATCACTAGTCCTATTTAAAGACCAGAAAATCGAATTTAGACCCTTGAAGATGGCGCCTGAAGATAGCGATGTGTTGGTGCGTTCCGTAGTCAAGAAAACAGATGGCGGCGAGCCGGTGCAAGTTGATTATGGCATGGAGAAGACAGACGCTGGGTGGAAGGTTTATAACGTGAAGGTAGGTGGGATTAGCTTGGTAGAGAGTTATCGCAGCACTTTTAATTCGGAAATCGGTAAAAATGGTATCGATGGGCTGGTTAAAATGCTCAAAGATAAGAACCGTACTTTTTCGATGTCGCAAAAATGATTCAGTGTGTAGACGGCCAAGCTACTGTCAGTGGACCTATGACACTAGAGCAGGCCTTGAGCCTCAGAGCAGACGGCTTGGCCCAATTTACGGCGCCCATAGTGACGGTAGATTTGTCAGCAGTTACTGCAGTCGATTCGACTGCTATCAGTGTATTCTTTGAGTGGCAGCGCGAGGCCTTGCGCCTAGGGCGCATCATCCGGTTTACCCAGCTGCCGGCCAATCTGTTGAGTTTGATGGCCTTGTATGGCGTGACGGACTTGATCAATGCATGCTGAATGCCCGATAAGTCTAGGTCTGGGGTGGTAGATGACGTCTGCCATTGAGATCGAGCAGGTCACAAAGCGTTATTCTCAGGTGCAGGCCCTGGCCGGTGTGAGTTTTAGTATTGGAGCCGGCGAGTTTTTTGGTTTGCTTGGGCCCAATGGCGCGGGTAAGACGACACTCATTAGCATTCTGGCGGGCCTTACCCATGCCGATAGCGGTCGGGTGTGTGTGATGGGGCATGACGTGGTCAGTGATTACCGCGCTGCTCGCCATGCGCTTGGCGTGGTGCCGCAAGAGCTGGTATTTGATCCGTTCTTTACGGTGCGCGAGACCTTGACGATTCAGTCTGGTTATTTTGGTTTAAAAAACAATACAGCGTGGATTGATGAGGTGATGGAGAACCTCGATCTAACGTCAAAAGCCGATGCCAATATGCGCGCGCTCTCTGGTGGAATGAAGCGGCGGGTGTTGGTGGCGCAAGCCTTAGTGCATAAGCCACCGGTGATTGTCTTGGATGAGCCCACTGCGGGTGTGGATGTTGAATTACGCCAAGCCTTGTGGCGCTTTATTCAGCGTCTCAATCGTGATGGTCATACTATTGTCTTGACCACGCATTATTTAGAGGAGGCCGAGGCTTTGTGTACTCGGCTGGCGATGCTTAAGCAAGGGCGGGTGGTTGCGCTAGATGATACTGGAAATTTGTTGCGTGCTCAGGCGGGCTGTCAAATCCAGTTGCGTTTGTCGGCTGAGCTACCGGCGGCATTGCTACCGCAATTGTTGCAGCGCCAAGAAAACGGTGCGCTACGATTATCGGTCGTTGACTTCGATCATATTGAAGTTGTCCTGGCTACCCTGCGAGCAGCCCAAGTCAAAGTCTTGGAGATGGAGATTGTGCAGCCTGATCTGGAAGATGTATTCGTGCAAATTATGAATCGATCATGAGCCTTTGTCACAAACTAAGCGCCTCTGAAATTCCACAGGATCAGTGATGACCGGTTTTTATACCTTATTTTATAAAGAGTGGTTACGCTTTTGGAAAGTGCGGGTGCAAACGGTATTGGCGCCGGTGCTGACTGCGTTATTGTATTTATTGGTGTTTGGCCAAGCTTTGCGTGGCCGCACGGAAGTGTTTCCTGGCGTTGACTATACAACTTTTCTGTTGCCAGGCTTGGTGATGATGGCCGTTTTACAAAATGCGTTTGCGAATGCCTCTTCGAGTTTGATGCAGTCGAAGATGACCGGTAATATTGTCTTTGTGTTGTTGCCGCCGCTCTCCCATCGTGAGTTTTTTTTGGCGTATTTGCTGGCTGCAATCGCCCGTGGTGTAGTGGTTGGTTTAGGTGTGTTTGCTGCGACTTATTGGTTTATTGATTTGCCGATGGCGCATCCATTGTGGATCTTGGGTTTTGGTCTGGCTGGTAGTGCAGTCATGGGCGTATTGGGGATCGTTGCAGGTATTTATTCCGATAAAATAGATCAACTCTCGGCTTTTACTAATTTCATTATTTTGCCGCTGACTTTTTTGTCTGGTGTGTTCTATTCGATTCATGCGTTGTCACCTGTCTGGCAATTGGCCACCCACCTCAATCCAGTGTTCTATATGATTGATGGCTTTCGCTATGGTTTTTTTGGTGTAGCTGACACCTCGCCGAGCTTGAGTTTGGTGATAGTAGTCTCCTGCTTTTTCTGCCTGTCATGGCTGACTTTATGGTTGCTCAAGATTGGTTATAAGTTACGTCCTTAGTGTATGGGCAGTAGGATAATTCTTAATGCGTTGTTTTTAGAGGATTTTAAATATGGTAACTCCCGATAGTATTAAGCAGTCTATTTTGGCCGGCCTTGATTGCCAGCATGTTGAAGTCGCCGGTGATGGCCATCACTGGGAGGCGGTCATTGTCAGCACTGCATTCCAAGGTAAGAGTAAGGTCCAACAACATCAACTGGTCTACGGCGCTTTAGGTGAGCGTATGCGGGAAGAGATTCATGCCTTGTCGATGAAAACATTGACACCCGACCAGTGGCCTGGCTAGGGGCTGGGTATGGATAAATTAGCGATTGATGGTGGTGCGGCGCTCAACGGTAATGTAGAGATCTCAGGTGCAAAGAATGCAGCGCTACCGATACTCACTGCAGCGCTACTGACGGCCGAGCCGCTGATTTTGGATAATGTGCCGCATCTGCGTGACGTCTCAACCATGCTCAATTTATTGATGCAGATGGGGGTCAGCGCTTCGCTTGATGAGCACGGCAGTGTTGCGCTCAATGCGGCAACTATTACCTCTCCGGTGGCTTCGTATGAACTGGTCAAGACCATGCGTGCCTCGGTATTGGTCTTAGGTCCGCTGATTGCGCGTTTGGGTGAGGCACGAGTGTCTTTGCCGGGCGGGTGTGCGATTGGTTTGCGGCCCGTGGATCAGCATCTCAAAGGTTTGCAGGCGATGGGTGCGACTATTGTCATGGAAGATGGCTATATGATTGCGCGTGCTAAACGACTACGGGGAGCGCGGATCTGCTTGGATTTGGTGACAGTGACCGGCACTGAAAATTTAATGATGGCTGCAACACTCGCAGATGGGATTACCTATATTGAGAATGCCGCGCGCGAACCAGAAGTGGTCGATTTGGCGCATTGTCTGCAGGCAATGGGCGCTAAGATCAGCGGGGCGGGTAGCGATGTGATTACGGTGGAGGGGGTCGGCGAACTGCACGGCGCACGCTACCGAGTGATGCCTGATCGCATAGAAACGGGCACGTTTTTAGTGGCAGTGGCTGCTGCGGGTGGGGATGTGCGTTTGAATGGGGTGCGTCCAGACACGCTGGATGCGGTATTAGAAAAGTTGCGTGAGACCGGTGTGCAGATCGAAGCCGGTGGCGATTGGTTACAGATTAAGGCCTCGGGGGAGACTCAAGCGATTCAGTTGCGCACAGCACCCTACCCAGCGTTTCCTACCGACATGCAAGCGCAGTTCATGGCGATGATGTGTAAGGCTCAGGGCGCATCCCGTGTTGTAGAGACGATTTTTGAGAATCGCTATATGCATGTCCAAGAGCTGCAACGGCTGGGCGCAGATATTGCAGTTGAGGGGAATACCGCTTTGATTAAGGGGGTGCCGCAGTTGCGGGGAGCCACGGTTATGGCAACCGACTTGCGCGCTTCGGCCAGTTTGGTGATCGCGGGTTTGATGGCGAGCGGTACGACCACGGTTGAGCGGATTTATCATCTGGATCGAGGCTACGAGCGGATTGAGGAGAAACTCTCGCGCTTGGGCGCTCGGATTCGCCGCCTACGGTAAAAATTTTTATCTAAGAACTTGATTTATTTGATATTTTTAAGTGACAGATCGCTCATATAAGGCTCTTGTGGGTAGTGAAAAGGTACTGGGCCGTCGGCGTGTCCGCCAATAAACTGGTGTACAAATGGCGCTTGAGAGTTACGGATTTCAGCGCTTGTGCCTGCCGCCGTAACCTTGCCTTGGGCGAGTAGATATACGTAGTCGACGGCTTTGAGGGACTCTTGGGCATCATAGGTGACAACGATAGAAGTAGCCCCTAATGCTTGATTGAGTTGCCGAATTAAGTGCCCAACTAAGCTGCAAGATATCGGGTCAAGTCCTGCAAACGGTTCATCGTAGATGATGAGTTCTGGATCTAGGGCAATGGCGCGGGCAAGCCCAACCCGCCTTGCCATGCCGCCTGAGCATTCTGAGGGCATCAGGTTCGCTGCGCCGCGCAAGCCAACAGCGCTCAGCTTCATCAGCACCAAATCATTGATCATGGCCTCGGGCAACTGGGTGTTTTCACGCATCTGAAACGCAATATTGTCAAAGACCGATAGGTCGGTAAAGAGGCCGCCTTGTTGAAACTGCATCCCAATGCGGCGCCGTAAGCGAAACAGGGCGTCACGCGATAGGGCGTGGATATTGTCGCCAAATACATGAATCTCACCGTGATCCGGCTTTAACTGCCCACCAATGAGCTGCAGGAGGGTGGTTTTGCCGCAGCCGCTAGCGCCCATAATACCGACAACTTGCCCTTGGGGTATGCTCAGATCGAGCCCGTCAAACACCGTGTGATTGAGGTAGGAGAAGGCCAGATTTTTAATGGTGACGATCGCTGGGTTGGACATGTGGTCTCAAGTGGTCAAAGAATGGCGCACAGTGTAACCCGTAGCAGAGTTTTGGTGAATCTTCTGCTTGGGATTGATTCGATTGCGGTAAGTGCACGGAAATACGATACAATCAGCAGCATGATAGCGGCAATTTTAGAGGTAAATTTACATTTAAAGGCTATTGAGCCCTGCACAACCCCTGATTGACGCTGCTTTACTCAACTTCTAACCATTCTTAATCATGATCACTATAGCCCTGTCTAAGGGTCGTATTTTTGACGAAACAGTGCCTTTGCTGAAAGCGGCTGGCATTGTTGCTAGCGAAAATCCAGACGAATCGCGCAAGCTGATCATTGCCACGAATCGACCAGCAGTGCGATTAATTATTGTGCGTGCTAGCGATGTTCCCACGTATGTGCAATACGGTGGTGCCGACTTAGGCGTGGCGGGTAAAGACGTGCTCGATGAGCATGGTAGTGAGGGCCTGTATCAGGTACTTGATTTACGAATTGCCCAATGCAGCATGATGGTGGCGACGCGCCAAGATTTTGACTATGCACAAGCGGTACGCCAAGGCGCACGGGTGCGGGTAGCGACAAAATACCCGCTCATCGCACGTGAGCACTTTGCGTCAAAGGGTATGCACGTCGATCTGATCAAGCTCTATGGATCGATGGAGCTTGCCCCGCTCACGGGCTTGGCTGATGTCATTGTGGATTTGGTCAGCACTGGCGCTACGCTCAAAGCGAATCATCTTGTTGCTGTAGAGGAAATTTGTAAAATTAGTTCGCGATTGATTGTCAATCAAGCCGCTTTGAAAGTGAAACGTCGGCATGTGCAGCCTTTGATTGAGGCGTTTACACAGGCGGTACGCTAGTGATGCAACGTTTAGTGACTACAGATGTGGGTTTTGATGCGAAGCTTCGCGCATTATTAGCCCATGACGTGGGTGACGACAGTGCAATTGATGCAACGGTAGCTGCGATTTTGGCGCAAGTTAAAAATCGGGGTGACGCTGCTTTGCTGGAATATACCGCGCAGTTTGATCACTTGTCGGTGTCTACGGTAGCAGCACTGGAAGTTGCACCCAGCGAATTACAAGATGCATTGGCACGGATTCCTGCAATCCGGCGCGAGGCGTTAGCTGAGGCGGTGGCGCGGGTGCGCGAATATCATCTGCATCAGCGCAGTGAGTCGTGGCGTTATACCGATGCGCTAGGTAATGAGCTTGGGCAGCAAATCACCGCGCTAGATCGCATTGGCATCTATGTCCCCGGTGGTAAGGCAGCCTATCCCTCCTCTGTGATTATGAATACGATACCGGCCAAGGTGGCTGGTGTCGGCGAGATCATTATGGTGGTGCCAACCCCACGAGGTGAGCGTAACGATTTGGTATTTGCCGCGGCCGCTATGTGTGGCGTAGACCGCGTGTTTACTATTGGCGGCGCGCAAGCGATTGCCGCCCTTGCTTATGGTACGACCACTATTCCTCGGGTTGATAAAATTGTTGGTCCTGGCAATGCTTATGTTGCAGCGGCCAAGCGCCGGGTGTTTGGTACAGTAGGGATCGATATGATTGCCGGCCCGTCAGAGATTTTAATTGTGGGTGACGGAACAACCAATCCGGATTGGATTGCGATGGATTTATTTTCGCAGGCCGAGCATGATGAGTCGGCACAAGCGATTCTTTTGGCGCCAGAAGCTGCGTATTTAGATGCTGTGGCGCAGAGTATTACGCGACATCTGCCTAAAATGTCGCGTCAATCAGTGATCGCTACATCATTGCAGCATCGCGGAGCGATGATTCAAGTGCGTGATTTAGATGAGGCTTGCGAGTTGGTGAATCGTATTGCACCTGAACATCTGGAGTTGTCGGTTGCAGCGCCACAAATACTGCTCCCTAAAATTCGCCACGCTGGCGCCATATTTATGGGTGCTTATACCTCTGAGGCATTAGGTGATTATTGTGCAGGCCCCAATCATGTTCTGCCCACCTCAGGCACTGCGCGGTTCTCCTCTCCGCTTGGTGTGTATGATTTTCAAAAACGCTCTAGCGTTATTCATGCTTCAGCCGCAGGTGCGGTCAGGTTAGGACAGACGGCTGCAGAATTGGCTTCTGGTGAAGGTTTGGATGCCCATGCGCAATCTGCTTTGTATCGACTCTAGTATGAATAGATAGGTAATGATAGATCCCATGAGTAATTCTAAGCGTATAAATAATTCAATGCGGCCTTCGCCAGAGACAGTGATACGTCCGGAAATCATGGCGCTACAGTCTTATCATGTAGCTGATGCAACTGGTATGGTCAAATTAGATGCCATGGAAAACCCGTATCGCCTGCCTCAGGCGGTTTTGGATCAGCTCTCAGCAGTCACCATCACTGCAGAGATTAATCGTTATCCAGATCCGCAAGCGTTAGCCTTGAAGGCGATGCTTCGTCAGAGTTTGCAGATACCCGATCAATTAGAGATTCTGCTCGGTAATGGTTCTGATGAAATTATTCAGATGTTGATTATGGCAGTCGCCAAGCCTGGTGCAGTAGTTCTGGGTGTAGAGCCTGCATTTGTAATGTTTAAAATGATTTCGGTATTGTGTGGTGCGCGATTTGTAGGCGTGCCACTAGATACAGAATTTAACCTTGATTTGGATGTCATGTTGGCGGTAATAGAAAAAGAGTCGCCGCAACTTATTTTTATTGCCTATCCCAACAACCCAACCGGAAACTTATTTGATTCAGAGCGGATAGAGCGTGTGATAGCCGCCGCCCCCGGCTTGGTAGTCATTGATGAGGCTTATCAGGCTTTTGCCGAGAAAACGTTTATGGACCGATTGTTACAGTATCCGAACGTAGTGTTGATGCGAACCTTATCCAAGTCTGGTTTGGCTGGGCTGCGCCTAGGAGTTCTGGTCGGTGCTCGGGTGTGGATTTCAGCGATTGATAAACTACGCTTACCGTATAATATCAATGTATTAACACAACTAACCGCGGCTAAGGTGTTAGCGCATGAGTCTTTATTAGCGGAGCAGGCAGCGCTATTACGAGCTGAACGCACACAGTTATATTTGGCGTTGCAAACCATCGCTGGGGTGGTGGTGTATCAGAGTGCTGCAAACTTTTTGCTGTTTCGGATTGCTGATGCAACGACAGTGTTTAATCGATTAAAAGACCGGGGCGTGTTAATTAAGGATCTAAATGGCTCGCATAAGGCATTGGTAAATTGTTTACGAGTTACTGTTGGCAAACCAGAGGAGAATGCACAATTTATTGCTGCGCTCCGCGCTTCAATCTACTAGGCTAATTATCATGTCAATCATCCATCGAACGGCGCAGGTCGCGCGTAACACGCAAGAGACTCAGATTTCGGTAACACTCAACTTGGATGGTACGGGCGCTGCTCGCCTAGCTACTGGTGTGCCATTTTTAGATCATATGCTTGATCAAATTGCGCGTCACGGCCTAGTCGATTTAGAAATCACCGCTAACGGTGACTTACATATTGATGCGCATCACACCGTCGAAGATATTGGCATTACTTTAGGCCAGGCTTTTGCTAGTGCCGTGGGTGATAAGCGCGGTGTGCGCCGATATGGCCATGCTTATGTACCGCTAGACGAGGCCTTGTCTAGAGTGGTGATTGATTTGTCTGGTAGGCCAGGTCTAGAAATGAGTGGGCAGTTTACTCGGGCGCGCGTTGGTGAGTTTGATGTGGATTTAGTGCGCGAATTCTTTCAAGGCTTTGTCAATCATGCATTGGTGACGCTGCATCTGGATATTTTGAAGGGTAACAATACCCATCATCAAGTCGAGACATTGTTTAAAGCGTTTGGTCGCGCTGTGCGAATGGCAATTGAGCTAGATCCACGCTGCCTAGGTGTGCCATCCACCAAAGGTACTTTGTAATGGACGTAGTGGGCTTGTTTTATCGTCTTTATCATCGCCTCATTGGACTTCTGTAAATGACTGTTGATATCGCTGTCATCGATTATGGGATGGGTAATCTACGCTCGGTGTCAAAGGCCATCGAATATGTAGCTCCGGAGTGTCGCGTGGTAGTCACTAATGACCCCGCTGTAGTTGAGCAAGCTGAACGTGTCGTCTTTCCAGGTCAAGGAGCGATGCCCGATTGTATGCGCGAATTAAAGGCCAGCGGTTTGCATGCAGCGGTGCTCAGCGCTGCACAAACCAAACCGTTCTTAGGTATTTGTATTGGACTGCAAATGTTGTTCGAGTGCAGTGAAGAAGGTGATACGCCAGGGCTAGGCTTGCTGCCCGGTCAGGTGCAGCGTTTTCCTGCGTCATTAATGCAACAGGCTGACGGCACGCGTCTCAAGGTGCCGCATATGGGTTGGAATGAGGTCTGGCAGGCGGTTAAGCATCCGCTCTGGGACCAAATAGCTGATGGCAGTCGTTTTTATTTTGTGCACAGCTATTTCCTGGTACCTGGCGATCAGCAGATTGTGGCTGGATGGAGTGATTATCCGTTCAGATTTGCTTGCGCGGTGGCTAGAGGTTCCTTATTTGCGGTGCAGTTTCATCCCGAAAAGAGCCAGGCAGCGGGTCTGCAGCTGCTGTCAAATTTCGTAAAGTGGAAGCCTGGGCTAAGTGGATTGTAATGAATGCATTATTGCTGCCAAGGCTGGTGTATTATAGGAAACCATCGTTAGAATTGAGCGATTCGATATGACTCAACACATGGATTGTGAGTCAATTTGTAACGCCTTTTCTCATGTCTTAATTTGTTTAACTTGTCCGTAAAAACTTATGCTGATTATTCCTGCTATTGATTTAAAAGATGGCCACTGTGTTCGATTGAAACAGGGCGATATGGATAACCCCACAACATTCTCTGAAGATCCGGGAGCGATGGCTCAGCAGTGGCTGGCTCAAGGTGCGCGTCGTCTGCATGTGGTAGATTTAAACGGAGCTGCTGCTGGTAGACCCAAAAATGAAGCTGCGATTAAAGCGATCATTAAGGCCGTAGGCCAAGAGTTGCCCATTCAATTAGGAGGTGGGATTCGCGATCTGGATACAATCGAGCGGTATATTGATGCTGGAATTGGACACATTATAATTGGCACTGCGGCCGTCAAAACTCCGGGTTTCTTGCAAGAAGCATGTACCGCGTTTCAAGGTCATATTATTGTTGCATTAGATGCTAAAGATGGCAAAGTGGCCGTCGATGGTTGGTCTAAGTTGACCGGTCATGAAGTCGTGGATTTAGCCCTAAAGTTTCAAGACTATGGTGTCGAGGCAATTATTTATACTGATATTGGTCGTGATGGTATGCTCACTGGTGTCAATATTGAAGCCACTGTGGCGCTCGCACGGCAATTGAGCGTGCCAGTGATTGCAAGTGGCGGCATCACTAATTTAGACGACGTTAAACAGTTATGTGCCGTAGAGTCTGAGGGGATTATGGGTGCGATTACTGGCCGCGCGGTATACGAGGGCACTTTGAATTTTACTGAAGCGCAAGCGCTTGCCGATCGTCTGAGTGCGTAGTATTTGCGAATATAAATACTGGCTGCCTAACTGATGATATTTCATGATAGATGTTTCTTTACAACAACATAAGCTGATTTCAGAATAATACTAGTATGGCTCTCGCAAAGCGGATTATTCCTTGTTTGGATGTGACTGCCGGTCGGGTTGTCAAAGGGGTTAATTTCGTCGATTTGAAAGACGCGGGTGATCCTGTAGAAATTGCCAGACGCTATGATGAACAAGGCGCTGATGAGCTGACATTTTTAGATATTACGGCCAGTAGTGATGACAGAGGATTGTTGTTACATATTATTGAGTCAGTCGCCTCCCAAGTATTTATTCCTTTAACCGTTGGTGGTGGGGTGCGTGAAGTCGATGATGTGCGGCGACTACTGAATGCGGGGGCGGACAAAGTCAGCATTAATACTGCAGCCCTCCGTAATCCGCAGTTGATCGCTGATGCCAGCGCGCGCTATGGCGCCCAGTGTATTGTGGTTGCCATCGATGCAAAGCGCGTCGTGGGTAGTGATCCTGTGCGTTGGCAGGTGTATACCCATGGTGGCCGACAGGTAACTGGTATGGATGCTTTGGAATGGGGTCGCCAAGCGCAGGCACTGGGGGCCGGTGAGATTTTGCTCACGAGTATGGATAAAGACGGCACTCGATCAGGGTTTGATTTAGAGTTAACACGGGCTTTTTCTACCCGCTTGGATATTCCGATTATTGCGAGTGGCGGTGTAGGTAGTTTGGATGATTTGGCGGATGGTGTTTTATTGGGACAAGCAGATGCCGTCTTAGCCGCTAGTATTTTTCACTATGGTGAATATACTGTTCGTCAAGCTAAGCAGTGGATGGCAGCTAGGGGTTTAGAAGTTCGCTTATAAGTCTATTTAAAAACAAGTATTGATTGATTATATTGGACCTGGAATGGCCTCACACAACGAGTCTGTCGATACCGATTGGCTGTCAAGAATACAATGGACTGCAGATGGGTTGGTGCCTGTCATCACTCAGGATGTACGAAGCGGGCGGGTGCTGACCTTGGCCTGGTCGAACCGCGAAGCGATGCGGCAGACGCTGTTGACGGGACAAGCGCACTACTGGTCTCGTTCTCGCCAAAAGTTATGGCATAAAGGGGAGGAGTCTGGCCATATACAAAAATTGCATTCGATTCGCATGGATTGTGATGGCGACGCTGTATTGTTTTTGGTAGAGCAAGTCGGCGGTATCGCTTGTCATACTGGGCGTGAACATTGCTTTTTCTTAGAGCTGCAGTCTGGGGAATGGGTGGCAGTTGACCCGATTTTAAAGGATCCGGCACATATTTATGGGCAAGGGCATAATGCATAATCAAGAGATCTTATCGCGCTTGGCCGCTACGATTGCTGAACGCAAGCACGCAGAAGCCGGCTCATCCTATGTGGCCAGTCTATTTGCTAAGGGTGAGGATGCTATTTTACGTAAAGTCATAGAGGAGGCAACAGAAGCGTTACTGGCCTCAAAAGACGGTGATAAAATGCATGTGGTCAGTGAAGTTGCAGATTTGTGGTTTCATTCGATGGTATTGTTAGCTTGGCATGGCCTAGGGCCACAAGATGTGTTGGCAGAATTACAACGGCGAGAAGGTCAATCCGGGATTGCAGAGAAAGCCAGTCGTAAATCGTAGTACGTTAATGAGTAGACCGGTTGTGGTGGTGTGTCTATGCAGTAGTTTAGTTTTTTGGTGGTATTGGTCATGTTTCGAGATGTTGTCGATTGTAAAACATTAATCAGCATTTCATGCTCAGCATGAATGATGGGGGCAAATATTATGGGGCAAACAAGTATTTGGCATTGGCTAATTGTGCTAGCGGTGGTTGTTTTAATTTTCGGCACAAAGAAGTTACGTAACATTGGCGCAGATCTCGGTGGTGCTGTTAAAGGATTTAAAGACGGTATGAAGTCTGGTGAAGACAGTGCGAATCCAGCATCAGCCAATAAGGTTAATGCAGAGATTTTGCCGCAATCAGGACAGACTATAGAGGGTGAGGCGCGTAAAGAGTCGGCGCGTCACTAAGGCAAGTGTGTTGCATGCGTTTTTCTAGTAGACGACTTTATCCAAGTTAAACGCGCTTTCTCAGCTATTTAGATTTTATAATTATGAAGCGGCGTCCAGATTAATTTATGTTTGGTATTGATTTCTCAGAATTAATGGTGATTGCTGTAGTGGCTCTTATCGTGATTGGCCCTGAGCGCCTGCCCAAAGTGGCTCGAACGTTAGGGATGCTGTTCGGGCGTATGCAGCGCTATGTGAATGATGTAAAGGCAGACATAAATCGTGAAATGGCCCTAGATGATTTGCGAAAGTTACAATCTAGCATCCAAGATACTGCTCGTACAATAGAGCAGTCAATGAATCAAGAGGTAGGTGCAGCGCAGCAGGTTGCAAATGAACTGAATACGGATATGCAAGCGGCACTGCCCACCCTGAATTCAGAGGCTATGGCTGACAGCTCTGCTGTAGATTTAACGGTAGTTTATGACGCCGCAACAACTACTCAGAGTCCAGGCCAAGACATTTCAGTAGCTCCTTTGCCACAGACACCGATATCACCACCGACATCGACATAGCCGTGACTGAAGATACTTTTATTTCGCATTTGATTGAGTTGCGTGATCGGCTGATGCGAGCATTGATCTTCTTTATTGTTGTTCTACTAATACTCATTCCCTTTGCTTCGGATCTGTACGATTTGTTGGCAATGCCCATGATGCATGCTTTGCCAGAGGGCACAAAAATGATTGCAACCGGTGTGGTGACACCATTCTTGGTGCCAGTAAAGGTGGCGATGATGCTGGCCTTTGTAGTGACTTTGCCCTATACGCTCTATCAAGCGTGGTCATTTGTTGCTCCAGGCTTATACCAACATGAGAAGCGTTTGGTCATTCCTTTAGTCACTGCAAGTTTTTTCTTGTTTTTGCTGGGTATTGTGTTTTGTTACTTTTTTGTGTTTAACACTGTATTTCAATTCATTCATCAAATTGCACCTAAGAGTATTTCTGTTGCCCCAGATATTGAGAATTACTTAAGTTTTGTGCTGACTATGTTTTTGGCATTTGGCGTAACATTTGAAACGCCAATCGTTATTGTTGTGCTGACTCGCATGGGGATTGTCACTTTGCAGCAACTACGGGAAGCAAGGCCTTATTTTATTGTGAGTGCTTTTGTAATTGCTGCTGTCGTAACCCCTCCCGATGTGATATCTCAATTACTGCTCGCAATCCCCATGTGTTTATTATACGAATGTGGATTGATTGCCGCTCGACTTATCGGCGTGCTCCCGCCGCCGGCGAGCGTTACTACAGGCCCCAGCAATTCACTTTAAAGCCTTAAGGAGCAACCTCCTCAGATGTATTTTGTTTCTGTTTGGGACGTTTGCCAATATTGACTTTTAATTCGATTTCTTTACCCCCACGTATAATTTTTAAATTAGCGACTCGCCCAGGCTCAAGTGCAGCAATGAGGTTTAGCATATTGGACGTATCCGTAATCGGCTGATCATCTACGGCAATGAGCAGGTCACCTGGTTTTATCCCACTACGATCTGCTGGCATGCCGCGCAATACTTCGGTAATGAGAGCGCCTCTGACCTCTTTGACTTTTAGTGATTCGGCCAACTCTTTAGTCATGTCCTGAACAGCAACACCTATCCATCCGCGTGCGACTGAGCCATGTTGAATAATTTGCTCCATGATCGACTTGGCCGTATGGGCCGGGATTGCAAAGCCAATTCCGAGGGATGCGCCACCTGGAGTGCGTGAGTAGATTGCAGTATTAATGCCAATGAGGTTACCAGAGCTATCAATTAGTGCGCCACCGGAGTTCCCAGGGTTGATCGCTGCATCTGTTTGTATGAAATTCTCAAAAGTGTTGATCCCTAATTGACTTCTACCCAGAGCGCTGACAATACCCATGGTCACCGTTTGACCTACACCGAAGGGGTTGCCAATCGCTAACACAATATCGCCAACGCGAGCTTTTTCAGAACTGCCAAAAGTAATGGCAGGTAAATTGGGTAAATTAATTTTAAGTACGGCCAGGTCGGTATCCGGATCGGTACCAATCACCCGCGCAGAGACCCGCCGTTTATCTGCTAATGCCACTTCGATAGTCGTTGCACTATCAACAACATGGCTGTTAGTGAGAATATAGCCACTATCAGTCACAATCACACCAGAACCTAAATTGGTGCTGGGTTGATTTTGAGATTCACCTTGATCACCAAAAAAGAAGCGAAACAAAGGGTCGTTCGCCATCGGATGACGTTTGGTATCAACCGCTTGGGAAGTGAAGATGTTGACGACGGCCGGCATTGCTTTTTGTGCGGCATCGCTGTAAGAGAACGGATTGTGACTACTGCCGGAATCCTCCCGGGCCTGTTTTATGGTTGTAATTACATTGTCGGAATTAAAGTGATTGAGTAAATCCGGGCGCAGTGTGTTGATCACAAAATAGGCCGCTAAGATGAGCGTGGCCGCCTGAGCGAATAGTAACCAAAGTTTACGCATATAATTCATTCAAAAGATAAACCTCAAGGATACAATAAATTACTTCGAGTAAATAAGTCCACTGATATAGATTCCAAGTTTAAACCAAACTAATTGATTAGGGTGAATATGGTTTTATGTTGCTTTAAAGACAAGATTAAATAAAACCAAACAACAGAGGTGTTTGTATGAAACGAATTGATTTAGAACGATATTTAAACCAATACTTGCGACCTGAGCAGTTTCGGGACTACTGCCCCAATGGTCTGCAGATTGAAGGCGTGGACACGGTCAATCATGTGGTAACAGGCGTCACAGCATCCCTGGCTTTAATAGAAGCGGCGATTGCCAATGGTGCCGACACACTACTTGTGCATCATGGATTCTTTTGGCGTGGAGATGATGTGCGCATCATTGGAATGCGAAGGGCTAGAATTGCACAATTAATCAATCACAATTTAAATCTGTTTGCCTATCACTTACCCTTGGATGCCCATGTTGAGGTTGGCAATAATCAGATCTTGGCGCAGCAATTAGGTCTAGAAGTAGCTGGTAGTTTTGGCGACCAACAAATTGCTTGCCATGGTCTGCTGGCAGAGCAACATACCCTCCAGACCTGGAGTCAGCTTATAGCACAGGTGTTGCAGCGAGAGCCGCAAATTGTTGGTGATTTAAATCGATCGATACGACGGGTTGCATGGTGCACGGGCGCTGCGCAAAGTTTTTTTGAGGAGGCAATAGCGCTAGGTGTCGATGTCTTCTTAAGCGGTGAGATTTCAGAGCAAGCAGTCCATCTCTCACGCGAGTCGGGTGTTGCTTATATTGCTGCAGGACATCATGCCACAGAGCGGTTTGGTATTCAGGCTTTAGGTATTCATTTAGAAAAATATTTTGATGTGCGTCATCAGTTTATTGACATTGATAATCCATTTTAAATAATTTTTCATCCTATGTGGTTTATCTTAAAAGCGCTAATTAAACTTTAAGATTGTTCATTTGTATAATTTAATTTTAACTATACGCTAATTTATAAAATTAATTATTTAACTAGCTATAAAATTTGGATTTAATTATATTTAAGGATGATTTAATATGAAACCTTGGAATGATCTAAATTCAGGCTTGGTTATAAAAGCAGTCAATTCTGCACGGTTTCCTGAGCACTCACATCAAATTATTAAAATCTTGGTAGATGCATTGAAACTCATTGGAGATAATATAAAAAGTCCCTGTCACTCGTACGGTGGAAAGCGTCTCAATAGAAATCGGTTCGGTAAGATTTTTCCTAGAGGGCAAAGAGATGAGTCGTTACTAAGAAATTTTATTATTGCCAAGCTATTTCAGGTTTGGGTAATTGGATTTGGCATGGTCCCTGTCGTAAATAATAAAGGCTATTCAGCTTCATCTTTTGTAATTTTTGTTGAACAAATATTCAGTATTCTAGGAATTGGTAAAGTTGAGGCTCATCTTGAAGAGTATCAATCGTTCAGAAAAAATCAAATTAAGAATAATGTAAAGTTACAAAATGTTTAATGCTGGGGGGTAATTTCTCTTAGGGTTATTTGAAAATAGAACCTTCTTTAATTTTATTGGGGTTCTATTATGAAAAATGATAAAAAAATTTACTTATCCGGAGCTAAAGCAGGACCTGAAAAGTTAATTTCTTCACGTAAAATCCGTAAAGCTTTAATTTTTTCTGAGGGTTATTTGCCATGGGAAGATAAAGTAGGTAAGCAGCGGGATTTTGATGAACTCTCAAAGAGTTGGGGGGGTAAAGATCCAGCACGACAAATGATTCTTAGAACGGTTGAGCAGTCAAATTTAGGCCTAGAAAGAATGATGTGTGCTGAGCGAGCTGTGATTGAGGGGGTCATGCAATCTCATGAGATCGCCAGCAAATTTGGTTGCAGGGCTGGGTTTACTCCAGTTAAGTCTTTGAATATCCCAAGCTGGTATTTCCAGTCGAAAGATAACTTTAACAAGAAATATGCTGTTTTTTTGTCTAAAGTTTTAGTTCAAGCTCAAATTTTATATAAAAATTTTAGTGACGAATTGGCATCTCGAGCTATGGATGCTTCTCCAGAATTATTTCATTATGTTATCGGTGATTCCAAGGAGCACTCATTTCTAGTCGCGTTAGACTCGAGGTATAAGAAAAATAAGCCAACTTTAAACTTGATGACTTTAACCGAAGATTTAAAAGAAAAACATTACTATGATCTAATGTGGGGTGCTGATTCTGAGCGTTATCAGTTAATTATTGATGGCATTCGGGCTGAACAATTATTGGAATGCATTGATTTGGACAAAAAAACTCGTTATGCAACGAGTTTTCAAAATCGTATTATTAAGGGATTTTATGCTTTGGCGGCGCTAGATCAAATGGATCGTCAGAAGAGCCAAAAGTTAGCGGGTAATTTAAGACACATCGTAATGGAGCAATCTCTTGAAGAGGATAAAAATGAATAGCTAATTTCAATTAACCATTTGTAATTTATTTAGAGTTCTTTGTGTATGATTAATTATAAAAGCACTTTTGCAAAACTAATTTCATAAGCCCTTGATTTAATTTACTTTTTCTGAAAGCGTTCCCTTGAAATCGTGTTTTTTGTTTGTTTAAAAGTTCAATAATTGGTCATTTTTTGCGAGATGATAATAGAGACACTGCCATGTTGCCGTTTAGCCCGATTGAGCCTCAAACGAGTAAACGTGTAAACCCTTTAGGGCGGCTGTCCGTTATTAGCGTGTAGTCAAGTCTTGCAAACATTACTTTTTATAAAAATTCACTAGTTTATCAATTGATTAATGTTAAATATGGAGGTCATGATGCGTAAAAGCTATTTGTTTATCGTTGTCATTGCAACGATCATGTACCAATTAGGTTGGGTCGCCAATGCGTATAGTCGAGGTTATGAGCATAGTCACCGTCATTATGCTTCACATTCAAACTATCGCTGGGGTGCCTATGTTGCCGCCCCGCTTCTTCTGACGGCTCCTCTATGGGCCGCGCCGCGCTACTCAAACTCATATTATTCATCACCGGTTGTAGTGCAAGAGCGTGTCATCGTGCAACCGACTACCGTGTATAGTGATCGACTTTCTAACTTGTCGATGCCTGCCCAAGTCAATAGCCCTGCACCAATGTGGTATTACTGCCCTGACTCCCAAGCGTATTACCCTTATGCGCAAACTTGTAATATGCCTTGGCAATCGGTAGCGCCCCGCTAAATGCTGTATTCTGGGATATGTTCTTGGATAGTGAGCGTACTTGTCGAGCCTTATTCAAATGTACTTGCTAAGTATGCCCCTGTTTATGCAGGAAAGTTAGGGCTGAGCTTGGATGTTTAGTGGATGTCTTGCGGTTCAAGTGCTTACTTTGAATTTTTAAAAATACCCTAACGCATTGATATTAATAACATTTTTTAGTTTTTGCTTAATTTTTGTTGCGGACCCGTGTAAAATAGCGCTTTGTTGATTTTTGCAAGGGCTAAAGGGGACCCACACGATGTCCGATAATCACACCGATCACGGTAAGCGGCAGTTGTTGGTAGCTGCTACCACATTAGCAGGGGGCGTAGCGGCTGGTGCAGCAGCTGTTCCATTCGTGACCAGCATGCTACCTTCAGAGCGTGCTAAAGCTGCAGGCGCGCCTGTCGAAGTAGATTTGACTGCCTTGGCACCGGGCGAACGCCTAACAGTTGAGTGGCGAGGTAAGCCCGTATGGATAGTCCGCCGCACCAAAGAAATGCTCGATGCGGTTCGTGCCAATGATGTCAATGTGGCAGACCCTGAGTCTAAGAAGCCCATGCAACCCAAATATGCCAGTAATCCATCACGTGCAATTAAAGACGAGTATTTGGTGGTGGTCGGAATTTGCACCCATCTTGGCTGCTCACCAGTAGGTAAGTTTGCGCAGCAGGCAGAGCTATTTGATCCAAACTGGAAAGGCGGATTCTATTGTCCTTGCCACGGGTCTTTATTCGACTTAGCAGGGCGCGTCTATAAAAACCGACCTGCGCCTGACAATTTGGTGGTGCCGCCTCATAAATATTTATCTGATACGCGCATCCTCATCGGCGAAGACACAAAGGGAGCCTAACAAGATGGCCGCTAAACCTAAAGTACCTGTTGAATTTACTGGCGCCGGTCCGCTCAATGCCCCGATTAGTGGAGTGTTAACTTGGGTTGATCAGCGCTTCCCCCTGATGTCTTTGTGGCGCGATCATTTGTCACAATATTATGCACCTAAGAACTTTAATTTTTGGTATTTCTTTGGCGGTTTGGCTCTTTTGGTGCTGGTCATACAGATTTTGACTGGCATTTTTTTAGTCATGCATTATAAGCCGTCTGCAGCAGATGCGTTTGCCTCGGTTGAATACATTATGCGTGATGTGCCCGCTGGGTGGTTTATTCGCTATATGCACTCCACTGGTGCTTCGGCTTTTTTCATTGTGGTGTATTTGCATATGTTTCGCGGTCTGCTCTACGGTTCTTATCGCCAACCCCGCGAGCTGATCTGGATTTTTGGGATGTTGATCTACCTCTCGCTCATGGCGGAGGCATTTTTTGGCTACCTCTTACCCTGGGGGCAGATGTCCTATTGGGGCGCGCAAGTTATTGTGAATTTGTTTAATGCCCTGCCGGTAATCGGCCCTGATTTGTCGACTTGGATCCGTGGTGACTTTGTGATTTCCGATGCGACATTGAATCGTTTTTTTGCATTTCATGTGATCGCCTTGCCGCTTGCTTTGTTGGGATTAGTCGCTGCGCATATCATGGCCTTACATGAGGTGGGGTCTAACAATCCAGATGGCGTAGAAATCAAACAACATCTGGATGCCGATGGCCATCCCTTGGATGGTATTCCATTCCACCCTTATTACACGGTGAAAGATTTGGTAGGTGTTGTTGTGTTCTTGTTCTTATTCTTTGGTGTGGTGTTCTTTATGCCAGAGATGGGAGGATACTTCTTGGAATATAACAACTTTATTCCCGCCGACTCCTTAAAGACGCCGCCGCACATTGCACCGGTCTGGTATTTCACGCCCTATTATTCAATTCTAAGGGCGATTACCGAAGACTTTATGCTGTGGTTGGCGCTTGGTGTGGCTGCCTATGCAATTTTGATTTGGCTAACTGCGCGGTGCCAAATGGTCAAGTACGCGGGTCTTGTCCTGGGTATTATTGTGGTGACCTTGATGAAGGGTGGCCCTTTAGCGCTAGAGGCCAAGGTTTGGGGTGTGGTCATGATGGGGGCTGCTACTTTGGTATTTTTCTTGATGCCTTGGTTAGATCGTAGTCCGGTAAAGTCGATTCGGTATAAGGGGCCAATTTATCGCACTGCATTATCGATCTTCGTGGTGGTATTTATCGTCTTGGGTTATTACGGCACGCAGACGGTAACCCCTGCGGGTACGCTGATTTCTCAAATTGGCACCTTGATCTACTTTGCGTTTTTTCTATTAATGCCATGGTATTCGGTCATGGATAAAACCTTGCCGGTGCCCGATCGCGTGACCAGTTGATTGGAAAAATATGAATAAATTCAGAATCTTAGTCGTTTCACTGTTGCTGGTGCCGATACTAGCTTTTGCGTCCTCTGATCATCTCAAATTAGACCGAGCACCCATTGACGAGCACGATCAGTCATCATTGCAGCGCGGAGCGAAATACTTTGTCAATTACTGTTTGAATTGCCATAGTGCGAGCTACATGCGTTTTAACCGTCTGCATGATATTGGTTTGACTGATGAGCAAATTCTGCAGAACTTGGTCTTTACCGGCGTCAAGGTGGGTGACTTGATGAAGTCGAGTATGGATCCAAAAGAATCAAAGGCATGGTTTGGCGCAACTCCTCCAGACTTGTCAGTGATTGCACGAGCGCGTGCTTCTGAGGCGGGCACTGGTGCTGATTGGCTTTATACTTATTTGCGAAGTTTTTATCGTGATGCTGAGCGTCCCAGCGGTTGGAATAACACGGTCTATCCTAATGTTGGTATGCCCCATGCCTTGTGGGAACTCCAGGGTGAGCAAGTATTGGCCGAGCACAAAGTGCGTGGTGACGGTTACATGAAAACAGAATTGGCGCTAAAGCTAGACCAGCCTGGATTACTGAAGCCAGCTGCTTATGACCAAGTGGTTGCTGACTTAGTTAACTTTATGACGTTTATGGCAGAACCTGCTCGCAACGATCGTAAGCAGATTGGCATTATTGTGCTCATGTTGCTCGGTTTGCTTTTTATTTTAGTCTATTCCTTAAAAAAGGAATATTGGAAGGATGTGCACTAGCGCTAGGTATCGGCGCGACCAGGCTATGTCTTACAGTGCCGACCTACCGATTGTTGTTGAAGTGAGCGCGGTATTCAGACCTTATTCCATTATGGACAATTTATTATGATGACACTTTACTCGGGTACTACTTGCCCCTTTAGTCAACGTTGCCGCTTCGTGCTCTATGAAAAGGGAATGGATTTTCAGATCATTGATGTTGATTTGTTCAATAAACCTGAAGATTTAGCAGTGATGAACCCATACAATCAGGTGCCAGTACTGGTTGAGCGTGATCTGATTTTGTATGAATCAAACATCATTAATGAATATATTGATGATCGCTTTCCACATCCTCAGTTGATGCCGGCTGATCCTGTGATGCGGGCGCGGGCGCGTTTGTTCCTCTATCGCTTTGAACAAGAAATGTTTTCTCACGTGATTGCAATTGAAAAGAGTACGCCGAAGCTAGCCGATAAAGGTCGGCAGACGATAAGGGATAGCTTGACCCAAATCGCACCGGTGTTTGCCAAACAAAAATTTATGTTGGGTGACGAATTCTCGATGCTAGATGTGGCAATTGCCCCCTTGCTGTGGCGATTAGACCATTATGGTATTCAGCTTGGTAAGCAAGCTGCACCGCTGATGAAGTATGCAGAACGCTTGTTTAGCCGTCCTGCCTATATTGATGCATTAACTGCTTCTGAAAAAGTGATGCGTAAATAGGGATAACGATATGACCGAGCGCTCTGTCAAATCTTATTTAGTGCGCGCGGTCCACGAGTGGGCCTGCGATGGCGGGCTGACTCCGTATTTGGCGGTACGGGTTGATGCCCAGACTCGAGTGCCTATGGAGCATGTTAAAGATGGCCAGATTGTACTTAACTTGAGCCATGGTGCAACGCACAAGCTGATCATAGACCAAGACTATATTCGTTTCTCTGCACGTTTTAGCGGGGTCTCCAGAGACTGCTTGATCCCCATGTCTGCTGTGCAGGGTCTGTTTGGTCGAGAGTCGGGTGAGGGCTTGTTTTTTGAGCCCAATGGCGGCATCCACTGCACTATACCTTTGGATGGAACGTTGCCACCGATCCCCCCTGCTGGTGGTACTTTGCAATCCTCAAATCAAGAAAAATCGCCTGCCAAAGACCCCTCAGCCCTAAGGGGTAATCATCTAAAGGTGATTAAGTAGCATTTTTTGTGTGCTTTAATGAATTTCTTGTGACAAAAGTTTCAATTAAATAAATTATTAAATAACTATTGCACATTTAAATCTGCCCCACTAGAATTAGTCATGAATTTTAAACAAACCACAACATGTTGTGGTTTGTTTTGTAGTTTGTGTGGGTGCTAAGCGCCCGTCTAGCGAAAAAATACCCAAAGAATCAAGGAGTAATATATGCAAATTGCCGTAGATTCCGTGCTACAGGCTGCCCCCCCTGTTGTTGCTGATGTGGTAGACCCCGTGCGCGAGGCGCAATACGCCCAATATAAGATTATTCGTCGTAATGGTGCAGTGGTTGGTTTTGAGCCGCAAAAGATTGCGATTGCGATGACTAAGGCGTTTATTGCGGTCAATGGTGGCCAAGGTGCGGCTTCTGCTCGAGTGCGTGAGCAAGTGTTGACGCTCACCGATTCAGTCGTGACAGCGTTGATGCGTCGCCAACCTTCTGGCGGCACTTTCCATATTGAAGATATTCAAGACCAAGTAGAGCTAGCGTTGATGCGTATGGGGGAGCACAATGTCGCCCGTGCTTATGTGATTTATCGTGAAGAACGCAGTCAAGAGCGTGGTCGGCAGCGGGCATCGCAGTCGGTTATGACGACGCAACGCGAGCAGATTGTTCATGTGTTAGACGGCGGTGTGAGCCGCCCCCTCGATTTGCCTTGGATTACCAATTTAGTTGAAGCTGCCTGTGCTGGTTTGGGCAATGATGTCAGTGCGCAACCGATATTGGATGCAATGTATCGCGACCTCTACGAAGGGGTGCCGATTGAAGAGGTGCGTAAGTCATTGGTATTGGCCGCTCGTGGTTTGATCGAGCAAGATCCTGGCTATACCTATGTCTCAGCACGCTTATTAATGCATACTCTGCGCTTAGAGACCTTGGGCGAAGAGGTCACTCAAGATCAAATGAATGGGCGTTATGCCCAATATCTGCCAGAGTTGATTCGCAAGGGCATTGCTGCTGAGCTACTAGATGCTCGTCTCGGCGATTTTGATATGAAGGTCTTAGGTGCGGCTTTAGATGCGCAGCGTGACTTAAAGTTCACGTATTTGGGCTTGCAGATTCTCTATGATCGTTATTTCTTGCATATCGAGGGCCAGCGCATTGAGTTACCGCAAGTGTTTTTTATGCGCGTCGCAATGGGCTTGGCACTCAATGAGCCAGTGGCCATGCGTGAGACCCGTGCCATTGAATTCTATAATGTCTTATCCAGCTTTGACTTGATGAGCTCAACCCCAACCTTGTTTAATTCCGGTTCGCGTCGCTCACAATTGGCGAGTTGTTATCTTACAACCGTGTCTGACGACTTAGATGGCATTTATGAGGCGATTAAAGAAAATGCTATGTTGCAGAAGTATGCGGGCGGGATTGGTAATGACTGGACGCCAGTGCGTGCATTGGGTGCTCACATTAAAGGCACAAATGGCAAGTCCCAAGGGGTGGTGCCGTTCCTAAAGGTGGTCAATGATACGGCGGTTGCGGTGAACCAAGGCGGCAAGCGCAAGGGTGCGGTATGCTCATATTTAGAGACTTGGCACTTAGATGTTGAGGAGTTTCTGGAGTTGCGTAAAAACACCGGTGATGATCGTCGTCGGACCCATGATATGAATACTGCGAATTGGGTGCCAGACTTGTTTATGAAGCGTGTGATGGAGAATGCTGACTGGACGCTCTTTTCACCGTCGGATGTGCCGGACTTGCACGAGAAATTTGGTAAGGCATTTGAAACCGCATATCTGGAATATGAGGCACGCTGTGCGCGTGGTGAGATCAAGCTCTTTAAAACGGTTTCAGCCAATCAGCTATGGCGCAAAATGCTCACCATGTTATTTGAGACTGGACACCCGTGGATTACGTTCAAAGATCCTTGTAACTTACGGTCACCACAACAACACATTGGTGTAGTGCATAGTTCTAACTTATGCACCGAAATTACCTTAAATACGGGTGATGACGAAATTGCAGTGTGTAACTTAGCATCGGTGAATATGCCTGCGCATCTGGATTTAGCTACTGGCAGTTTAGATATGCAAAAGTTGCAACGCACGGTACGTACCGCAATGCGTATGCTGGATAACGTGATTGATTTGAATTTTTATTCCGTAGAAAAAGCGCGAAACTCTAACCTTAAGCATCGGCCCGTTGGTCTGGGTATGATGGGCTTTCAGGATTGCTTGCATATGTTGCGTTTTCCTTATGGTTCTAATCAGGCTGTGGAATTCGCTGACCGTTCAATGGAGCAAATTGCATTTACAGCTTATTCAGCATCTTCAGACTTGGCAGAAGAGCGCGGACCATACTCGACTTTTAAGGGTTCATTGTGGGATCGTGGCATATTACCTCTTGATTCAGTGAAGTTACTCGCCGATGAGCGTGGTGGTTATGTGGAGTGCGACTTGTCCTCGACGCTAGATTGGGATAGCTTGCGGCAACGAATTCAGAAGGTAGGCATCCGAAATTCGAACTGTTTAGCGATTGCACCAACCGCGACGATCGCCAATATTACTGGCTTGTCACAGTGTATTGAACCAACCTATCAGAATTTATATGTTAAATCTAATCTGTCGGGTGAGTTTACGGTGGTTAATGAATTTTTGGTGCGCGACTTAAAGAAATTGAAGTTGTGGGACGAGGTTATGATTTCGGATTTGAAATACTTTGACGGCACTCTGTCTAAGATCGACCGTGTGCCTGCAGAAATTCGCAACCTTTATGCCACCGCCTTTGAGATCGATGCGAGCTGGTTGGTTGAATGTGCCGCGCGACGTCAGAAGTGGATAGATCAGTCGCAATCATTGAATATTTACATGGCAGGTGCTTCTGGTAAAAAACTCGATGACACTTATAAATTGGCGTGGCTGCGTGGTTTGAAGACTACGTACTACCTACGCACTCTGGGTGCAACCTCTACCGAGAAGTCGACGTCTAAGGCGGGTCAGCTCAATGCCGTGCCGTCTGATGGCGGTGTGGTTGAGCCACAACCTTCCGTCTGTTCAATTCTTGATCCGGAATGTGAAGCCTGCCAGTAATGCTTGTTGCGATGCTAGTCTATGAAGTCTAGCATCATAAAAATGATGCATGATCCGCATCTCAACGATGTGGATCATGCGGTGTTGATGAATAGTGGAGAATAAAAGTATGTTGCAATTTGAAGAGTCTGCGTTGCCAAGCCCGCGTGTGCAATTAAATGCAGGTCCGGTCGCTGAAGAGGCCGTGTTGCGCCGTGTGAATGTTGCTGATAAGCGAGTGATCAATGGCAGCACCGATGTTAATCAGTTAGTACCGTTTAAGTATCGTTGGGCTTGGGATAAATATTTGTCGGCTTGCGCCAATCATTGGATGCCTCAAGAGATTCAAATGAGTCGCGACATTGCCTTGTGGAAAGATCCCAATGGTTTGAATGAGGATGAGCGCTTGATCGTGCGACGTAATCTCGGATTTTTTGTGACTGCTGACTCCCTCGCTGCTAACAATATTGTGTTGGGGACCTATCGCCACATTACTGCGCCAGAGTGTCGTCAGTATTTGTTGCGCCAAGCGTTTGAAGAGGCCATCCATACCCATGCATATCAATATATTGTTGAGAGTTTGGGTTTGAACGAGGGTGAGATTTTTAATGCGTACCACGAAGTGCCCTCGATTCGCGCTAAAGATGAATTTTTGATTCCGTTTATTGATGTATTGACGAATCCGCTGTTTAAGACCGGCACCCCAGAGAATGATCAAAAACTCTTAAAGAGCCTAATTGTGTTCGCGTGTCTGATGGAGGGGTTGTTCTTCTATGTCGGCTTTGCCCAGATTCTCGCGTTAGGTCGCCAGAATAAGATGACCGGTGCTGCTGAGCAGTATCAATATATTTTGCGTGACGAGTCTATGCATTGCAACTTCGGGATTGACTTAATAAACCAGATTAAATTAGAGAACCCGCATTTGTGGACAGCCGAGTTTCGGGAAGAGTTAAACGTGTTATTCCGTCAAGGCGTGGAGCTGGAGTATCGCTATGCAGAGGACACTATGCCTAGAGGGGTATTAGGATTGAACGCGGCCATGTTTAAGGAGTATTTGCGTTTTATTGCCAATCGCCGTGCCCAGCAAATTGGTCTTGAAGTCTTGTTTGAGGGTGCAACTAACCCCTTCCCTTGGATGTCCGAGATGATTGACCTGAAGAAAGAACGTAATTTCTTTGAAACTCGGGTGATTGAATACCAAACCGGTGGCGCTTTGTCTTGGGATTAAGTGTCTCTCGGTTGGTCAGATGTCGCGACTGCTGAGGTTGGGTGGTCACGAAGCAGGCGGATGGCAAACTAGTTGAATCAATCTGCGCAGGGTTTGCAGGTCTAGATTTAGGATTGCAGAGATGGCACTGAGTTTAAAAGTCCGGCGGTATCGTAGTGCGCGTAACCCAATGCGACGAGTCACGGCTTGGCGCACTGAGGACAATTGCACCCTGTGGCTGAGTTTCGATGATGGGCTAGAGGGCTATGTTTATTTAGGCGACTGTGTCGAGCAGTCGATTCTTGATCAGCTCTCTGATGGCTCAGTGTTCCGTGAGATTGCACTAGATCCTTTTTCCCATGCGTTGACTTGGCGTGGTGGCATTCGGGTTGACCCGAACGCCTTGTATCGCCACTTAGCGATTGCTATGGATGGTTTATTACATTAGTGAGCGTGAATTGTGGGTGGGGGCTTGGTCGTCTCGGGATGACGATGCGCATGTTGCCAAAAAAAAGCCGGCCCTAGAGCCGGCTAAAAAAAAGCAATCAAGAAAAAAGTAATACACCACAAAACTCTGCATTAGAAAATATTGTCATCACAATATTAAATAACACAGCTGAGCCGCTACGAGCGGTAGTCAAACAGCCCACGACGCCAATGTTTCTAGCATCCAGTTTGTCAGTCGCTCGGTTGATTTAACATCCTAATATGGTGTCATGAACAGTGGTGAACATGGCGCTATATCGGGGCAAACAGCTGGTGTAATGGATTGAAGGTATTACCCCAACTGCCTTTTGAAATCTTGCAGCACAGGTTGCTTAAGATACCGAATCTGCTTGGATCGATCAAGTAATCTGGAAGGTATTTAAATTAAAAATTAAATAACCGTTAATAATCAATTATTTATATTCTAATGGTGGATTTGTCGGGTGATTTAGACCTAAAAAGTGAGTATTTGCTCACAATTGCCATTCGGCTAGTTGTGCTGGAGTTTATATGACTGGCGTGCCACGGATGTGCTCGCAGGCGGCCAGCACCTGAGCGATGGTCGCTGGTGTGATATGGCGGTGGGTAACAAAGCGTAGATGTCCGTTATCTGCAGGGCTGACTTGGATGCCATGGCCGAGCAAGGCATCAGACCACTGTTGGGCGTTGCGAGTAGTGCCACTCACGTTGAGCCTCACAATATTCGTATCAACCGTAGTTGGGTCTAGCCATTGCGGATCGAGGCGGTGTAGACCTTGGGCGAGTTGTTGGGCGTGGTGATGATCCTCGACTAGGCGCTCGACCATCTGCTCCAAGGCCACAATACCTGCGGCGGCGATTAGCCCAGCTTGGCGAAGATTTCCGCCCACCATACGCCGAAACGGGCGGGCCCTGGCGATAAAGGCGGCCGAGCCACATAACACTGATCCAACCGGCGCAGACAAGCCTTTGGAAATGCAGAATGAGACAGAGTCGGTATATTTAGTCAGCGCGGATGCTGGGAGTCCGAGGTGGATGGCGGCATTAAATAGTCGCGCGCCATCGGTGTGCACAGGCACACCATGATTTTGAGCTAGGCTGTAGACGGCTTGCATGTGACTGAGTGGCAGAACACTCCCGCCAGCGCCATTGTGCGAGGTTTCCATACAAATTAGCGCGGTGGCGAAATTATTGCGCGTCATGGGGCGGATGCTGTGGTGAAGTCTCTCCAGATCCATGGCGCCACGCGCTCCTGGGATACCTTTATAAAATACACCGGCAACGGCGGACAGACCGCCTAGTTCTGTATTGAGAATATGCGCACCTTGTTCGAGCAAGACTTCGCCTGCGCGTGCCGTATGGGTGAGGACTGCAACCAAGTTGGTCATAGTGCCACTAGGCATAAAGAGGCCTGCCTCTTTACCGGTACGCGCTGCAGCAAGCGCTTCGAGTGCAATGACTGTAGGGTCGCCGTCACGTGAGTCGTCGCCGAGTGATGCTTGTTGCATCGCGGTGAGCATTGCGGGCGTGGGCTGCGTGACGGTGTCAGTGCGAAAATCGCTAGAAATGGTGAGCTTAGGATGTGGCTCTGGCACAAATGACATATTAATTTATCCTTTATTTTCAATAATTTAATTGACTATTGGCATTCTGGCTCACCGTCAGATTGGCGCGGTTTGGGGTTGAAGCCAAATTGTTGGGCCAATGTCGCGCTACGGATTGGCTCAACCATTACCGGCGTGCCTGCGAGTGTCAGCCACAGCGGTGCGCGGTCACCCGCCGTCAGGGTGTCTAGGTGGGCGCTTAAGGCAGCCTCGCCGCGATGACCTTGGTCGTCGGAGAAGTAGGGCATGAGTTCATGCAGATCGGCGTCGTGTACTAAGCCAATACCGTGCACACTATTTAATAGTAGGTCGCCCGCATCATCAATAAAGGCGTCGTGTATTTGAGTGCAAGTCAGGCCGCTATGCGCGTGAATGCTCGGCGCCGACTCCCCAGGAGTGATGCGCCAGATATAAGGCGTGAGACCGAGTTCGACGTAGACGCGTTGCGGTCCGTTTTGTAAATACCAACAACCTTCGCTATCGTGCGCGTAGTTACGGCCAAAAAAAGCGCAGATCGCTGGGTTGGTAATGCGCTCACCTTTGAGTCGCCACTGGCCGCGTCGGTCGAGTGCTAGCCACCCAAATACTGCGGGGACGTTTGGCCATTTGGCCATACCTTTGAGTACGATGTCATCCATAGGGGTGTGAATTTATCACAGCTGTGGCCATTTAGTTGTGCACATCATCATCCCTTGCAATGTTCAGCCAGCGGTCGCTCAAAGCGCTCAGAGCTATACGCGCCATAACTGTGTATTTTTATATAAATAGTTGATTATATGAATAAATTAATTTTTTTCAGTGCGTCATATTCGGATGGCTGGTGGTTGTGAAGTAGGGCCCAATCGTTATTGAGCGGCAACCGATATGCGCGTATGCGTGACGACGAGGGTTGCGGCAGCGTGGATTAACGACTACAATTCGCGGCGTTTAACTGTTTGATGACTACTACCTGTAGCGTACTATTGTGAATGTAAGGTGATAGTCGACGAGTCCGGATGACTGTGCATTCAAATTCTTGATCACATGTTCCGTGACATTTTGGTGATGGGGTGGATGTGTTTAGTGCTGCGTGCACTACTCACGCACTGCAACACGGGCACGATCAACAAGCCGCTGTGGTGGTTTGTTCTTTGATCGGCAAATTCCTAAGGAGGTTTTGCGTATGTTGGCAAAATCGATGTCGGAAGATTCTTCAGTAGTCGTGATTTCAATGTTGGGCCGAGCAGTATTAACAGTAACTTTAGTTGCTGCAACTTTGTTCGTCTTGTTGGCCCCGCGGTCTATTGGCCATAGCGCCATGCGGGTAGATTGGTTGGTAGGCGCTTATTCTGCGCTGACTACTGCGGCGCTTGAAGCTCCGGGTGCTGCCGATGTGGTAGTTAAGCCCAGCGCCGAAGAGACGCGCTATGCCGTGCTCGCCCAGTCCTTGGCCAAGCGTTTTAATTTAGTCGTGAGCGACACCTTGGATGTGGTGCGCATTGCCCATGTTCAGGCTCGCCAATTTGGTCTAGACCCGTTATTGGTAGTGGCGATGATTGCGGTTGAATCGCGTTTTAACCCTTTGGCAGAGAGTCCGATGGGCGCCAAGGGTTTGATGCAAATTATTCCGCAATTTCATTTGGCTAAATTTTCGAAGTTTGGTGGCGAGCAGGCGATTTATGACCCAGAACCCAATATTCATGTGGGTATTCGGATTTTGAAGAGTTATTTGCTGCGTACTGGCGACATGACCAGCGCGCTGCAATCCTACGCAGGCGCAGTGGCCGATCAGTCTGATGCCTATACTCAGAAAGTCATGAGCGAGAAGCAGCGCTTAGAATCTGCACTCCATCAAGCTCAACCCCAACTCCGTGCAACCACAGCACATCAATCCACGGTGCTAGCGCAAGATGGTCAAGCCTTGTAGTATGAGGTTTTACTAGCGTAAGGGTTTCCCATGAGCGAGCAAAAGGGATCGGCGGATTTCTTCGAATTTATGCAAAATATGTGGAATCCCATGGGCTTTACCGCTCCTGGGATGGTTCCCCCCACGGTTGATTTGGCGGCCATAGAGAAGAAAATTACCGAATTAAAGGCGGTAGAGGCTTGGTTATTGATGAGTACGAGTATGGTGCAGATGACCTTAAAGACGCTAGAGGTCCAACGTGCTGGACTAGAGGCCTTGCAGGCAGGTAACAAAAAACCGACCTAACGCATTAAAAATTCTTTTTAAATCAGACATTTATTTTTAATGCTGGCTTTTAATGCCAGCGTTTGAATTTGAGCGTGGGGAAGTGGGCGCTCGACATACAGGTTGCTGGGAGTCTGTCGATGCAACCCCCAGCAATTACCCCAGAGCAATCTCTCGAGAACAAGACCCTGCTTATTGCTTGGCAATTCGATTACGTAATACACCCAAACCTTCGACTTCAGTCTCTAGCAGGTCGCCGGCATGCATGAATTCGGGTGGGTTGCGGGCATGACCAACACCGGCAGGCGTACCAGTAAGGATGATATCTCCTGGCTCTAAGCTCAGGCCAGCAGACAGTTCGGCAATAATGCGGGGGATTTTGAAATACATAAAGCTGGTATTCGAATCCTGTTTGACCACACCATTGACCTTACAGGTGATACGTAGATTTTGTGGCGTTTTCACCGCATCAGCAGTGGTCAGCCAAGGCCCCATTGGGCAGTGGCCATCTAGACTTTTACCTTTGAACCATTGCTGGCCGTGTTGTCGCTGAACTTCCCGTGCCGAGACATCATTCACTGTCATATAGCCGTAGATATGTTTCATTGCTGCCGCTTCAGTGATATTGCGTCCACCTTTGCCGATGACCACACCGAGCTCGACTTCCCAGTCTAGTTTTTCGGTCACAGCAGCATGCAAGGGCACTGCGCCATATGGTGCGTTAACCGTGGTTGGCGCTTTACTAAAAAATGCCGGATGCAGGGGCATTTCTTGGACATGGGGGCGGGCTTTAGCCCCTTCGTTGAAGTGCTCTAGGTAATTCCAACCCACGCAGAATACATTTTTGCGTGGCCGTGGAATTGGTGCGAGTAAGGTGACCTTAGCCGCATCGTAGTGGCCGGTGGTACAGCGGGCAGTTGCGGCTTTGACCAATGTGAGGCCGCTGCGTCCGGCGCTAATTAGGCTCAACATATCGTGTGCATCAAAGCTCAATTTGGTACGAGATTTTTTAGCGGCTGTTGCTAAATCAATAATACTGCCGTCGGCGGCAATGACGCCAATGGCGGATGGGCTACGTTTGGTGGGGCAGTAAGTGACGAGTTTCAAAGTGGTCTCCTGTGTTCTAGGGTTAAACAGTTTAGGTGTTAAAAATAGTGTAGGGGTTAATCGTTTAGCAAGAAGTCATTAGCATCAGTGACTCGTCATTAGGCGTTAGCGTTGAGTGATAGTTTTAAAGTGTTCGGTGGCGCGTACTAAAGCGGCGGTAATCCCTGGCTCCCAGGCAGAATGTCCAGCGTCCGGAATGATGACATATTCGGCCTCGGGCCAAGCTTTGCGTAAGTCGTCTGCTGAGACAATCGGGCACACAGCATCGTAGCGGCCTTGAACAATAATAGCTGGTAGATGACGGATGCGCTGGATGTTATCGAGTAGCGCGTTTTCTGGTAGAAAGATTTGATTGCGGAAGTAGTGGGCCTCGATACGGGCCAGGCCCAGTGCCACGCCATCGCTGGCAAAATGACCAACCGTTTCGGGGTCGGGCAGTAGCGTTGAGCAAGCGCCTTCGTAAGCGCTCCAAGTGCGAGCGGCTGGAAGATGAATGGCGGGGTCAGGGTCGGTCAGCCGCCGGTGGTAGGCGTTGAGTAAGTCGTGGCGCTCGGCTTCAGGAATCGGCGCGACAAATGTATCCCAAGCCTCTGGAAATAAATGGCGTAGACCGTATAAAAACCACTGAATCTCAAAATCGCGGCATAAAAAGATGCCGCGCAGTATTAAGCCGTGACAGCGGTGGGGATGAGCCTCGGCGTAAGCCAAGGCTAAGGTGCTGCCCCAAGAGCCGCCAAATACTAACCAGCGTGAAACCCCCAAGTGCTGGCGTAATAATTCGATATCAGCAATAAGAATCGGTGTGGTATTGGCCTCGAGGCCGCCTAAGGGCGTGGAGCGACCCGCGCCGCGCTGATCGAAAATGATAATGCGATAGTGTTGGGGATCAAAAAAGCGCCGATGTCCAGTGGTTGCACCTGCACCGGGACCGCCATGCAGAAATAGCACTGGCGCGCCATTGGGGTTACCGCTTTCTTCGTAATACAAGGTATGGCCGTGGTCTAGAGCCAGCATGCCTGACTGATAAGCAGAGATTTCAGGGTAGAGTGTATGCGTGGTCATCGTGAGTTACGCTAGATAGATTAGTGTTGGGAAAGTCGTTGCGTATGAAATGATTAAGTCCAATGGAAATCTGAGGATCTGTGTATATCTGTGTATATAAGGCTGGTCACAGATTGTCACTGGAGTTAAAAAGAGATGAAAAAGTAAGTGAAGGAGTTGGTTAGGGGGCTTCTATATACAGTTTAAGTAGTTATGTTAAATTGCGACATTCGGTTGATGGGGGTGCTGGTGCTCTGTGTACTTCCTTAGACTTTAACATATCGCAGGCAGTCAAATGTTGGGCTGAATACCCCGATGTTGAAATTTGGAGGGGGCTAGCTACGCTATAATGACAGTCCGTATGACGAGCAATTTCAGTTGATCGATGATGATCAGCGTTTTTTAGAAAGTAATCCGCATCATGCAAGAAGATCAGTTGCGCAAGGCAGCGCTTGAATATCACCAGTTTCCTTCGCCTGGTAAGATCTCGGTGACCCCTACCAAAGGGCTAGTCAATCAACGGGATTTGGCCCTGGCCTATACCCCTGGAGTTGCTAAAGTCTGTGAGGAGATTGTAGCCAACCCTAGTTCCGCTAGTGATTACACCGCGCGCGGCAATTTGGTGGCGGTCATCACTAACGGTACAGCGGTATTGGGTTTGGGTAGCATTGGGCCGCTTGCCGCCAAGCCAGTGATGGAAGGTAAAGCGGTTTTATTTAAGAAGTTCGCTGGTATTGATGTGTTTGATATCGAAATCAACGAACGTGATCCCCATAAATTAGTTGATATTATTGCCGCGCTTGAGCCGACATTTGGCGGTATCAACTTAGAAGATATTAAAGCGCCCGAGTGCTTTATTGTAGAGCGCGAGTTACGTAAGCGCTGCAAGATTCCCGTGTTTCATGATGATCAGCATGGTACCGCGATTATTGTCAGTGCTGCATTTACCAACGGTTTAAAAGTGGTTGGTAAGAAGATCGAAGATATTAAATTAGTAGTGTCGGGCGCTGGTGCCGCAGCGCTTGCTTGTCTGGATTTGTTAGTATCTTTGGGTCTCAAGAAAGAGCATATCACCGTCACCGATATTATCGGTGTTGTCTATCAAGGGCGCACCGAGGAGATGGACACTGAAAAAGCGCGTTATGCGATTGATACCCCGGCTCGACATTTAAGCGAGGTGATGGCGGGTGCAGATGCGTTTTTGGGATTGTCAGCGGGCAAAGTGTTGAAGCAAGAGATGTTGTTGCAAATGGCGCCTCGACCATTGATTTTGGCCTTGGCTAATCCTGAGCCAGAAATATTGCCAGAGTTAGTCAAAGCGGTGCGGCCTGATGCGGTCATTGCAACTGGGCGTTCGGACTACCCCAATCAAGTCAATAATGTGCTGTGCTTTCCATTCATATTTCGCGGCGCTTTGGATGTGGGAGCGACCACCATTAATCGCGATATGGAAATCGCTGCAGTCAACGCGATTGCCGCCTTGGCCCAGTCCGAGCAATCTGAGGTCGTTACCGCCGCATATGGTGAGGAAGATTTAAAATTTGGCCCCGATTATTTAATACCCCGACCCTTTGACCCCCGCCTGATTAGTATGGTAGCGCCCGCTGTGGCCCGCGCTGCCATGCAAAGCGGTGTTGCGACCCGACCGATTGTTGATTTTGATGCGTATACACAGCGTCTTAACGCTGTGGTCTACCATTCCGGGTTGATGATGAAGCCAGTGATGGCTGTGGCTAAAAAGTCACCGAAGCGCGTAGTCTACGCTGAGGGCGAGCAGGAGGTCGTATTGCGCGCTGTGAAAGTCGCGGTGGATGAGGGCATTGTGCGGCCGATTCTGATTGGTCGACCTGAAGTCATTGAGATGCGGGTTGAGCGTTTAGGCTTACGCTTAAAGCGCGGTGAGCATTATGAGTTAGTTGATCCGAGCGATGATCCGCGCTACAAAGAGTATTGGACCGAGTATCAGCGTCTAGGCGAGCGGCGTGGCGTCACCCCAGAGATTGCTAAATCCGATATGCATTTGCGCCCAACGCTGATTGGCGGAATGTTAGTGCGAATGGGCGCTGCTGATGGGATGTTGTGCGGCTTGTTGGGCGGCTATAGCAGCCATTTGCACTATATTGATTTGGTGATTGGTAAGCGTGCTGGTGTGCGACATTTTGCTGCGATGAATATGCTGATGCTACCAGGGCGTACCGTCTTTATTTGTGACACCTATGTTAATCCTGATCCCGATGCCGAGCAGATTGCGGAGTCAACCCTATTGGCTGCAGAGGAGATCAGTCGCTTTGGTATTGTGCCTAAGGTTGCCTTGTTGTCGCATTCTAATTTTGGTTCTGGTGAGGGCGCTTCTGTCGATAAGATGCGCAATGCCCGCGCTTTGATTGCTGCCCGTGCGCCGCATTTGGAAATTGACGGCGAGATGCATGGCGATGCCGCATTGTCTGCCGAGATTCGGGCTAAAGTGTTTCCTAATTCGACGCTGCGCGGACAGGCTAATTTGTTAGTGATGCCAAACTTAGATGCGGCAAACATTTCATTTAACTTACTTAAAACTGCCGCAGGTGATGGCATTACCGTAGGGCCGATATTGCTGGGTGCTGCAAAGCCTGTGCATATATTAACGATTAGTGCGACTGTCCGACGTGTGGTGAATTTGACGGCGCTGACAGTGGCAGATGCGAATGCATTGCGCGGTGAGCAGCGCCCTTTGTTTGGGGTTAATGCTTAAGTGTGGCGTGCTACAGTGTAGTGAGCTTAAGGATGGTAAGCTTAATCATGGTAAAAATACTAACGCTAATGGTTGAGCTGTGGCATTGTTGAGTAGTGATGATGTAGAGATCTTTTTAATGTTGTATATTTTTTAATTTAATTTAATTTAATCCACTGTAATTTTTAATAATACGATATGACTATGAAAAACTTTCGCATTGAGCAAGACACCATGGGTGACATTGAAGTTCCGAGCAATATGTTGTGGGGTGCACAGACACAGCGTAGCTTGCATCACTTCCATTTTCCTGGCGAGACCATGCCGATGCCGGTAGTGCACGCTCAGGTGATGGTGAAGAAAGCAGCTGCACTGACTAATATGGCCTTAGGCATGTTAGACAAAAAGAAAGGCAAAGCAATTGTTGCCGCTGCTGATGAGGCGCTCACTGGACAGTGGGATCAGCATTTCCCCTTGGTAGTCTGGCAGACGGGTTCGGGTACGCAAACTAATATGAATGTGAACGAAGTGTTGGCCAATCGTGCTTCCGAGATTTTGGGTGGGCGGCGCGGTGCGCAGCGCTTGGTGCATGAGAACGATGATGTGAACAAGGGCCAGTCTTCTAATGACACATTCCCAACTGCGATGCACGTTGCCGCGGTCATTGCGCTTGAGCAACAATTAAAACCGGCACTCAAAAAATTACGTCGCACCCTTGATAAAAAATCGCGGGCGTTTATGTCGATCGTAAAAATTGGCCGCACCCATTTGCAAGATGCAACGCCTTTGACCTTGGGCCAAGAATTTTCCGGCTATGTTGCACAGCTCGATCATAGCTTGACCCATATTAATAATGCCTTGCCGCATTTATCAGAACTAGCCCTGGGCGGCACTGCGGTAGGTACCGGTTTGAATGCACACCCTAAATTTGCCAAAGACGTGGCTGCACAACTTAAAAAATTAACTGGTTTGCCATTCGTAACAGCGCCCAATAAGTTTGAAGCGCTCGCCGCTTGCGATGCTGTTGTACATGCCCATGGCTCCTTGAAAACGCTTGCTGCGGCTTTGATGAAGATGGCCAACGATGTGCGTTGGCTATCGAGTGGCCCACGCTGTGGTATTGGTGAGTTGAGCATTCCTGAGAATGAGCCTGGCTCCTCTATTATGCCTGGCAAGGTGAATCCAACCCAATCAGAGTCGATGACTATGGCGTGTTGCCAAGTGATGGGTAATGATGTGGCCATTAATTTGGGTGGATCTATGGGTAACTTTGAGCTCAATGTATTTCGGCCGATGGTGATTCGTAACTTCTTGCATAGCGTACATTTACTGGCGCACGCCTGTGAGAATTTTGATGAGCACTGTGCCCAAGGTATTGAGCCTAATCGTGAACGGATCGCTCAACTCACCAATGACTCCTTAATGCTGGTGACTGCCTTGAACCCGCATATTGGCTATGCCAAAGCTGCACAAATTGCTAAGAATGCACATAAGAAAGGCTTGACCTTGAAGGCCTCTGCGATTGCCTTAGGCTTTGTGACTGATCAGCAGTTTGAACTATGGGTGCGGCCAGAGGATATGGTAGGCATTAAGATTAAGCCAGCCCGCACTATCCGGCGTAAATAGTCGTATGCGATGACTGCGCCCGTGATCGCTCAATCTATACAGCAATTGCAACAGGTGTTTCCGCGGGCGGGACAGTTGCGTTGGATTGGTCTGCGTTCTGAGCGTAGAGCAGCAGTTTCTAGTGTGTCACAGGTGCGGGTGGAGACTGGGCGAGGCTTGGTGGGTGATCACGCCGCGCAGCGCTCGGGTAGTCTGCGCCAAGTTAGTTTGTTTCAGTTCGAGCATTGGCCGATAGTCAGTGCCTTGATGGCGCACACAGCGTTGTCGCCAACACTGATGCGCCGTAATTTGATGGTCAGCGGTATTAATCTGTTGGCCTTGGCGCAAGCCCGCTTCACCATTGGTTCGGTATTGTTTGAAGGCACGGGGCTATGTGAGCCTTGCGCACGCATGGAGGCTGCACTGGGTGCGGGTGGTTATAATGCCATGGTCGGTCATGGTGGTATTGTGGCGCGAGTAGTTGTCGGTGGAGAGATCGCGCTCGGAGATGTCGTGGCCTATGCCTTACCAACGCCGCAATTGATTTAGAATCGTGCCGTGACTGGCTTTGTCAATCTCAGTATCGAGACCCATGCATGTCCGCACCGCATTTACCCAAAAATTTACCGCTACAGTTACCGCTCACACCTGAGGCGATTCGTATCAGCTTGCAGCACCAGCCACTGCCCGATGTAGATGGCGACCGTCATGTTGCAGTATTGCCCCCAACTGCGGTGATTCGTCATGCGGCAGTGTTAGTGCCTTTGGTGAATCGCGATCATGGCGTGCAAATACTGTTAACTCAACGCAGCGGACATTTGCGAGATCACGCTGGTCAGGTGAGTTTTCCTGGTGGCCGCGTCGAGCCGACTGATCCTGATCGAGAAACTACAGCCTTGCGTGAAATGGAAGAAGAAGTGGGTGTGCCTGCGCGTCATGTGACCGTGTTGGGACGGCTACCAAGCTATGAGATTCCTTCAGGATTTCGGGTTACCCCAGTAGTGGGTTGGCTAGAGCCGCCGTTTGATTTAACTCCGAACCCGTCCGAAGTAGCCAATGTGTTTGAAGCGCCTTTATTGCATTTTTTAAATCCGGCACATTATCAGCGTCGCGATTATCATTTCCGTGGTCGCCATCGTCACTATTTAGCAATCCCCTATGCGGGACGATATATCTGGGGTGCCACAGCAGGTATGCTCTATAGTATGTGCCGTGTTTTGAATGCTTAATTTTTAAATGCTTATAATGTGTGAGATCAATGCCGCAGCTGTCTCCTAAAGAGCGCCCTACGATTGGATTGATTCTTTCCGGAGGTGGTGCGCGTGCGGCCTATCAGGTGGGCGTGCTAAGTGCGCTGGCTGACTTCCTACCTGCTCGTTATGGCAATCCGTTTCCGATTATTTGTGGCACATCGGCGGGCGCTATTAATGCCGCAGCCTTAGCTGCCGATGCGCATCATTTTCAGCGCAGTGCGCGACGTCTGCGTCGTGTGTGGGAGCAATTTAACTCTGCCCAAATCTATCACGCTGATTGGCGCGGAGCGCTTGCCAATAGCGCGCGCTGGTTTGCCTCCACCGTAGTCGGGCATGGGGGGCGCAATGTTGCACTGTTAAACAATCAACCGCTCAGTGCGTTACTTGAGCGCACCATTGATTTTTCGGCAATTGATCATCAAGTCGAGATCGGCGCATTGAAAGCATTTGCGGTGACTTGCTCTGCTTATTATTCCGGACAGTCAGTTACTTTTTTTCAAGGGCGCCCGGACTTGAAGCCCTGGCAGCGTGCGCGCCGCGTGGGTGTTGCAATGCCCATAGGGGTGTCACATCTAATGGCCTCTAGCGCTTTGCCATTTATTTTTCCGCCAGTCTGTATTGATGAGCAGTATTATGGCGATGGCTCCATGCGGCAGTTGGCGCCATTGAGTCCAGCCTTGCATTTGGGTGCTGATCGTTTATTGGTGATTGGTGTGGGCCAGCAGTTTAGTGCTACGCCACCGGTATCGAGTGCGCCACCTTATCCAACCCTAGCGCAAGTTGCAGGCCACGCTCTAGATAGTATATTTTTAGATGGTCTAGAAGTTGATTTAGAGCGCTTGCAACGAATTAATCATACGGTAGGTTTAATTCCTGCTGCGACTGCTGCAGAGCATCAGTTGCGGCTCAAACCCGTAGCCTATCGGGTGATCACCCCCAGTGAGCCCTTGAGTACGATTGCTGCCCGCCACGTGCAGTCGTTGCCCGTAGTGATTCGTGGCCTTTTACATACAGTCGGGGGCTTACGACGTTCTGGCTCCAGTCTAGTGTCTTATTTATTATTTGAGCAGTCCTATTGTCGGGAACTGATTGCTTTGGGTTACCGCGATACGCAATCGCGTAAAGATGATTTAATCGCATTTTTAGGTTTGGAATCGGATTAATGTCACTTGCGAGAGATACGCTGAGCCGGTATAACAGGGGCTAGAGTCGCGTAGCGCTAGGCTATAGATGCAGTAGTGAGTCGGTAAGTTTTTATGTAACTATCTGATTTTGTTAATATTTTTTATTCTCGGATGGGCGTAATGAAATTTTTAGCTTTGGTCTGCATATTATGGTTAGAGCAATTGTGGCCGCTACGGGCAGGTCATGTCCTGCATCTGTCCTATCGCCGTTATAGTGACTACTTAGAGCAACAATTTAATGGTTTGCAAGCGCGCCATGGTGTGATTGCCTGGTGTGTCGCAGTGTTGCCACTCGTCGTGCTGATCTTGCTAGTGGAGTTTCTGCTACTTCAAGTGCATAGCTTGTTTGCCTTGTTATGGGCTGTAGCGGTGCTGTATGTGGTGATGGGCTTTCGCCGTTTTAGCGATGACTATAATGTCATTGCTACTGCGCTCAAGGCTGGTGATATTCAAGGGGCTCGTGATTGTTTGGGGCGTTGGCGCGGCATACCTGCCGATGAGTTATCAGCCGCAGAGGTGGCGCGGGTCGCTATTGAGCTCGGATTGGTGCAATCGCACCGTTATGTGCTTGCCCCAGTGTTTTGGTTTGTGTTGCTCGGTCCTGTGGGGCCTTTGGTGTATCGGCTAGCTGATGTCTTAGCCACGGTTTGGGGTGGACGTCCTGAGCCCGAGGCGGTGCAGTTTGGTCGATTTGCAGCGCAAGCGTTTGCTTATATCGATTGGTTACCTGCTCGAGCCACCGCGCTGTGCTTTGCCATCGCCGGCAACTTTGAAGATGCCGTGTTCTGTTGGCGCAGTCAATCCTCAGAATGGGGGCAAGGCACGCAAGGGATTATTCTCGCCAGTGGCGCAGGGGCCTTAGGATTGCGTTTAGGTGGCGCCTTGCGTGAGGACGGTATGCTCAACTACCGACCTGAGTTAGGCCAGGGTGCAGATGTTGAAGTTGAAGACCAGCGTGCGGCTGTGGGCTTAGTCTGGCGCAGTTTGGTGTTGTGGTTGGCGCTATTGTTGATTGTATCGTTGGCGCGCGCCGCTGGTTAACGCCGGGGTGTTGGGCGCAGCCTGAGTGTTGCTAGGTGTCGATAAGACTCTAGGCGGCGTGTTTCAATATGCCCTGCAGCGTGGGCTACAATCAGCGCGCAGTTGGGCTCACTCAAATGCCTGCAGTCGCGAAAGTGGCAAAGCCCTAGATAGGGCCTAAACTCAATAAATGCGGCGGCAAGATCTGCCACCTCTAAGTGGTGTATACCAAAGGCTTGAACCCCAGGGGTATCTATGATTTCGCTATCCGCATCGAGATGATGGAGTCGCGTGTTCGAGGTGGTGTGCTTGCCCGTGCCTAAGGCCAGCGAAATACTTTGGGTATGCGCCCCTGCTGCTGGCAATAGCTTGTTGAGTATGGTGGATTTGCCCATGCCCGATTCGCCAACTAACACGCTGCGGTGTCCTTGTAGATATGGACGCAAGATGTCGATATCGTTTTTGGCGCTCAGTAGAATGTGCGCATAACCGATGTTGGCATAGAACTGTAAGGACTGTTGTGCGACAGGGGCTGTTGCTAGATCTGCTTTGTTGAGCACGATTAAAACATGAATATTCGCGTGACTAGCGGCCGCCAGACAGCAGTCCACCACATTGAGATCGAAGGAAGGCTCTGAGGCTACCACCATAATCATTTGGGTGACATTGGCGGCGATTAGTTTTTGTTTCCATACGTCAGAGCGGTATAGCAAAGTGTTGCGTGGCAGATGATGATCGATCACGCCTTGCGTATCGTCTTGTGCTAGATAAGCCACTCGGTCCCCGCAGGCATAGTCATTACGTTTGCCGCGAGTCACACAGTCGCGTACACGACCGTCTGCTGCTTCCACTAAAAAGCGCCGCCCGTAGGACGCAACGATCAGGCCGGTGCTGAGGGCTTCAGAGGACAAATAAGGTGTCGATCTTGGCAGCGCAGATAAAGTCGTTCTCAGAGAGCCCGTTGATGGCGTGCGTGATATAGCGCACTTGACACTGCTGATATCCGACTTTGAGATCAGGGTGATGATTCTCGCGGAAAGAGACCCAAGCAATTGCATTGACGAAGGTCATGGTCTCTAAGTGATCATTAAATTGAAATGTGCGTTGTAGATGACCCTCATGGAGTTGCCAGCCCTTGAGGTGCTGCAGTAAACTATGAGCTTCAGCAGCAGTCAGCGGACTGACACCACCTTCACAGGCCACACATTTTTTATTGCTTAAATTCATCAGATCGCAGGGCTTGCTTGTTGTAGGCGCGCAATGCGAGTTGCCGCTGAGGGGTGCGAGTCGTAGAAGGCCGAATGTAAGGGGTCAGGTGTGAGGGTCGCAGCATTGTCGGTATAGAGTTTGACTAAAGCCGATACGAGGTCGCCGGCTTGAGTGTGCTGGGCTGCAAACTGATCGGCTTCAAATTCATGGTGTCTGGATACCGCAGCATTGAATGGTTGGGCAAGGGTAGTGAATACGGGTACCACTATGGAGAACAGCAACAAGGCCATAGCTGTTGAAGGCGTGCTGACATTGAGCGCGCTATAAAACCAATCTTGATGTAGTGTGCTACCCAGCACAAAGAGCATGCCTAGGCTGACGGTATATATCCAGATCACGCGTTGTAAGATATGTTTGTGTTTAAAGTGGCCTAACTCATGAGCTAGCACGGCTTCGACTTCGGTGGGTTCTAACCGCGCTAATAGCGTATCAAAGAATACAATGCGTTTGGTTTTGCCAAAGCCCGTAAAGTAAGCATTACCATGACTGGAGCGGCGTGAACCGTCCATCACCATCAAGCCTTTCACTTTAAAGCCGCAGCGATCGAGTAAGCGTTCAACACGCGCTTGTAATAATGGGTTGTCTAGCGGTAAGAATTTGTTAAACAGAGGTGCGATCCAGGTCGGATAGATGGCGAGTAATACAGTGTTAAAGCTAATCCAAGTCAGCCAAGCATAGAGCCACCAATATTCGCCCATGGCATCCATTAACCACAGAATGGTTGCAATTAAGGGTAGACCGAGTGCAGTAGCCAACAGCAAGCCTTTCAGTGTGTCGATCATAAACAGGCGGGCGGTCATTTTATTAAAACCGAAGCGCTCTTCAATGACAAATGTGCGGTATACATTCAGGGGTAAATCAATGAGCATCGTCACTGCAGTGTACGCGGCAATTAGGGCCAGACTGCGACCGATGCCGGCGGGTAGTTGTGTGCTGGTCCAAGTGTCGAGGAATTGCAGGCCACCGCCAAAAGTGAAGGCTAAGATGAGGGCTGCCTCGAGCGCGATGCTGAACATGGAGGTCTGGGTCTTTGCGCTGTTATAGTCAGCAGCATGTTGATGTGCACTAAGACTAATGACGCTGGCGAATTGGCTGGGCACGCTGTCGCGGTGAATCTGAATGTGGCGGATTTGACGCTGTGCGAGCCACAGGCGGAGGGCGGTAGTCAGTAGCAGAGCAATTAAGAAAATGATGCCAAAGATATGCATAGTGTCATTCGCAAGTGTTTAATGAGGTGGTTTTAAAGAGTGGTTTAAATAGCGGTTAAAATTTAACTATTGATTAAACGATAGATTAAAAGATTGGTTTAAAGATTGATTTAAATATTTAATTTAATATTTAATTAAATAATCGTCTAGATAATCGTTTCAAATAGTTTATAGCAGCGTTTAAATTAGAGATTACGTCATATTCCATACAGCACCGTATAATTATAGGGTTATTCTAGACTTAGTCTAGGCTTAATGCGGTCTAGGGCGTAGGTATTTAAATAATTAATCAAAAATGGACACAACAATATGGCACAGGACCCCAACGCGCTGGTTTGGATAGATATGGAGATGAGTGGTTTAAATCCCGAGACTGAGCGCGTGCTTGAAATTGCGTTGGTGATCACGGACGCGCAGTTAAATGTGGTGGCTGAAGCGCCGGTTCTGGTGGTGCATCAAGACGATATGGTATTGGCAGCCATGGACCAGTGGAATCAGTCGACTCATCGTAAATCAGGTTTGATTGATCGGGTGCGTGCATCCACGCTGACCGAAGCTGAGGCACAGACGCAGTTGTTGGAGTTTTTGGCCTTGCATGTGCCCGCAGGTGCATCACCGTTGTGTGGTAATTCTGTGCATCAAGATCGCCGCTTTTTGGTGCGTTACTTACCGCAATTAGAGTCCTATTTTCATTATCGCTTGATTGATGTCAGCACCTTAAAAGAGTTGGCTAGGCGCTGGCAGCCTGAGGTCCTTGCCGGATTGGTAAAGCACGGTAAGCATGAGGCGCTTGCAGACATTCACGAATCGATTATGGAGCTACGCTATTACCGTGCGCATGTGATGAAGATCTAAGTATGCTCAGTGGGTGTCGATAATGCCGCTTGTAGTGCACGCACGTGGGAAATTAATCCTTGTGTTGAGCTATCGAAGTGATTTTCGGGACTGGGTGAATTAAATTCTGTTTCTAGTGCTTTGGCAAGATGTTTGCCGTGCTCTACACCCCATTGATCAAAGGCATTCACGCCTAATAACACGCCGAGAATATACGTGCGGTGCTCATAGAGTGCGATCAGTGCACCCACACTATAGGCGTCGAGTCGCGGCAGCAATATGGTGTTGCTGGGACGATTGCCTGGGTGAGTTTGGTGAGGCGCTTGGCGCTCTGCCGTGCGCGCACTCAAGCCCTTAGCGATTAATTGCGCAGTCACTTCATTGGTAGTGAGGCCATTCATTAATAGGGCTGATTGTGCAAAACAATTCGCTAGCATGACGGTATGCGCTTGGTATGCTGTGGGGTCTGACGGCGATGTCGGCTCACAACAGGCAATAAAATCAACTGCTGCAGTATGGGTGCCTTGGTGCAGCCATTGAAAATAACTGTGTTGGCTCTCGCTACCAAGTCCACCCCAGAGTAGCGGACCCGAATGCGTGCGTAGTATTTTGCCGTTAGAGCGCACGCCTTTGCCTAGGCTTTCCATGCTGAGTTGTTGGAGGTGTGCGGGCAGCAGTGATAACTCATGGGGGTAGGGCACTACGGCACGTGACTGTATATCCCAGAATAGATGCTCCCAAATATCGATGAGGGCGAGTAGCACGGGCATATTTTGAGCCAGTGGCATGTCATGGGTATGGGCGTCCATGGCCGCGGCACCGGCTAGCAGTAGATCGTGTTGCGTGTTACCCATGGCAATCATAGCGGGTAAACCGGTGGCAGACCAAAGGGAGTAGCGACCGCCAACCCAATTCCATAGGGGCAGGACTTGCGAGCGTGGAATCCCGAAAGCAACAGCAGCATCGGTTTGTGCGGTGATCGCAATAAAGTGGGCATCCACTTGTGTGCGATGGAGTGCAGTTTGTAACCAATGGCGGGCGCAACGGGCGTTGTGTAGGGTTTCTTGTGTGTTGAAGCTTTTCGATTGCACAATGAATAACGTACCCGCCGCATCTAACTGACTGAGTAGTTGAGTGAATGTTTCACTTGGGTTGCTGACGAAGTGCACTCGTGGCGTTGCTGTTCCATGGGAGTGTGGCGTGCAGGCCGCAGCAACCAGTTGGGGTCCAAGGGCGGAGCCACCAATCCCCAAGCTCACCACATCTGTGATGGGGCTGCCGGTGCTACCGAGCATTGCACCTGCGCGCAGCACTTGGGTAATTTCATGCATCACTGCAAGGCTCTGCTGCACGGGATGCGGCGCGCTCTTGCCAGCGCGTAGGGCTGTATGCCAAGCTGGACGCTTCTCGCTGACATTGACAGCTTTACCATCAAATAGGTCGCGAAGCCGTCCTGGAATTTCGTGGGCTTCGGCGAGCTTGACGAGTAGGTCAATGGTTTCTGTGGTGAGTGGATTTTTACTAAAGTCCAGTAGCAGACCACACGCAGGTGTAGAGAATTGTTGAAAGCGTTGTGGGTTTGCTGTGAATAGTTCGCGCAATGGGCTGTGCCACGTCCTACGGTGCGCTGCGAGTGCAGACCAAGCGCTGCGCTTGAGATGGCTTGAGGATTGGTTAGGGTTGTGTGGCATAAGCCCTATTGTAGCGCGAGCTTTAGTATTTGATGATGAATTGTGTGGGGCATGGTTCAACACATACACATCGATACAAAATAAATAAAATTATACTGTGATGATAACCTTAGAATGCAATATGGGGCTTGCGTAAGCGTTGGTGCGAGCAAACTGCGCAAACCCCATACGGCTACTCTGGTTTAATCCCCGCATCGCGCACCACTTTGGTCCAGCGCGCAAGTTCGTTGCGGATGAGGTCTCCCATATCTTTGCTGCTGGTCCAAGCAGGCTCAAGGCCAATTGCCTCTAAGCCTTTGACGAAATTTGCATTTTCGGTCGCGCGCTTCATCTCGGCGTTGATTTTTTGAACAGCGTGATTGGGCATGCCGGCTGGCCCGAGAAAGCCATACCAGGTGGTGTTATTAAAGCCGGGGAAGGTCTCAGCTATGGCAGGTGTGTCGGGCATCAAGTGCGAACGTTTGGGGTGGCCAATGGCTAGCGCCCGCACTTTGCCCACGCCTAAATGTGGTTGCCATTGTGGGATGCTACCGAAAATGGCTTGGATGCGGCCTGCGACTAAGTCGACAGTAGCAGCACCACCGCCTTTGTAGGGGACGTGGGTAAACTTGGCACCAGTTAGCGCAGTGAGTAATTCCATGCCTAAGTGATTAGGGGTGCCGGTACCGGGGGAGCCGTAGTTGATTTTGTAGGGTTGGGCTTTAGCAAGATCGATCAATTCGCGCATATTTTTAGCCGGCACGCCAGGATGCACAACTAACAAGAAGGGCGCATAGACGCCGATGGCGATTGGCGTAAAGTCTTTGATAGGGTTATAGGACAGCGGGCTCCCAAAAGCAGCACTCACGACTAAACCGCCAGAGGTGCCCAATAGAATGGTATAGCCATCGGGTGTCGCGCGAGCGCCTAGACCGTGACCTATGGTAGAGCCAGCACCGGGTCGGTTATCAATAATCAAGGCCACACCGAATTTTTCAGTGAGCCAGTTGGCGTAGGCGCGTGCAGTGGGGTCAGTGGATCCGCCTGGAGGGTAGGGCACAATGACGCGGATGGGTTTGCTGGGATAATTGGCCTCGGCAGCGTTCGCTGTCAGTGGGGCGAGCATTGTTAAGGTCAGCATGGCCAAGATCAGCATACACCGGCATGAAAAGAGTCGAGTCAGCATGTTAAGGTCTCCAAAAGTGCTCAGATTGTTTATTTAATGATTTGATGATGGGTTCGGACGGTAGCGCTTACATGTATAAAAATCAGTGAAATTATAAAATAAATTCAATCAGTAATATTAATTAAATCAGTAAGTTATGATGATTTCGAGAGGGTGTCTGGCATTCGGCAAGCCTACGCTGTTACGCAAGCGTGATCCTTGAGTTGCATACCACTTTGGTCCGGCGAGCTCCAGACCAATCACTAGCGCCCACACTGTACAGGCGTTTAAATACAGTGGTAATTGCGCAATGCTGAGGCGCGTAGTATGGATGCGACCTGTAATTAAATTGATGGTGTCTGCGCTACCGCCTTTATAGAGGACATGGCTGAGTTTGGCGTCAGTCGGTGCAGTGCGTAACGCCATGCCTAAGTGATTTGGCGTGCCGGCGCCGGCAGTGCCGTAGTTCGAGATCAGCAATAACGAGATCAGCATTATCAAGGCAATCAAACGCCCGGATGAACAGAGTCGAGTCAGCATGTTGAAGTCTCCACGATTGCTAGTATGAATAGTTTGATGTGCAACTGGGAGCGCTTTACGAAGTACGCTATTTTTAGTTTTGGGAATTGTAGGACTGAATAGGCTGAACGTCCAGTATATATGTGGTGGTCATCATCCACTCCACTAAGTTTGTCGTATGATGTGTACATTCAATCAAACATTGTATACAGAAGCGGGTCGGATTGGGTGTGATAGGGTATTGCCAGCACTCGCGATCATGATCGAGGTGAATCAGGATGAGTCAAGATGAGTCAAGCAGCTAATCATTGGGCCGCCCAAGCCCACCGTGTTTTATTGTTAAATCTGCGCGAAGGTGACGAGCCACGGGTTGATGCCGAGGCACTGGTGGCCAACGCTAAAACCTATTGCGCTACAGCATTCTGTATTAGTGGTGGTGGTATTGTCGCGTTCTATCAGACGGACATTGATGGACATCGCTTATCGGACGGTCTAGCGGGACGTGATTTATTGGCCGAGATTATTCCGGTTGCGCACCGCGAAGGCATTAAAGTCTTAGCGCGCATTGATCCGAGTTGTGCGCCCAAGGCTTTAGCGCTAACGCATCCGGAATGGTTTTCGCGTGATCGCAATGGAGAGTTTTGCGAAGTCAGCGAGCATTATGTCACTTGCCCGAATGCGGATTATTATCGAGTCAGAATAGTAGAGGTCGTGCGTGAGATTTTGCTGCGCTACGATGCCGACGGTATTTGGAATAACCAAGGCAAGTTTGCGGCCTGGGATACCGACACTTGTTATTGCGATACCTGCCAGACCCTATTTAAACAACATTCAGGTCAAGCAATTCCGCAGTCTGAAGACTGGGATGATCCCGTATGGCGCTTGTATAACGAGTGGCGTTATCAACGTATCGCCGATTGGGTGGGATTAATGCATCGCGCAGTGCATGCGGCAAAGCCCGCTGCGGTGTTTATTGCGGCAGTGCAGTTGATGGAATCGTTAGAGACGATTCGTCCAGGTGGTTGGGATATTGATTATTGGCTAGCGCATCAAGATATTCCAACCTTTGAGTGCCAGCGTCGACATACCGCACCGTGGTGGCCAGGGTTACAAGCTAAATACTTAGCTACTTTGGCTCCTGATAAGCCCCGTTGGATGACGGTGAGTTATTTTTATCCGTGGTGGCGACTCTATGCTGCACCCGAAGCAGAGAATCGACCATGGATTGCGCAACAGGTGGCCAATGGTGTGAGTCCGTGGCTGCACATCAATGGCGGCTACTCAGAGTTGTTTGACCGGCGTGGGATTGCCCCTATGCAGGCCGTATTTCAACGGCTTGCGCGTTGGCAGACTTATTTAGAAGGGGTGCAGTCACAGGCGCAAGTCCTGTTGATTTTGTCGCGCCATACCCAGGATTTGTATGGTCGAGGCGAGCCGCAATCGCGCTACTTAGACTTTATTCGTGGTTGGTATTGTGCGCTACAAGAAGCGCATATTGTGTTTGATGTGATGTCCGATAAATTAATTACGGCTGAACGCTTGGCGCGTTATCGGGTTGTGATTGTTTCTAACTTGGCCTGTGTCGCAGATCATTTGGCGGCAATTCTGGAGGCGTATACCGAGGCCGGTGGCGGAGTGATTGCGAGTTATGAAGCAGGCACTATGACTGTGGCGGGTGCTGCCCGCGAGCCTGCATTCGCCAAACTCTTGGGCCTACAGTATGGTGGCCATCGCAGTGGACTCAAGTCGTCTTATGCCAAGATTGAAGACTCGGCCAATCCCTTATTAGATCATATTGGCGATACTGATCTAATTCCGAATGAAGGCGCTTTACGCGAAGTGACTGTTAGCAGTACACGTCAGGTGGCGTTGACCTTAATCCCGCCGGTGATTGCGCATTCTGGGGCGACGATTAGCATTCCTGAATATAGTGCGATACGCGAGACCACTACCATTCCAGTGGCGGTGCATGGCGAACAGGGTGCTGGACGGGTGGTGTATTTTGCCAATACCATGGAGGCGTTGTACTACCACTATGGCTTTCCAGATTTGGCACAGGTCTTAGTCAACGCAGTGCGTTGGGCGGCTACCACTGATTTAGCACTCGAAGTGGTGGCGCCGAATCATGTTGACGTGACGCATATGGCGCAAGAGAAGCGCGATTTAGTCCATTTGATTATTATGCCCTTGAATAAACCATTAAATACCGGTTGGCGGCACCCCGGTCAAAACTTGGTTGCAGCGCGCGATGTGCTTGTGCGGTTGCGTTGTGGGTCTAAGCGTGTGGCCAGCGCGCAGCTCGCATCCAGTGGTGAGCATGTAGAGGTTGCGCTAGTGGCAGGCGCATGGCAAGTGACGGTACCAGAGGTCACTGATCATGAGATTGTAGTGTTTAATTTTATCGAGGTTTAATTTTATCGGGGCTACAGTCATGAAACGATGGACAGTGGTAATGGTAATGGCGGGATTGTGGGCGATGAGTGTCGGTGCGCAAATGACTTATCCGACTCGCCCGATACGTGTGGTCGTGCCCTTGGTTGCTGGCGGACCCACCGATATGTTGGCGCGGCTCATTGGCACACCATTAGGCGAGCGCCTAGGCCAACAAGTGTTGGTGGATAATCGTCCTGGTGCAGGTGGCAATATCGGCGCTGAGTTGGTGGCTAAATCACCACCTGATGGCTATACCTTGTTCATGGGCACATCAGGCCCGATGTCGATTAATGTCAGCATGTATCCAAAATTAGGTTATGACCCAGTTAGAGATTTTGCCCCGATATTTTTAGCTGCTGCCGCACCGTTTGTGGTGGTTGTGCATCCAGCATTACCCGCATCAAATATTAAACAACTGATTGCCTTAGGAAAGGCGCGTCCTGGACAATTGAATTTTGGTGCAGTGCCTGGTAACGCAGCGCATTTAGCAACCGAATTGTTTCGAAGTATGGCAGACATTGATATGGTGTTTGTACCGTATAAAGGTGCAGTGCTCGCAAATACTGATTTGGTTTCTGGTCAGATTCAACTCTCTTTTGCATCGACCCCTGGTGCCATGCCTTTGGTGAAGTCTGGTCGCCTAAAGGCCTTAGCGATTTCGAGTGCGCAACGTATTGCTAAGCTGCCTAATTTGCCGACCATTTCTGAGTCTGGGCTCAAGGGTTATGACGCAAGTGTTTGGTATGGTGTGGTCGCACCGGCGAAGACGCCAGCCGAGATTGTGGGCCGGCTTTATAAGGAAATGGCCGCGATTGTGCAGGAGCGCACGACCCGAGAGAAAATGGATGCTAATGACTTCGTGCCGATGCCGATGAATCCAGAGCAATTCGCAGTGTTCATCCGCAGCGAAATTGACAAATGGGGAAGAGTGGTTAAATCGACCGGAGCTCAGCCCGGCTAACTATTTGATTTTATTTGTTTAATTGATTGAATGGGCAAGGTTATTGCTCGCGTTGGGCGCGGGCAATTTTCGCGGCGGGCCTATCCCAGCATCGCAGCAACCACTGATGCAAATGCGGCCACTCTTGCGTGTCTATACTTAGGGCTCGATATAGGGCGCCCGCCACATTTAGATCTGCAACTGAGAACTGTTTGCCGACAAGCCAAGTACTGTGATGGAGTGCGCCATCGAGAATGCGTAGCGCAGGCAGAACTTCTTCCCATGCGCTTGCCGCGATTGTAGCTTTGCGTTCGGCAGCGGGTAGCGCTACGGTATGGCGCACATAATTCACGATAGCGCGGTCTAGTCTATCGGTCTCCCACAAACACCATTGCCAGACTAAGGCCTCAGACTGTGGGTCGCTGGGGTAGAGTGTACTTTGATGTTTTTTGGCGAGATATAGATTGATGGCCATCGATTCAGACAAAATAAATCCATCATCATCGATAGTCGGTACCCGCGCATTGGGGTTGATCGATTGATATTCAGCTGTGCGAGTTTCCGCAGACCGTGGCAACCAATCCTTGTGATCAAAGGGTAGCTTGAGTTCATGCAACATCCAGACCACGCGCAGCGCACGTGAGTTAGCAGAGCCGTAGAGTCTGAGCATTGATTTACCCTGAGTTAGTTTGGGGCAGTGTGAGCGAGATCGGTATGAGCTAGATGACGATGAGTCGGCCGGCTGCGTTGGCCAAGCTTAGTCGATCAAGCCTAGTCGATCAAACTATTGCTTTTGGGTGGCATTTGCGCTTTGGATTTGCGTCCTGGTGCTGCCGGCGGTATATAGCCTGAGACTCGACACAGCATGCCTTCAACGGCCTTACCATCGTGGTAGCGGATAGAGTGGCAGAGCATGACAGAGCCACGAGCTTGGAGTGCGGTGAGGCGTTGGCGAACATTGGCAACAGATAAGCCGGTGGCAGCTGCGATCTCGGAATCTAAGCGTTCACCACTGTTCTTAAGGTAATCAAGAATCGCCTGCATGGCTAAAACTCCTTATGAGGGGTAGGGGGCGGTATCAGCAAAAAAGCCGTAACCTGAGGGGTAAATTAGGAGCCAGAGAGTGCCAAGCTCAGTCAATTATCATACAGTATTTTGTCCTAAACTGCACCTTTGACAGCGCCACCCAACACAACGGTTAAATTAAAAACTAATAAAATCAATTGGTTGCATTATTAGTTTGCAAGGAGAGTCATTCGCACAGACGCGGCGCGCGCGGGGCTTGTTGCTTGAGCGCTGGCGTTGGGCTATCCATAAGGCTGAAATTTGAATACGCTATAGCGCTCTTGAAGATACCCGATCAATGGTTATGAGGACACTGCAATGCAAGCGGCCCACGGTGGTAATTTAGATATTAATGAAGTTTTTCGTAGTGGTGGGCGAGCAGTTGAGTTTTTGGACCAAATTAATCAAGCCACCATCGTGATGTTGGCTAGTGCGGGCATTGTGCCGCAACCTTATGCGGGGCAGATTGCACAGGGGATCGCTCTATTAATCGCGCAAGCGGCGACAGAAGCACCACGGCGATCTGCAGACTACCTGGATTACGAGCCGCGATTAACAGCATTAATTGGTGCAGATGCATCGCGATTGCATAGCGGTCGCAGTCGTCAGGATCTCGCCTCGGCGATTGCGCGCATGAATTTACGAGACGGTTTATTTCAAGAGGTGAGTGCCTTGGTCGATGTGCGTGAGCGCATTATTGACTTAGCCGAGCAGCATATTGAGACGATAATTCCTGCCTACACCCATGGCGTGCAAGCGCAACCGACAACACTGGCTCATTATTTACACGCCCTAGCTGCTGCACTTGGGCGGCAGACTGAGCGTTTACAACAAGTCTATGCCCGTATCAATCGTAATCCACTAGGGTCAGCTGCCTTGGCTACATCGAGTTTTCCGATCGACCGTCACTACATAACGCAATTATTGGGTTTTGATGGTTTGCAAGAGAACGCCTATGATGCCAATCACTTAGCCTCAGTTGATAGCGCGCTAGAAGTGGCGGGGGTACTAGCCATTGCGGCGGTGCAAATCGGCCAGTTTGCGCAAGATCTGCATGCTCAATATGCGGAGCCCGTGCCCTGGATATTGCTCACCAGTGGCGCGCTTACAGGCGTGAGTAGCATCATGCCGCAGAAGCGCAATCCAGCGGCGCTAGAGCAGTTGCGTGCACAGTCGAGCATTATGTTGGGTGAGTTGCAGACTGTATTTTTGATTTCTCATAACAACCGCACGGGGATGTTTGATTATCGTATGTATGACCCCGTGCCTTGTGGCCGTGCTTTACAGGTATTTAAGTTGCTCGGTCAGGTGATTACTGGTTTAGTGGTGAATAAAGAGCGGGCGCGTGCGGAGGTGGATGCGGATTATTCTACAACGACAGAAATTGCCGACGCGCTTGCCCAACGCGCAGATGTACCATTTCGGACGGGTCATCATTTTGCTTCGCAGCTCACTGACTATGGTCGTTCGCATCAGTTGCGATTGCAAGATATACCCTTTAGTGAAGTGATCCGAATCTACCAAGCTGAAGCAGGCCAAGACTTGCCTTTAACAGAAGTCGAGTTCCGCCATATCAGTAGCGCAGAATACATGGTCTATGGACGCCGTGGTATTGGTGGGCCACAGCCTCAAGAGGTGCAACGAATGCTAGCGGCTGAGCGTGAGGCTGTGACTGGCGAACGCGCTTGGCTTGTTGCGCGCAAGGCGCAATTAGATCAAGCCGCTGCACAATTAGCGATTGCCTTTAAGGCATTGGTCGTTAGTGCTTAATGGACGAAGTGCTTAGGTGATCAAATGCTTAGATGATCAATTAATGAGATGATGAACTACCCCAGTGAATAAGGCACACTCACTAAGAGCAAGTCATCAATAACAAAGAGAGCAAGGGGTTGGGGTTAGTAACTCCTGCTAGCAGTGCACAGATCAACTCACGACCGATGTGTTGCTATGAGGGCGATGCGCTAGATGTGACTTCCGCTTTCGGTTCGTCAGGTAAGAGCCAGACAATTGCAGTTTTAATCAAGGCAATCAATGCCATGATTAATAAGGCATGACTAAACCCAATGCTTTTCACCATAGGCCCTAGCATCCATACTGCGATTGAACTAAAACCCAATGCGACGGTGAGCCGCATTCCTGCAACGCGTGAGCGCATTCGATCATCGACATAGCGTACGATCATGGCATCGGTAAATGGAATTGAACCAAATACAAAAATCATGACGATCAACAGGCTGACATAAAGCCCCCAGTCTTGGGTGTAGGCGGCAATAAGCAGAAGCGGCACTTGGATGATAGACATCCACAGTTGCAAGGGCTTGAAGGGCATGCGGTCAATAAGTCGACCTACCACGAGTTGTGCGATAGAGGCTACGGTGTAAATGCTGGCCAAAAGTAGGCCGATGGTCGCAGGGTCTTCAATGACGCCAATAAATCGTTCGGTTAAGAGTTGCGCATTGCCATTGGTGGTGAAGTTAAAGAGTATGGTGCTAACTGCTGCAGCAGCAGTCATGACCGCAAAAGCGCGCGCTAATAACCGTGGACTTAGTGCGACTTGTGCTTTGCCAGAGTGACGCTTTGCCGGAGCTTCAGTCTCTTGTGGACAGAGCCAGGCAAATAAAATGCCACAAGCAATCGCAATGATTCCAGGTATTACAAAAGCGGCACGCCAACCCAACCATTTTACCAAGAGTCCGGTCACCAGTGCTGCAATGGCAATGCCTAGGTTACCCGCTAGGCCGTTGAGTCCAATTACAGCACCTGGATTGGGTACGTTTTGCACTAACATCGGAATGCCGACGGGATGGTAGATGGCGGAGAACGTGCCCAGAAGAGCCAGCGCGAGTGTCAGTTGTAATACACTTTGGGTCATGGCGACCAAGATGGCACTACAGCCCATGCCAATAAAAAAGATAATCATCATTTTGCGCCGCCCCCATAAATCACCTAAGCGGCCTGCTGGTAGTGCGCCAGCACCAAACATAATAAAAGCACCAACGCTATAGGGCATGAGTTCTGCCCAATTGTTAAAGCCAAAGGCCGTAGCCATGGTTGATACTGCGGTAGCGAAGATCAACAAAAACATATGATCGACGGCGTGACCGACGTTCAGCAGTACGCGTACAGCGGTGCTAAATCCAGTGGGGTTAGTTGTGGTGGTCACGATTCAACCTTTGCATTTTTGATGACAGCGTGAATTTTTTGAGTGTGATCGCGGTAGGCGGTGCCTAGCGTTGTGTGATCATTATCAACTGTAATTGCTTGTAGCGCTAAGTGAATACTAATCTCACCTGCCGCACCAGGTTGCGCATCGACCACGGCGCGTGGGTTTGAAGTCCTGAAGGGGCGATCAGCCTGCACTCTGGAGATGATGTCACGCCCTGGGCTTGCGGCGCGTCCAATAATGCACACGGGCTTGTCCGGATACCTTGCGGCCATGGCAGGCACTGGAATCAAGGTTAAATTAGCCAATAAAATCAGTAAGATGCGCCGCGTTTTGAGCATAGCGAGATCTCCTCAGTTTTTTATAATAAGCGCATCATCGATTGCCCAGCGGGTGTGCTTGGCAATCTTAAAATCAACAACAAAACTCAGTCATAGTAGATCGATCATAAAATCGGTATGCGCTTGATTTAGAGTCTTTCAAAAATTGCAGCAATACCCTGGCCGCCACCAATGCACATGGTGACTAGTGCATAGCGTTTGGCAGTACGTTGAAGCTCATAGAGTGCTTTCACCGTCAGAATGGCGCCTGTTGCACCAATCGGATGGCCTAGACCTACTGCCCCACCGTTCGGGTTGGTTTTTTGTGCATCCAGTTTAAGGTCGCACGCAACGGCCAGTGCTTGCACCGCAAATGCTTCGTTAGACTCGATGACATCCATGTCCTCAATCTGCAGTCCAGCGCGTTGCAGCGCGTGACGTACAGCATTGACGGGACCGATGCCCATGATTTTAGGATCTACACCGGCCAGACCATAGGAGACCAGTCGCGCAATCGGTTGTAGGCCCGCTGTCTTGGCGGCGGATCGTTCCATTAACACCACTGCAGCAGCACCATCGTTGATCCCCGAAGCGTTGCCGGCAGTGACAGATCCCCCTTCTCTTTTGAATGCGGGCTTGAGTTTTTCTAGGTCTGCTAGGCTTAAGCCAGCACGTGGGTGCTCGTCCTGATCGAATACCGTGACGCCTTTGCGTGTTTTGATTTCGATGGGCAGAATTTGATCTTTAAAGTAGCCTTTTTCGATGGCATGTAGCGCACGGCGATGACTCTCGATAGCAAAGTGATCTTGTGCTGCCCGCGAAATCTGCCACTGAGTGGCAATATTCTCTGCAGTAATGCCCATATGCACGGCATCAAACGGGTCGGTGAGTGCGCCTACCATCATGTCTATAGTATTGCCATCGCCCATGCGCTGTCCCCAGCGTAAATTGGGCAGCAAATAGCCGCCGCGACTCATTGACTCTGCGCCACCTGCAACGGCTGCGTCGCAGTCTTTGAGTAAAATACTTTGGGCAGCAGAGACGATAGCTTGTAAGCCGCTACCGCAGAGTCGATTGACGGTTAGTGCAGTGGTCGTTTCGGGTAAGCCGCCGTTAATACAAGCGACCCGTGAGAAATACATATCTTTTGCTTCACCATGGATGACGTTGCCAAATACTAACTGACCGACATTTGTGGGTTGGATTTGTGCGCGTCTCACCGCTTCTTTGACGACGAGTCCGGCTAATTGAGTGGGTGCGATATCTTTTAATCCGCCACCATAGTCAGCAATTGCAGTTCGAACCCCACTGAGTACGACGACTTCGCGATCTGGATTCATAATATTTCCTGTAAGATATTGAATTAAAAGATATTTTAGTATTTCGCTATGTAGAATGTTGCAATCAGTATCTAGCAAAAGTTTACGCGAGGTGATGGACTGTGTCGAGGGTCAGCCGGTCATAAAGGAGGGGAAGGGAGGATGGTCGGAAAGGGCAGAAAGGGCAGTTATGAGGCAGTCAAGGTGCATGCGCAACATTAGTGGCGGGTGAGGTCTGGGCTTGGAATGGGTGGCGTTTGTGCGGGTTGCGCGAAAATTTGCGCGGCATCAACGGCATCAAAGGCATAGCGATGGTTGCAAAAGTCACACAGAATTTCGACCTCTCCACGCTCTACAATCAGTTGCTGGACGTCATCCTGACCGAGCATGCGCAACATGTCCGCGACTCGAGCGACTGTGCATGAACAACGAAAACACACCGGATTGGCTTCAAATAAACGCACATCTTCTTCGTGGAACAGACGTCCTAAGAGTTGCTGCGTTGGGAGGTTGAGTAGTTCAAATGAAGTTACAGTGGACGCTAACAGCCCGACTCGATTCCATGCGTCTACGTCAGGACTTTCAGCTTCCGGTAATTTCTGTAACAGCAAACCTGCTGCTTGTTGCGCATTCGCAGAGAGCCAGATCTTGGTGTCAATTTGTTCTGAGGTCTTCATGTAGTGCTCAATAATCTCGGCAACACTATCCGCATTGAGTTCAACAACACCTTGGTAACTTTGCTGGCCTGAGCGCGGTACTAGGTTAATTACAAAGCGCCCGTTACCGAGTAATTGGCGAAGTCCGACATTGCTAATGCCGCCTGACCACTTGGCGGTAGCTCTGAGCGTGTGTTCAGAGGTGCATTCGACAACGATCAATTGCACAGGACCGCTACCGTGTAATTGCAGAATGAGGGTGCCATCAAATTTAAGGGTTGCAGCGAGTAATGAGCCTGCTGCCATTAACTCACCAAGTATCTGACGCAAAGGCGCCGGATAAGTGCGCAGTGTAGTCACTGCCTGCCAAGTCGCATTGAGTTGGACGCGTTCGCCGCGAATCGGTGCGTGCTCAAACAAGAAGCATTGCAAAGTATCGTTCATATGATTATGGCCTATGGTAGAGACGATAACGTTCTTTTTTGTCACCTGGGCGATTGCCCTCCCAAATGATCTGCCATGGGGCTAAGACCAAGAGTTCATCTAAAGGCTTACCTTGCGTTAACAAGAGATCACAGGTGTTCGCTGTATTGCTATCGGCAACGCGAACCGGTCGAATTTGTGCAAAGTAGTGCAACATGGCCTGTTGCGGCAACCCGAGGTCCAGTGTATTTAAGCAACGATACTGTGCTGGTAGGGCGCGTTGCATTTGCGAATACATGCTGCGATAGCTTTGTGCATTTTCTACCCAACCAATAAACAAGGTGTTCGCTAAGGCCCAGGTGAGCGTTAAGCCTGCAGTCCAAATCAGGAGTGGGCGTAAGGGGTGACGTGCAACGATTGCCAATACGCCAATCCACAAGGCGCTCAGACACATAGCTAATAGCGAGCGACCAATATTCCAGCCAAAGTCATAACCAGGCAGTATCGTGTGTAAGTGTCGATGTAGACGTGCTGGCAGACCTAAATCAAGCGCTGACCAATAAAACCAGCCAACAATCATAAAGAATGTGAACCCCATCACACTAAACCAATACCAGCCATTTGCAGTGCCACTACGCAGATTCCCAATGCTTGGTAATGCTAGTAGCATCAACGGTAACAGCAAGGGCAAGGCGTAGAGCTCTCGGTATTGTGTATGTACGCTGAGTGTGAGTAAGGTCACAATAGCACCTAGCAGCGGCAATACAATATTTGCATTTTGGAGTTGCTGTAGCCGATATAGTCGCCATAATGACCACAGAGTTAGAGGCCATACTGGAAACGCATACCAGGTTACAGTGCGCAGATAAAAAGCCCACGTGCTAGGCCATTGCTGAATGGTAAATGCCAATGATTGCCATTCATAGCTCAGCCAAGCCAAGAGGTGAGTAGGGTTTGCCTGATAGACCAGTAGCGGCCACCACAGCAACCAAGGTAAGCATACGAGTAGCCCTATCGCAATGGTATAGCCATAGGATTGGTGGCGCCAATGCCGGCTGAAAATGGGAAGTAGTAAGCTGATTAACACTAAGGTGAGTGTTTCGGAAATGCCAACGCTCATCAGCGTCAATCCCCAAGCTATACCCAACCATAGACCAGCCCATAAGGGCTGCCGCACTGCTAGTGCTAAGGCGAAGTAGGTGATTGCAGTAGCGCACAAGGCTAGGGTGTCAGGAATAATTTGATGAGTGCGCAATATCAAACCAAGACAAGCCATTAATAACAATATTGCGCTCACTGCGCGGTCTTTGCCGTAGAGCTCGCGCGCGGCTAAAGCGGCAATGCTAAAAGTGCCCAGCATGAATAGGCCGCTCATGATACGAGCGCCGTCATGTAGGGGTAGGAGCGGCGAGAGCAACCATGCGCTGGTTGCAGCAAGCCAATGGAATAGTGGCGGATGATCGAAAACAGCTTGGCCTGCAATGTGTGGCATTAACCATTGCTGGCCTTCGATCATCTCTAAGATGATTCCAAAGTGAAGTGCCTCCTCGGACTTCCACGGGTCATGTCCCACCAACCCCGCAACCAACCAAACGATGGTTAGCAATGCTAGCCATCGGCGACGGATAGGCTGAGTGATTGCGGGTTGGTCCGCTATGCTGAGAGTAGGAATGGTTGACTCTATGGTTGACGGTGGTTTAGGCGAGCGCCTCAGCAACTGCTTTGCCAAGATCGGTAGTGTTGGCTCTGCCACCTAGGTCAGGGGTCTTAGGCCCTTCTAGTAAGACAGTTTCAATCGCACGAACTACTGCAGCAGCAGCTTCAGGACATCCGAGATGGTCGAGCATCATGGCACCAGCCCAAATTTGACCTATCGGATTTGCAATTTTTTTGCCGTAGATGTCAGGTGCGGAGCCGTGGACCGGTTCAAATAACGACGGGTAGAGTCGCTCTGGATTCATGTTAGCAGAAGGGGCAATGCCGATAGTGCCGGTGGCAGCAGGCCCTAAGTCCGATAGGATGTCACCAAATAAATTAGACGCTACAACGACATCGAACCAGTCGGGGTGCATGACGAAATGGGCGCATAAGATATCGATATGGTATTGATCAACTTTGATATCTGGGTATTGGCCGGTCATTGCTTTAACGCGTTCATCCCAATAAGGCATAGAGATAGAAATACCATTGGATTTGGTTGCTGAAGTTAAATGTTTTTTAGGACGTTTCATGGCGAGTTCAAATGCGAATTTGAGAATGCGATCTACGCCATGTCGTGAGAAGATAGCCTGCTGTGTGACAAATTCGCGTGGCGTGTCTGCAAACATACGGCCACCAACTGAGGAATATTCGCCTTCGCTATTTTCGCGAACCACCCAGAAATCAATGTCGCCAGGGGCGCGGTTAGCTAGTGGGCACTGCATTCCTGGCATCAGACGCACTGGTCGTAGGTTGACATACTGGTCATAGCCACGGCGGAACGGAATCAGTAGTCCCCATAAGGTGATGTGGTCTGGTAGGCGTTCAGGCCAACCAACGGCACCAAAATATACGGCATCGTGTTTTTGCAGCTGTGATAGCCCGTCGACAGGCATCATCACGCCGTGCTTATCGTAATAGTCACAACTCCAATCCAGCTCATCAAATTGCCACTGAATATCAAAGCGTCGACCTACCGCCTCTAGCACGCGCAGCCCTTCAGGCATCACTTCTTTGCCAATACCATCGCCAGGGATCACTGCAATACGAAATGATTTCATGGGGAACATCCTTTTTTGTTTGAATGGGGTAATGAAAGCGTGTTAATGCATGTCGCAACGTTTCATCAAAAGCACATGCTGAATTGTGCCCGATTTTAGTCTGCGATAGTTCTGAAGTTTTATAGTTCGCATCTGCGGTGCCGTAGGGGGCAGATTTGGGTATAGATTTAAGTCGGCAACTCAACGCTAGACTGGTATCAAAATAAAGGGCAGCCGAATAGGCTGCCCTGGTAGAGCATTACAACAAATAATGAGCAACTAGGTAGGCAAAAAACTACGCTGCAACAGATTTAGGTTTGCTAGTTGGAGTGCGCGCGCCGTATTTTTGGTTAAATTTCTCAACCCGACCGGCTGTATCCAGCACTTTTTGTTTGCCGGTATAGAACGGGTGACAGGACGAGCAAACCTCAACGTGGAGGTCTTTACCCATAGTTGAGCGTGTTTGCCATTTGGCACCGCAGCTACAAGCTACTGATATTTCAAGGTATTCTGGATGTACATCTGCTTTCATGGCGATATCCTGGGCAAGAAACCCGAACAATTCGGGAAACCGATAATTATCGTAGATTTAAAAGGTTTGAGCAAGTGCTGCGGAAAATCAGGTTGATGGCGAGATTAGCCGCGTCGCATAGAATCAAAAAAATCAGCATTATTCTTTGTTGCACGTACTTTATCGAGCAAAAACTCTGTCGCTTCTAATTCATCCATTGGGTATAGCAGTTTGCGCAATACCCAGATTTTCTGTAGCACATCTTTAGGGATTAATAGCTCCTCACGACGAGTGCCGGAACGATTTACATTGATTGCTGGGAAAATCCGCTTTTCATACATACGTCGGTCTAGGTGGATTTCCATATTACCGGTGCCTTTGAACTCCTCGTAGATCACATCGTCCATACGAGAACCAGTGTCTATTAAGGCTGTGGCAAGAATGGTGAGACTGCCACCCTCTTCGACATTGCGGGCCGCACCAAAGAAGCGTTTAGGACGTTGCAGGGCGTTAGCGTCTACACCGCCGGTGAGCACTTTGCCAGAAGCGGGAACCACAGTATTGTAAGCGCGTGCTAGACGAGTAATGGAGTCGAGCAGAATGACAACGTCTTTTTTGTGTTCGATTAAGCGCTTTGCTTTTTCAATGACCATCTCAGCGACTTGGACATGGCGGCTAGCGGGTTCGTCAAAAGTGGATGAAAGCACTTCGCCTTTCACTGAGCGTTGCATCTCGGTAACCTCTTCAGGTCGCTCATCAATCAGCAAAACGATCAATACCACTTCGGGGTGGTTTGCCGTAATTGCATGTGCAATATGCTGCATCAAGACCGTTTTGCCGGCCTTTGGTGGCGACACAATTAAGCCGCGCTGGCCTTTGCCTATCGGTGCAATGATATCGATAATGCGGCCCGTGAAATTCTCTTCAGCCTTGATGTCGCGCTCTAACTTGAGATGTTCGGTTGGATGGTAAGGCGTTAAGTTCTCAAATAGAATTTTATGTTTAGAGCTCTCTGGGGTATCGTCATTGACGCGGTCAACTTTGACTAACGCGAAATAGCGCTCCCCTTCTTTTGGTGTGCGAATCTCACCTTCGATGGTGTCGCCTGTATGCAAATTAAATCGACGAATCTGTGAGGGTGAGACATAAATATCATCGGTACCGGCAAGGTAGGAAGTGTCGGGTGAGCGTAAGAAGCCAAATCCATCGGGGAGCACTTCGAGAGTGCCGCCACCGAATATCGATTCGCCTTTTTTAGCTTGATTCTTCAGGAGAGCAAAAATCAGTTCCTGCTTGCGTAAGCGATTAGCGCCATCAATGTCGTTTTTGACAGCCATATCGACGAGAGCGCCGACGTGTAAATTTTTAAGGTCAGATAAATTCATTAGACTTCAGTGGGTCGCAAAATAACTAGGGTTAAGGAGAAAGCGCTCTAGGGATTAGGGCGGTGCAGCAATTGCAGCGAAAGCGCTAATCATTGAGGTTGGAGGTCGAGATTGGAATTAAATCAATTAAATCAATAAGGTAATCTAATTTTAAAGCATTTAAATTTAAAGATAATAGGAGTAGGGTGCTGATTAGATTAGGCGGGGATAGTCAATTAGCAGGCTGACCAAACACAGGTTATGGCCAATACGATTGATGACTAACTTGCACCGCCTAGAATTTTATCGCTGCCGTGCTCTTGTAATAGAGTAGATAGAGACACTAGTAGGGCAGATAAGCGTGCAGATTATAGGGTTCAGATATGACTGTCAATAAAAGCAGTTAATTGCGACTTGGACAAAGCGCCAACTTTAGTGGCCTCAACGGCACCATTTTTGAAAATCATCAATGTGGGGATGCCGCGAATACCATATTTAGGAGCGGTAGCAGGATTTTCATCAATATTGATCTTGGCCACTTTAAGTTTACCGGCATAGCTTTGTGCTACATCATCGAGTAGAGGAGCGATCATTTTGCAAGGACCGCACCACTCCGCCCAGTAATCAACTAATACTGGGGTAGATGATTGAATAACTTCAGACTCAAAAGAATCATCAGTAATATGATGGATGTGTTCGCTCATAGCGCTATTACCTTATTTGATAGAGGGTGTGGGGTTTAAAATACACTGCTGAGAAGAAACCGTTCAATCGTTCGAGATATGAAATCAGAGTAATCAGATTGCGGCGCCTTCGACGTTTCACAAGTACAAGGATAGTAAATACTTGAAAACACGGAATGGATTGTATTTGAGCCGCATGTCGAATGCTAATATAACGTAAATTAGGAGAGTTATGCTAGCGCTTGGCTAAATTTTCGAGAAAATTTAATCCATATAAAGTTAAAAAGGTCAAGTTTTTTGATGTTAGTTGATAAATTGGCCCATTATTTCTGAGTTTTATGTCTTTAGCTGACATCTGGTAAAATAATCAAAACCGTTATTTACGGCAATTTTACGGAAAAAATCATGACTTACGTTGTTACTGAATCTTGTATAAAGTGTAAATACTCTGATTGTGTAGATGTATGCCCAGTGGATTGTTTTCACGTGGGGCCGAATATGTTGGTGATAGACCCCGATGAGTGTATAGATTGCACGCTATGTGTTGCAGAGTGTCCAGTTGAAGCGATTTTTGCTGAAGATGATGTGCCGGATGATCAGCGTGATTTCATTGCATTGAATGCCGAGTTGGCGAAAACTTGGCCAGTAATTATTGAAAAAATCGACGCGCCTAGTGATGCTGATGATTGGGCTAAAGTCAAAGCTAAAAAACAGTTGCTTGAAAAGTAACGCACCTAGCATTTGGAACGTAGTGTTGAATGCTAGCTGGATGTATGCAGAGTCATGTTAATAAGTCATTAGCATCTCTGAGCTGTTCTGCAGGTCCGCAATAATATGGCAAGGGTGACGCAATGACGAGTCGCAGCGAACTGTTAGAGCGATTGGCCGAACAGAACGCATGCAAAATGGTGGTGATCACGCCTAATCGACGCTTAGCTCAAGATTTGCGGCGCGAATACGACTCAGCGCAATTGGCGCGTAACTTGCTCGTTTGGCCCGCAGCAGATATTTTACCGCTGGGGTCATTTGTTGATCGTGAATGGCAAGCGCTCGATCCTGATCAAGAGTATTTGGTGTTAAGTGCTGCGCAAGAGCTAATCCTTTGGCAGGAAATTATTGCAGCAAGTCCTAATGGAAAATTATTACGAAATATTGGCGCTACTGCTCGGTTGGTCCAACAGGCTTGGAATCAAGCAGTACGGTATCGATTAGACCTCGATCACTACCGTGGTGCGTTGAATCAAGATGTCACCGAATATCATGTGTGGTCACAACGCTTTAGAGCGCAGTGCGATAAACAGCATTGGATCGATCAGGCGAGATTGCCAGATGCCATCATTTCAGCACTAGGCAAGCGCAGTCTACAGCCAGGTCAAATAAAAACAATTGTTTATTATGGATTTGATCAGCCCTCGCCACAACTCATTGCGTTATTTGAGGCCTTCGCAATAGAAGGCCATGCAATTATTGAGGCTGGCGGTCCGGTACGGCAATCATCTGCATATCAATTTGAATGTGTCGATGCCGAATGTGAGCTGCGGATGATAGCGACACGCACTCGGGATTTAAGCACAAAAAATCCTGCATTGCGTATTGGTGTTGTAGTGCTGGATCTGGATAGTCGCCGAGATATGGTAGAGCGAATTTTTGACGACGTATTTGAGCCGCAGCGCGTACTCGATCCCGCGAACGACAGACAGCGCGCATATAATATTTCAGTTGGCCGAGCGTTGCTTGATTTTCCATTAATTCATACCGCGCAGCTAGTGATGCGATTAGCATCCCAGCAAAAGCTCTCATTGACGGAGCTCGGTAGTTTGTTACGTAGCCCTTTCGCTACTGGTGCTGAGGTTGAACAACAAGCGCGTGCGCAACTAGATGCGAGTGTGCGTTCGCGCCGCCGTAATGTGGTTAAGTTGTCAACTTTGCAGGTATTGATCGAGAGGCAAAAAGCGAATCTGCCAGAGCTACACCGACGTATTGGGGATTGGGTGACCCTTGTGCAAATAACAGCAAAACAACGCCAATTGCCATCGGCATGGATTGCTAGTATTGCGCAACTGTTGAAGTCTTGGGGGTGGCCAGGCGATCGCAGTTTGAGTTCGGAAGAATATCAAACGGTCGAGCGATTTCGAGCTGAGCTTGCACATCTAACGCAATTCGACGTCATCCTTGGAAAAATCAATTTGGCATCAGCTGTAAATTTGTTATCACAAAATTTAACGGATGTAGTATTTCAAGCAGAAACTACATATACATCGATACAAATTTTGGGTGCCCTAGAGGCGGCAGGTTTAGAGTTTGATCATTTAATGGTGAGCGGGCTCACTGATGAAGCGTGGCCTATCGTGCCGCAACCAAACCCTTTTTTACCACTGAAATGGCAGCGTATTGCTCAGGTGCCAGGAGCTACAGCAGAATGGAACCTTGAGTTTGCCAAGCGAATGTATCGCCAATGGTTGGGGGCTGCAACCGCTCTAGAATGCTCCTACCCAAAACGTGATGGTGACCGTGAATTACAAGCCAGCCCATTAATTAAATATTTACCTACAGCGCCTGTGGTAATCGAATTACAAAGCACGGTTGAGCAACTCATTTTTACTGCTAAGAGGCGTGAGTATTTACAAGATAATCAAGGCTTGCCGTTGCCTACAGGGATTAAGGTTAGGGGCGGCACGCAAGTGTTTAAGAATCAAGCAGCATGTGCCTTTAGGGCCTATGCCACCCATCGCCTAGGAGCAACTGGTTTGGAGGGAAGCCATGACGGCCTAGATGCTGCAGAGCGAGGTGTTTTAGCGCATGCAACACTGGCCTGTTTAATGCAGAAAATTGCTTCTCGAGATAGTTTAGAGTCCTTAAGTCGAGAGGATAAGCATCAGATAATCGATGAAAGCGTAAAGAGCGCACTAAATCGTTTACTAGAGCGCGATCCGGATGTCATTTCAGAAGAGTTTGCTAAACTAGAAGTGATGCGACTCACGCAATTATGTGAAAACCTATTAGAACAAGAGTTGCAAAGAGAGCCATTTGCTGTGAAGGCGGTAGAAGAAAAGCGCGTTATGAGATTTGCAGGTATTGAGTGGGATGGCCAAATTGACCGTATAGATCTCTGGCGATCTGGAAATTTAATTATTGATTATAAAACTGGAAAAATATCGAAGAATGCTCTCCAAGGAGAGCGACCTGATGAACCACAGCTCCCATTATACGCACTCACTACTGAAGCGAATAATGGTGTTATGTATATTGGTTTACAAAATGGCGATATAAATTATCAAGGTTTTTTAAGTTCAAAGGTAGAGCAATTTAGATCTAATAACACTAAGTCTAAAAATATAGAGCATATAGAACATTGGGAACATCAGTTAATTGATTGGAAAAGAGTTTTAACCCGGTTAGCCGAGGATTTTAAAGCTGGCGATGCTAGCGTAGATCCTAAAAAGTTCCCTCAAACTTGTGAGTATTGCGAATTAAAAGCAGTGTGCCGTGTCCGTGAAATTTATGGCATGGCAGATGGGGATGAAGAAGAAGAGGGATTGATAGATGACTCTAATCAAGCCCTGGGTGAGGTGTAGCGAGATGCTTACATTACCCGCAGATGCCGCACAGCGTGAACAGGCGTTAGATGTTTACCACTCCTATATTGTTCAAGCGCCTGCGGGGTCTGGTAAAACTGAATTATTAATTCAACGGATACTTGCTCTTCTGGTTACAGTGGATTCGCCTGAAGAAATTATTGCGATTACTTTTACCCGTAAGGCTGCAGCGGAAATGCGCGCTAGAGTATTGGCCGCACTATATAGCGCAGAACAGGAGCAAGCGCCAAAGGCAGCACATCAGCTACAAACATGGAAATTAGCGCGCGCAGTTAGATTGCATGCAGCAAAAAAAAGTTGGAATATAGATCAAAATCCGAATCGATTACGGATACAGACAATTGATGCTTTATGCCAATCATTGGCTAGGCAGATGCCGGTGATGTCGCGGCTTGGAGGGCAGCCAAAGATTACTACAATACCTCAAATATTGTACGCTGAGGCAGCGCGCCGAACGTTAGCGTTGCTTGATGAAGAAATAATTTACAAGACAACCATTGCAACTTTGTTACTACATCTAGATAACAACCAGATCAAGGTTGCAAACTTATTTATTGAGATGTTAAGTAAGCGTGATCAATGGCTGGATCATTTGTGCGGTCATGGTGCTGATACCGCTAAAACAAGAGCGATTTTGGAGGCATCTTTAGTAATCGAGATTGAGGCTGGCCTAACACAAGCGCTACGGTTTATACATCAATTACCAATTGAAGATTTACAGTCGCTGATTCAGTTAACTCGTCACGCTGCAAGTCAATTAGAAAGTATGGGTATTGATACTCCATTACGAGCTTGCCTTGATTGGGATGGATGCATTAGAGATCAAGTTGTAGATTTGGCTTTATGGCATGGAATAATGCATTTCATGTTTACCAAGGATGATGAAGTCCGCAAGAGCTTAAATAAAAATAATGGATTCCCTCCCAAAGACCCCCGTAAGCCGGAGGCTATCGCCTTACTGGGTCGACTAGCGACAGTCGATAGGCAGTGCCTGAAGGCGTTACTCACAGTAAGGTCGTTGCCATTGCCGACTTACACAGAGAAGCAATGGCAAGTGCTAGGGGCGCTATTGCAAATATTGCCTGTGTTAGCGGCACAACTGAATATTGTGATGGGTGAGCGTCATGAAGCAGATTTTCAAGCCATCGCTTTAGCAGCATTAGAGGCATTAGGCGCTGATGACAATCCAACTGATTTAGCCCTTAGCCTAGACTATCGTATCCATCATCTTTTGATCGATGAGTTTCAAGACACAGCAGCAGGGCAGCGCAGATTAATTGAGCGATTAGTGCAAGGTTGGGAAGAGGGCGATGGTAGAACCTTGTTTGTGGTGGGTGATCCAATGCAATCCATTTATCGGTTCCGACAGGCTGATGTTGGATTGTATTTGTCTGTTCGGCAAGATGGAATTGCAGGGATACCCTTGCGTCCATTAATGCTCAGTGTTAACTTTCGATCCCAACCAGGGATAGTGGAATGGGTTAATCACACATTTGAAAAAGTGTTGCCTAAACAGGATGATCTACTAAATGGTGCAGTAACATATTCTGCGTCTACGTGCGCTCGTCAGGACACTATTGGTGGCTTAGTGAAACTGCATTCCATGACCACTATGGATCGTGAGCAAGAAGCTGACTTAGTATTCAAATTGATACGTGAAAGCTTAGCCAGTGATGTGAGTACGATTGCAGTGCTAGTGCGTAATCGTAGTCATTTGGTGAGTTTGATTCCATTACTCAAAAAACAAAATATTAGTTTTCAGGCGATTGATATTGAAGCACTTGGTGAGCGTCCTGTAGTTCAGGATTTATTTGCGCTAACCCGTGCATTACTGCACAGTGCCGACAGCATTGCTTGGCTAGCGGTGTTGCGCGCTCCATGGTGTGGTATTTCATTAGCGGATTTAACGCATTTGCTTGCAGATGATCAACAGCGTGTAATTTGGGAGGCCATCAACGACGAATTGCGTTTTCAGCAATTATCAATGGACGGACAAGTTCGAATCCTTAAACTGCGAAATACTTTGGCGACTTTTATTATACAACGTCGCCGGGTGTCTTTATCGCGCTGGGTTGAAGGCGCTTGGTTGGCGCTAGGTGGGCCGGCTTGCTTAGAGCTAGCCGTTGATCTTGCTGATGCACATGTATTCTTCAACTTGCTAGAAGCGCATCAAACAGCAGGTGATTTATTAGATTTTGAAGTCTTGACGGAGCAAGTGCAACAACTGTTTGCATTGCCAGATACCCAGTGCTCTGCACGTTTGCAGTTGATGACTATCCATAAAGCGAAAGGTCTGGAGTTTGATGTTGTGATTGTTCCCAGTTTGGGCCGCGCTCCCAGAAGCAATAAAAATCAATTACTACAATGGAATGAGCGCCGACGTCCAGGCAGCTCACCTTATTTACTGTTAGCGCCCTTAAGTAACAGTAATAGTCACAGTAATGACTCCCTTTATAGTTATATGAATGGTTTAGAAAGTCTTAAATCGCAGCACGAGGATGCGCGACTATTGTATGTTGCAGCAACTCGTGCTAGGTCAGTTTTACACTTGATTGGACAGATTAAAAATAAACAAAAAAGTCTCGATCCTAATAATAATAACGCTCAAGCGTCAACTTCAAGTGATCAAACAGCCAAAGAGATTATTCCCAATAGCCGCTCTTTGTTGGCGCGTTTGTGGCCTGCAATATCCAGTCAATATATTAGTCTATCGCAAAATACTAATTCAGAAGAAGTTCATAATTCTCATTCATCAGATACTATTTCGCTAGAGGCGCTAAGGTACTACCGATTACCTATTGACTGGTCGAGACCGCAATTACCGTTAGCAATTCATCAGAACTCCAATCCTGTAGAGCCAGAATTGCTTGGAACTCGTCTCGGTGAAGTGGAGTTTAATTGGGCTTCTGCAAGCGCTATGCATGTGGGTACTGTGGTGCATAGAGGTCTGCAATCAATCGCCGATCAAGGTCTAGAGCAATGGCCCCTGGTGCGTATTGTTGAGCTAAGACCGCGTTGGCAGCGCGAATTAACTCGCCTAGGCGTTCCAGAGTCTGAACTGAATACTTCAATAGAGCGAGTGATTAAAGCTTTGCAAGAAACCCTGAACGATAAACGAGGTCGATGGTTATTAGCTGCGCATCCAGATGCCCAGGCTGAGCTAAAGTTAACAGGATTAAATGGTACGCAATTGCTCAATATCGTTATAGACCGCACATTTATTGATGCTGCAGGTGTCAGGTGGGTTATTGACTATAAGACAAGTGCACATACAGGGTCTGGTATTGAGCAATTCTTAAATAATGAGCAAGAACGTTATCGCCCACAATTAGAACGCTATGCGGAATTCCTGAGCGCCTTGGGTCATAAGAATATTTGTATGGGATTGTATTTTCCATTACTGGGCGGGTGGCGAGAGTGGAATTATCAGGTGTAATGACTTAATCGGACCCGTTTAATTAACGGACGCCCAGCATTGTAGTCAGTTGCGCAAATGAGAGATACGATTTAGCATCACGACTATGATTGAAGTTTAGCTATTGTGTGTGTTTTTTGTGCATATTAGCTCATGTTGTATGATTGCTCTAAGACATGAGAATGCTAACTCTATTCTTTCTGTAAACGTAAAAAATGCAATTTAAGTGATTGTATTCATAAGGTAACTTTGAAGGAGAGTTGTGCATGTCGTCGATTTGGCGTTTGGAGTCTTTGAATCTAAAGCGGTCGATCTTAATTTTCATATTCATGTATGGCGCAGTATGCCAATCGGCTGCACAAACTAAGTTTCCTGATCGTCCAATTCGTCTTGTGGTGCCGTTTGCACCTGGGGGTGTTAATGACATCATTGGTAGGCGTTGGGCTCAGGAGATGACCCGAGTATTAGGGCAGGCTATAGTGATTGATAATCGCGCGGGTGCATCTGGGGCAATAGGTGCAATGGAGGTTGTTCGCGCTAAACCAGATGGCCATACGTTACTCATCGCTAACACTACTACTCATGTGCTAAATCCATTAGGTAATAAAAATTTGGGCTATGACCCAATTAAAGATTTCACCCCATTAGGGATTATCACAATGGTGCCTACTGGAGTTGCAGTGCACCCATCGATGCCAGTTAAGGCGTTAAAAGAGCTGGTGAATTTTGCGAAAAAGAATCCTGGGCAGTTATCGTATGGTTCGGCTGGCACCGGAAGCATCACGCATTTGACAGGCGAGTTGTTAAAAAAATTAGGCGGTGATTTAAAGATGGTTCATATTCCGTATAAGGGGGCAGGTCCGGGCCTTAGCGACTTGGTCGCAGGACATATTCCTGTCTATATGCCAACGATTAGTCCTGCCCCACTGCAGTATCACAAAGCAGGCCGCATTCGAATGTTGGTGATTTGTGCTGAAGAGCGTTTACATGCAGTGCCTGATGTTCCAACATCGGGACAAGCTGGTATGCCAGAGTTGGTTGTGCAAGCTTTTAATGCATTGTTTTTGCCGGCCAATACGCCGCGTGCAGTTGTAGATGCCCTCAGTCAAGCCAATGCTAAAATTATGGCGCTATCACAGATGCAAGAGTTTTTAAGGCAGGCAGGTGCCGAACCTGTTGTCAGCACCTCTCCCGAGCGTACCGCGCAATTTGTACAGAAGGAGTTACGTCGTTGGGGGCCGATCGTGAGTGAAATGGCGATGGAGTAAGTAGTTTGATACATTATGTAGAGCTGATTAATTTCTTAATCAAATTTTTTATACATTGGAAAAATCATGAAATCAGGATGGATTGTTACTAAAGATCATAAAACTTTTATAGAGTTCCGCGATATGCAAGTACCGCAACCTAAATCACAGGAAGTAGTGATTAAAGTGTTTGCTTCTGCAATGAATCGTGGCGAGATTTTTGCAGGCGGTGCAGTGCATGGAGGGCCAGAAAAACAGGGTGGAGGTGAGGCATCAGGCATTGTTCACGCTGTAGGTGATGGTATCTCAGGGATTCAAATCGGTGATGAGGTGTTTGGCCGAGTACGTGGTGGTTTTTCAGAGTATGCAGTCATGGATATACATCAACTCATGCCTAAACCCAAATGCTTATCATGGGAGCAGGCCGCTGCTGTTCCAGTGAGTTATATTACGGCTTATGAAGCCATAGTGATGTATGGACATCTACAGGCAGGTGAGACATTGTTAGTGATGGGGGCATCTTCAGGCGCAGGGATGGCCAGTATTCATATGGCGAAAGAGCTGGGTGCAAAGAGTATTGGGACTTCTGGGTCACAGCAAAAACTGGATCAGTTAAAAACAATTGGTCTTGATGTAGGCATTGCAACACGTCAACCTGATTTCGCAGAAGCTGTTAGAGCTGCAACGGGTGGTCATGGTGTTGATTTAGTCGTTAACGGTGTTGGTGGATCGGTATTTGCTGAGTGCGTGCGATGCTTGGCTTTCCGTGGCCGCCTAGCAACTGTGGGTTATGTTGACAACCAATTTAGCGCAGAGATTGATTTAAATGCAGTGCATGTTGGCCGCTTAGAAATTTTTGGCGTATCAAATGCTCGTTTACCGGTGAGTGGGCGTGCTGAATCTGCTGCTGGGTTTATAAGGGATATGCTACCTGCCTTGCAAAATGGCAGAATGATTCCGATTGTTGATAAAGTGTTTAATTTTGATCAATTAGCCGCCGCTAAGGCTCATATGGAAGCAAGCGCTATGGTTGGTAAGATTGTAGTTAGGATAGCGTAGCTGCAAAAGCTGAATTAATCAGCTTTTGCGCCAGAAGCTTTAACTACTGCTGCCCATTTAGGTATTTCAGACTCAATTAATTTACGAAACTCCTCTGAATTACCGGGAACAGTTTCGACGCCAGAGTTGGCTAGGCGTGCTTTGACATCGGGCTGTGCTAGGCAATCGAGCATAGTTTTATTCAGAGCACTCACTATTGCAATGGGTAGCCCTGCAGGTCCCACTAAGCCATACCATGCAACAGCATTAAAACCAGGCAATCCAGCTTCAGAGATTGTGGGTATCTCAGGCAGTGCAGCGGTGCGAGTTGGAGAGGTGACACCCAGAGGTCGGAGACGATTTGCTTTAATCATTGGGATTGCAGAAGACATGCTGGCAAACATTAAATCGGTTTGCCCAGAAATAAGTGCGGTTAATGCTTCTGCAGCCCCTTTGAACGGTACGTGGATCGTTTTAACTTTGGCCATGTTATTAAATAGCTCAGCTGACAAATGCACAGAAGTGCCAGAGCCCGAAGTGCCGTAATTTAATATACCTGGTTTATTTTTAGCGATTTGGATTAGCTCTTTGACTGTTTTTGCTGGGACACTGGGATTAACAACTAAAATATTGGGACTGTCTCCAACTTTAGTAATGGGTGTAAAGCTGGTAATTGGGTGATAGTTTAGCTTTGAATATAAACTTAAATTAATCGCATGCGTGCCAATTGTGCCCATCATTAAGGTATATCCATCAGGCACGCTTTTAGCAGCAAGCTCAGCAGCAATATTTCCGCCGGCACCGCCGCGATTGTCAATCACAATTGCTTGCCCAAGTCGGTCACGTAACGCAGGCTCGATAGCACGCGCTATGACATCTGCAGCGCTACCGACAGTAAAGGGTATAAGGATACGTATAGCGCGGTTTGGATAATTTTGGGCCTGTATGGTTGTGATTATTAGCCCCAGCGTGAGCGTGCTGATGATTGAACGTAGAGATTTATTCATGACCTGCCTCCAATAATGAGTATTATTTTATGAGATCGTATAGGATAAGAATCAGCTTAGGAATATCTGTTTTAGAGTGTTTAGATCGATATGGAGATTCAATGACTTCATTGTCTTCTTTTAGCTTTGGTAAGAATATTATACGATGATGAGTGCTTGCGTGAATATAAGCGATACAGTCGAAGAACAGGAGGATGCGTCATGATAAAAGGTTTGGAAAGTATCAAAAAATGGATTGCGGTGTTATTCATGTTGATTTTCTGTGGATTTTCATGGGCCCAAGCCACAGGTGCCGGTGAGGTGGATGAGAAAGACGTCCCCATTAAGGTTACAGAAGTCGCCCCCGGTCTGTATTTTCAATATCATCATCAAGAATCTAATAATGCTTGGTTAGTGACATCTGAAGGTGTGTTAGTTATTGATACGAGGCAGCATCCCAAACGCGCTGAAGAACTTTTGGTAGCGATTCGTAAAACTACAGACAAACCAATTCGCTGGGTTATTAATACCCATGCACATGGAGACCACTACTTTGGTAACACAGTATTTAAGCGCGAGGGTGCATTATTTATTGCACATCGAGATACTGCGGGCATGATGCAACATCATTTTGGATTGGAGATGAAGCGCCGTCAGGGTTATTTTAAACAAATGCAATTTGATGGCAAGGCTGTGCAATTAGTCTTGCCCGATATTACATTTGATTCATCAATGACATTAAATGTAGGTGGACGCATTGTAGAGATTTTGTATATGGGTGCAGGACAGAACCCCGGTGATACCTTCGTGAGATTTCCAAAAGAGCGAGTATTCTTTGCGGGAGGGCCATTTTCAAAAGAGAGTTGGCCAAACCCATCATTTACCCCTTCGATTGCAGGATGGGTTTCTATTTTAGAAACAATTGCAAAGATGGATGTGGATATATATTTAGGAGGCCATGGCGATATTGGGAATAAAGCGGATGTATTACATGAGGCTAAAATGCTGCAAGATTTTGATCAGGGTATGCGAGCTGCAGTTGCCAAAGGAATGAGCAAAGATGAAATTATTCGGAATATTAAATTTGAATCCTATAGCCATATTCGAAACTACTATCGCATGAATTTATTTATCAGTAGTTACTATCATTTACTGACTACCGGTAGGGCAGAGAATGCTTACCCTTAAATGAATGGTTTAACCGTTTATTGACCTCAGTGTGTGAGTGCTGGATACGTCGCGACTGGTAGATAAGTAATCACTGCATAGGTGGGTTCTTAGGCTGATAATTTAAATAAGCGCCACTGCCCATCACTACAGCACAAGTCCAGAAAATTGGCGCCATACCTAATAGACTTCCAATGACACCAAACATTGGCGGAACTACTACGTGTGCGCCATAGCTTACCGCCAGCCGTACTGAAAGGGCTTCCGCTGAGCGCCCAGGAGGCCCAGCGTTAAAAGCCAGTACCATAGATAAGGGCTGGCCGCAGCCTAGACCTAACCCAAGCAAGAAGGCTGAAAATGCCAACCAAGGGGCACTGGCCGTGAACGGTATAGCAATAAATACACATCCAGAAATAGCTAAGGCCCCCATTAAGACGGTTTTCTCAGTCCAGCATTTTGTGAGTGTAGGCAGAGCTGTTCGCGTGACAAAAGCCGCTGCACCAAAAGCACCCATGACTAAGCCAATAGTCGTCGCTGAGAAATGCAAGCTATGACCATAAATGGGCATATAGAGATTGAACAGATCTAATCCGGCCATCACTACAGCATTTGTTAGCAAAGCATTACGCATCGCAGGCAGACGTAGCAAGTCCATCAACTGTTGTTTATGATTCTCGACGGACGGTTTGATCTCGGGTGTAGGTAGTCGTTGACGGTTAAAGAGAATGATCGCAGTGCATAGTCCAGGTATTGCCGCTAATACTAAAAAAGTTGGCAAGTGTGACCAATAATCGATAGATACGCCAACGATAATTGGACCTGCAATTGATGCAAGAGATTCGCCTAAGCTATAAAAGCTGAAGTTTTGGGTCCGCGTCTCTTTTGTAGAGATAATGCCAATTAAATTTTGAGTGGCAACCACCCAAAGCATACTGGTAACGCTCCAAATAGGAGCAACCCAATAGAGAGTGCTCAGGTTAGGTAGAAAAAATGGGATCGCTAAGCTAATTGTATAAGTACTCAGGCCCCAGTACATCAGCAGTCGATTATCAAATCGATCCGCTAATCGCCCAGCCATAACAGCTAATAAAAATGGAAATAAACCATATAATGCAAACATGACACCAGTTTCGAGTGGACCTGCACCTAAATTCGTTGCATACAAGGTCAGCAGTATTCGACACCCTTTTTGCGTAATAAAATTGATGGTGGTCAGTATAATAATCAGATGTAGTGGCATTAATGGCATGATGGGTAAGAGTATAACCCCGAGTCCCTTCGATCACAGATTACCGATGTATTAGTTTTAGATATTTAAGTATTAAGTCTAAAAATATTCGACGATTATATGACGGGGTCTGTATTGTGGAAAACTAAATATCATTTAATTTTGGTAGAGGTTTAGCATCTAAGGATCAAAAAATGCCTCAATATACATTATCAGTGATACAGGAATGGATTGCACAATCTCAGAATATTGTAGTGTTAACAGGTGCTGGGATTTCTACTGATTCTGGCATTCCAGACTTTCGAGGCCCTAAAGGGATTTGGACTTTAAATCCGAAAGCTGAGCAAATGTCGGATATTCGGTATTACATCTCAGATCCTGAAGTGCGTTGCTTAGCGTGGCAGTCTAGATTAGCGCATCCAGCATGGACAGCAGAACCAAATGTTGGACATTTAGCGCTAGCTGAACTCGAGCAAAGTGGCCGATTACGAGCACTGATTACGCAGAATATAGACGGATTACATCAACGAGCGGGTTTAACACCGCAGCGTGTTATTGAAGTGCATGGTAGCCTGCACAAAGTAATGTGTTTAACCTGTCAATGGCGAGGCCCTATGCAAGAGACATTGGAGCGGGTACGCCAAGGCGATCCAGATCCTGCGTGTGTCCACTGCGGTGGGCTATTAAAGAGCGACACGATTTCTTTTGGTCAACCATTAGTGCCAGAAATCGTTAACGCTGCAGCTGCCGCAATTGATCAGTGTGATTTATTAATGACTGTTGGCACTACCCTACGGGTGTATCCAGTTGCAGCATTAGTGCCTAGAGCTATAGAGCGCGGAGCGAAATTAGTCGTGCTCAACGCAGAACCAACTGCATTTGACGACGCTGCGAATGCAGTATTGCGTGAGTCGATTAGCGCAATCTTGCCGCAAATTTGCAAAGCGGCAAGATTGCCATCTAGTTTTATTTCTGAGTAGCTGACTTTTTCTTTGATACTGATTTCTTAATCGCTGGCTTTGCGTTACTCGTTTTTTTCGTGCTAATACTTGATTTGGTAGATTTGCTGTTCTTACCTTGGGTCAATACACCGCGTAACCATGCCCAAGATGCAGGTCCCCACTCACGCTCATTTTTAGCTGCAATATGACCGTCGTCAGGATATACGCGTGCAACGCGGCTATCAGCAGGCCCACTTTCTAGTAACATATAGAGATTCTCTATGGGGGTGAGGTGATCAATCTTCCCATTCACTAGAAACATCGGCATTTGTAATTTATCGAGCAAGCCCTGGTCTTTGAGTGACCACTTTAAGAATTCTTCTCGTTGTGACTGCTCTGTCACTGGTTTAAGCGGTGGACGGCTGCCTTTGGGGCCAAACCAGTTGGTGCGTGAACGCTCTAAGGCTGCGTCACGCCATTGTTTACGTTGCTCATCCGTTCCCCAATATCCAACGCCACCAGGGGCGCAAGCAATTAGGCCTTTGATACGAGGGTCATGTGCAGCTAAGCGAATGACCCATAATCCACCACGACTCACACCAAAAGCCCCAATTTGATTACCGTCGATTTCGGGGCGAGCTGAAAGTAGATCGATTGCGGCTTTCCAGGCAATCACTGACTCAGGCGCATGTGGGAATGTGGTTTGTCCCGTTCCTGGTGCATCGACTACTAAGGCTGCCATACCTTGGCTCAGTGCACCCTCAGCATATTTTTCTCTATCCTCTTTATACATATCTGCACCACACATAACCAAAACTGCAGGCACTTTATTCTTGGCTGATGCTCCCTTGGGGAGTCGAAGATAACCCGTAGCGACCATGCCTTTTTTCTTAACGGTAATTGTTTCAATATGACCATCGAGTAGTGCAGCAGATTTATCAAAACAACGTAAATAATTATTATAGGATGCGGTTTTAATTTCACTCATTGTTGGTGGACAGATAGACGAGCCAGACCAATATGGAGATGGAAAGCGTGCCAAACTAAAAAATGTTTTAGCTTGAATATAAGCTTTTCGAGCACCGATACGATCCCGTTTTTTTAGTAATGTATCGCCAGTTGCCTCATACTTTTCTGCGACTGCGCTCCATACAGGGACCCAATCTTCATCTTCTGTGCTTTTAATGTTTTTAACAGTATCAATTAATAATTGAATGTCATCGATTAAATTAAACCATCGCCGATAAAAGCCACCGATACCAACAACAAAAGGGTCCTCATCTGCACGCTTTGGTAATTTTTCAAGTAATGCAGCTTTACGTTTGCTGAGTTTGAGTTCTTGCTGAGCTTGTGCTGCGGCTGATAGTTTCATCACATGATCTCCAAAATAGATGGTATTAATGCAAAGGCAAGTAAGTTAAAAAATGATTTAAATATGATTAAAAGATGAGTCATATTAACAAATAATAAGGCTAGCAATTATTTTGTATGATGCAGTTTATTGATCCTCGATAGTATATGAAATTAAGGTCCGTAGGTAATATAGGGCAGGCAATTAGTTCAAAATACGGACGGATCGACCTTGCCTTTAGTCTGCATTAGGTGCAGCGCAAAATGCACGTTTTTTTGCTTGTGCACGTCGGTGAGAATATGGATTCATGTGCCATAACGTTATAATTGCTAGACTATACCGATTAATAATTAAACTAGAGGGTATTATGAAGATTTACACCAAAACCATTGGCACCACAAATGCCGCCAATCAGATATTAAGTTACTTAGGTATCGTAGCGTCTTTTTTAATGAATACCATGGCCATGGCAGCGTATCCCGATCGCCCAATCCGAATTATTGTGCCATTCCCACCTGGCGGTGCTTCAGATGTCACTGCTCGTATGCTCGCGGAAAAATTTTCTCAAACTTGGGGTGTTAATGCAGTCGTTGATAATCGCACTGGAGCTACAGGCATTATTGGTACGGACTTAGTTGCAAAGTCGGCCCCTGATGGATATACGCTGGGTTTGGGCTCGTTGAGCTTTGCAGTGAATGCTGCAGTTCATAAATTACCTTATGATTCAAGCCGTGATTTTTCAATGATTACAATTACTGCAGCTAATCCTTTGATATTAGTCACCCACAATCAGTTTTCTGGTAAAACCGTCAAAGATGTGATTGAGATGGCTAAGGCGCGCCCTGATAAATTAAGTTTTGCTTCCAGTGGTACGGGGAGCTCACCGCATATGAGCGCAGAATTATTTAAGCTGATGACCGGGGTAAAACTTTTGCATGTGCCCTATAAAGGTAGCACTGCAGCACATCCAGATTTGATGGGTGGCAGAGTGGATGTCATGTTTGATACGGTTATTGCAACACTACCGCATATTAAAGGTGGGCGTTTGCGACCTTTGGGGGTGACTTCAAAAGAGCGTTCAACAGAGTTGCCCGATGTGCCGGCAATAGCAGACACAGTGCCTGGCTATGAATCGACCTCTTGGGGCGTCTTGATTGGACCGGCTAAGATTCCAACGCCAATCATTGAAAAACTGAATAAAGAATCCGTTCGAATTATTGGATTACCTGAAGTGCGTGAGCGATTTGCACGATTAGGATCGGTGCCCATTGGAAACTCACCCGCTGAAGCTGGAGCGTATATCCGGACTGAGCTAGTAAAATGGGCAAAAACAGTTAAGGCTGCAGGTATTGTTGCTAATCAATAATTAGTACCAATAACCATTTAGCTGCAAGGTGGAATAACGACTATGATATTTTGAGTAGTGTAAAAATGAGTAATTACTGCTCGCAATAAAATGGTAGCAACTGCGTTAAGCTTACTGATTAGTTTGAATCAAATGGCGCTATTAGTCCCAAGCTAATAGCGCCCCAGATACTAAACGATTGTCTATTTGTTTAATGCCAGAGACCCAACGCAGGGCACGTTGCACGCTAAGAATATCCTGTGCTGTATTGACCATGCCAGTGATTATCACGCGCCCAGCTTGCACATCAATTTTTATGGCCTGCCCTTTTAGTAGGGGCATAGATTGCAATATCAAGTGAATCTCGTTGCTGATTGTTAAATCAGTAACATTAGCATTTGTCCGATCCCCCTCAAGCTCAATAGTTAGAGTCTGGTATTCTTTAAAGCTAATTACACCATCAAAATTTTGGTCAAAGCGTGATAGCTTATCAGTCAACATCGAATCGCGACCAAGTTCTTGCTTATTTAACACGCCGTCAAAATTAGCATCTAAATAAATGAATTCATGGTCTTTAATACCTAGCTTATCATAGCGAACTGCGGCAGCAAGTTGCAAAGGTGTTATTTGACTTGCGCTCAGAATGAAATCGACGATTGCACGTACATTAATATCACTTAATTCTTTGTATCCACCTTTGGCGGACATGGTTGTATTGGGTACACCATATAGTGCTGATTGATACAGTAAATTAAGGCCAGGACGGATGCGTGCACTCCAGTCTTTAGCTGAACCTAAGCGAGGTGCGCCACCAAGTCCAGGTGTATGGCAGTGGGCGCATGCATCGTTGTATTGCATTTGCGGGCTGGGTGTTTGAGAACGTGCAGTAAATGTTATTAAAATGCTGATTATGAAAAATACCTTTAGTATCGTGTTCATATAGATGCTAGCTCGATAAATTTACAGAAAAATAAAAATGTGAACTGTTAAAAATGAATATGCGCATTATGTGAGTTAATTTTATGTGGTCTGTTCTGATTGTTGCTGAGCCGCATATAAACTATATAAAGCAATTACTGCTGGTACAGTAAGAGCTGCAAATGTTAGGGTATATTGTTGTGAATAAGCATACATATTGACGAAAATAATAGGTCCTAAAAATTTACCTACGTTCGTAATGACTAGAGAACCGCTGATGGCTAAGCTAACATTTCCCGAGGGGGCTAGTCGTCCCACTTCGGATAACAGCACTCCTGGCCAGCTACCAGAGGTTGCACCAAGAACCGCAAATAAAATATAGATTGCAAATAATGGCAATTCTGGGGTTAAAAAAAGGGTTGCGATAGTAGCAATGATTAAGATGGCTGCATTGAAACCCAGGACGATGATTGTGTTATTAATACGATCGACAATCCACCCCATTAATACTCGACCAGCTGCGCTTGAGAGTTGTACTACAGACAATACAGTGCCTGCAATTAACAAGTCCATCTGCAATACAGATACACAAGCAACAACCGTGAATGTCGCTGTGCAGAATTGTACCCACGAAAAGCAACTGCCGGCCAGTGTGGCAAGTCTTAGCTTGGGATGAGCCCAAATTGCTTGAGTACCTGCAAATGGATTGGGGGTGATGATAGCCGCACTTTGATCGCGATCATCGTCCCAATGATGGCGCCGTACTTGCATGAGTAATACAACACAAACTAACAGACTTGCACTAAAAAGTACTGCCCAGTGCCAACTTGCATACACAGTGATCGCAGGTGCGATCGAGGATGCAAGTATGCCACCTGCAGGGATTCCGATTTGATGGATAGAAAATACTGTGCTACGACGATGTGGCAAGGTATAACGCATCAGTAAATGAGAGGCGGAAGGGGTGATCATGCCGTAGCCTAAACCAATAATCAGTGATCCCACGATCAGAAATGGTAGCCAAGGTATGAGTAGTATTAAAATACCGCTTGCGATGAAAGCGTGCCCAATTTGATTAGTGCGTGCCGCTCCATATCGTTTGCTCGTATTACCTAATAATGTGAGGGTTAACATCATCCCAAAACTAATCAAACTGATTTGGTAACCAATGAGCGAACTATTAATACCATAATCTAGGGCAACGGCTGGGGCGACCGCCGCCAAGACCAGCACCGCCATGGAGGCGAAGCTGTGTCCGGCAAGAAGTGTAAGTAGTAAGAACAGATTAATTTTTTAGCAATATTAGTGGGGAAACCAAGGCATCATTGGATCGCGACCAACAGGTAACGGAGTGCGCGCAACATTAAGAATCATCGCGAGCAGTGCGTAGTATCCTGCGATACCCAATAAATCAATAATGCCTTGCTCGCCAAATAATACTAGCGCACGATTGTAGGTGGTATCGCAAACACTTTTATTATTTAACGATTCCATGACAAGATCATATACGGCATCTTCATCAGCAGCCATATTCGTGGGACGCCGACCCTCGGCAATAGCTTGGGCAATTTCCGGGCTTAATCCGGCAGTCATGGCATGTTTGTGATGCGCAATCCATTCATAATGTTGTGTCCAATGACGTGCAGCTAATAATGTGGCCATCTCTGCAATACGTCGATCAAGGGGAGAGCCGAAGCGAAGATATTCGCCCACTTGCTGAAGTGGACTGGCAAGCCCTGGACTACGAATAAGCGGAATGTAGGGGCCGCGTAACTCACCACGAGGACCTGCCACAATTTCTGCTGCTACTTTTTTTTGCTCTTCGGTCATTTGCTCTGGTGGAATTTTGGGAAGGCGTGGGGTAAGAGTGGACATGTAAACTCCTTTTAAAAATAAATGGATCGATTGTGTTTAATTAAAGAGGTGAATTAAGATGCTAAATCAGGACGTTAAATCAAGCCAACTTCTGAAATGTAGTTTATGCAAAAGTCCATTGGCCGCCATTAATGTGAATAGTTTGGCCAGTAATAAAGCCTGATTCAGGGCTACATAAAAAACGAACGGTGGCAGCGCACTCTGCCGAATCACCCCATCGACCTAGAGGAATTCGACCGGCAGCAGGTTGGCGTGCGGGTCGAGATGATGGTCGTGTGGTATTAAAGCTACCCGGTGAGACGCAGTTGACACGAATCCCTTGGGGTCCGAGCTCGCGTGCTAAAGCCCGAGTCATTCCCGCTAAGCCACTTTTTGCAGATGAACTGTGCACCTTGCCAATCGCACCTGTCAATGCAGTGTCCCCTGCTAAGGTAATGATATTGCCGCAGCCTCTTGCAAGCATTCCAGGCATAACATTTTTAATGCAATGAAATGAGCCATCGAGTGAGATAGACATGACTTCTCGCCACTGACTAAAAGTCATTTCAGTGAATGGAATTTCTTGGCGAACAGAAGCATTCAATACAAGGGTTGTAATTGTTCCCAGTGTGCTAACAACTGCAGCGCACATTTGCTTGACTGCTTCTGGGTCTGCAATATCTGCTACAAAAACGGCGGCATTACCACCCATTGCATGAACCTCTGTAGCAACGGCATTCGCTTCAGACAATGAGCTACGAGTATTGATAGCAACAGTAGCACCTGCTGCTGCAAGCTCTAGTGCGATAGACCGACCAATATTTTTTGCTGCACCAGTAATGAGTGCAACTTCACCAATAAGAGGTTTAGGATTAATGGATACAGGAGTGTGGTAAGTTGACATGTTTAGACTTTCAAAAAGTATGATCATACCTAAATTATTGAAAATTACCGGCAATGTTTGATCTGGAGCCGTCCATATCGTGACATCAATGATTTTGGACTGTTATAGTGCATACTATATTATGAAAAACTTAAAAATAATTCGCTAAAAACAATCTGGATGCATTCAGTCTGTAAGCAATGAGTTGATATAAACGAGACTTTTTAAAAAAGCATTTTTTTATAACAGTTATTGGAGTGATGTGATGGGTTTAAGGAATGTATGTTATGTAATTGTAATGAGTTTATTTTTTTGGTGCGGTTTGTACACTGCAGCAAGTCGCGCAGTCACAGCTGATTACCCTATAAAACCCATACGAATATTAGTCGGGTTTACTCCGGGAGGAGGGCCAGATATTACCGCACGCTATATATCACAACGGTTATCAGAGGAATATAAGCAACAAGTGATTGTTGATAATCGTCCCGGTGCAGGGGGCACGATAGCTGCTAATATTGCAGCTAATGCAAATCCGGATGGCTATACATTGCTAGCTGTATCCTCTGCACATGCTGTTGCACCTGCAATTTATTCACAATTGCCTTTTAATGCATTGCGTGACTTTGCAGGAATTTCGCAAACAGCGGTATCTAAATATGTATTGGTGACATCGCCAACATCCGGCTATAAAAATTTAAAAGATCTAATGCAAGCCGCACAACAAAAATCTGGACAATTTAATTTCTCATCAGCCGGGGTAGGTAGCGGTAGTCATTTTGCTGGTGAGTTATTTAAGAGTATGGCAAAGATTGATGCAGTGCATATTCCATTCAAGGGAATTCCAGAGGCGTTAACCGAGTCTTTGACTGGACGAGTAAATTTTTTTATGTCACCGATTGCGAATGCTGTAGTATTTGTGCGTGAGGGTAAGTTATTAGGTTTAGGTGTTTCATCTGTCAAGCGGGACCCATTGCTACCCGATGTACCGACCATTGCGGAAGCCGGCGTACCTAAATTCGAGTCAATATTGTGGTTTGGATTGCTTACGGCGCAACGGGTCCCCAAGCCAATTTTGATGGGTTTAAATCATGAAGTGACGCGAATTTTAAATGATCCTGAGGCGCGTAAGCGATGGGCACCGATTGGCTTGGAGCCAAGCCCAACAACGCCTGCAGCGTTTGACAAATTGATCGCAAGCGATATCGCGATATTCACCACAATTGCCAAAGCCGGAAACATTAAAGCACAATAGTGTTAGATTAATATTGGATTAAATGAAGTGCTTAATTAAACGAAGAGCTTCTATTGCACTAGAAACGTATAGTGATGAAAAAAAATATCAATGGTATCACCTGTAATTATGAAATTTCAGGTTCAGGTCCCTGGGTGACGCTATCCCATTCGCTGGCTTGTGATTTGGGAATGTGGGACGGATTGGCTGAAGAATTGGCTAGGCACTTTAGTGTTCTAAGATATGATACTCGCGGTCATGGGCTCAGCAGCGCGCCCGTAGGTGCATATACCTTAAGCGAATTGGCTACTGATCTTGCTGGATTGTTTCAGGCATTAAATATTCACAAGTCACATTTCATTGGCTTATCGATGGGGGGTATGATTGGCCAGACTTTTGCAATCGCATATCCAGGTATTTTAAAAACACTAGTATTGGCAGACACAACGAGTAGGCGTCCAGAGAACGCATTAGAGATGTGGGCTGAGCGGGTAAAAAATGCACGCAATGAGGGGATGGAGGCTTTAGTGGAATCCACTTTGGCGCGGTGGTTTACTGAACCATTTCGCAATGCGCAACCCTTAGAGATGGACCGGATTGGAAACATGATACGTAATACACCAGTAGATGGTTTCGCTGGGTGTTGTAATGCGATATCGCGTATTGATGTTTTAGATCAACTCAATCAAATAGAGTGTCCTGCTCTAGTGATGGTAGGAGAACATGATCACGCTACTACGCCATGGATGGCCCAGCAAATGCAAGCTGCTTTGCGAGACGCTGAATTAATAATTATCCCTTCAGCTGCTCACTTGTCTAATGTAGAGCAACCATATTTTTTTAATCGAGCTGTTTTAAAATTTTTAAAGCAATATTCATAATGATGCTAGTCATCAGACAAGTACTAAGCTGTAGATGAAGATTCAATCTGGTGCTGAGCAAGTAACAGGCAATGTCTCACAGTTGCGGCGACTAAGTCGTTTTGTACTGCCATACCGTTGGCGTGTGCTTTGCGCATTGATTGCTCTAATGATTGCTTCGGCCTGTGTGCTAGCGCTGGGGCAGGGTTTACGCATGGTTATAGATCAGGGTTTTGGTGCGCGAAACCCAATGCTTCTTAACTGGGCACTTATTGGTGTATTTGTAATTGCAGTCATATTAGCAGCTGCAACATTTACTCGATTTTATTTAATGATGACGGTAGGTGAGCGTGTTATCGCAGATTTGCGGCGTGCAGTCTTTGATCATGCGCTGACATTGTCGGCAGACTTTTATGATGCGGTTCGTACGGGTGATATTGTTTCTCGTTTAACTAATGATACCGATCAGTTGCGGCAGGTTATTAGTTTTGGATTGTCGATGTTTATCCGGCATGCATTGATGATGCTAGGTGCATTAATCCTGCTATTCTTGACTAGTCCTAAGTTGGCGTTGTTGATTGTCTTAGGTATACCGGTAACCTTGATACCAATACTCATCGTTGGGCGCCGAGTGCGACATTTGTCACGTGATGGTCAAGATCGTGTGGCCGATGTTTCTGCCCACATTGATGAGTCAATTCATGAAATACGTACGATTCAGGCCTATGCCCATGAATCGCAGACACAAACTATTTTTGCGCACGCAACAGAAGAAGCTTATGTTGCTGGAGTTGCTCGAATTCGACTCAAAGCATGGCTGATTGCGATCGTTATGCTGTTTGCATTTTCTGCAGTTGGGATGATTCTGTGGATTGGGGGGCATGATGTGCTGGCTGGACAACTATCCGCAGGTGAGCTATCTGCGTTTGTCTTTTATGCCAGTTTAGTAGCGACTGGTGCTGGTACTTTGTCTGAGATTTGGGGAGAAATCCAGCGTGCAGCTGGTGCTACCGAACGACTCATGGCATTGCTAGATACTCGTTCAACCCTAGAACGAATCAACCCTGTTGTTAAATTGCCATCACCAGTCACTGGCGCTATACGATTTAATCAGGTTCGCTTTTCTTATCCAACGCGCTTGCAGATGCCGGCCATCGAAAACTTATCCTTTGAAATTAGATCAGGGGAAAAAATTGCTTTAGTGGGTCCCTCTGGTGCGGGCAAGACAACATTATTTTCATTGCTACTTAGATTTTACGATCCGCAATCAGGAAATATTACTCTGGATGGCATTGATATAAGGTATTTTGACCCGCTATTGTTACGTCAAACGATGGCCTTAGTGGCTCAAGACCCAGTGATATTTGCGACCAGTGCTCTTGAAAACATTCGATTTGGCAGACCGCAATCCAGTCTGGATGAAGTGCATGCGGCCTGTGAAGCTGCGCATGCGCTTGAATTTATAGAGCGCTTACCGCAGGGTCTTGATACTCAACTGGGTGAGCGTGGGATACAACTCTCAGGCGGCCAACGTCAGCGGATTGCAATCGCAAGAGCCCTAGTCGCAGACTGTCCTGTATTGTTACTAGACGAAGCAACCAGTGCGCTTGACGCTGCCAGTGAGCACAAAGTGGCAATAGCCTTGGAGCGCTTGGCTAGAGGGCGCACAACGCTTGTGATTGCACATCGATTAGCAACTGTCAGAAATGCAGATCGGATTATTGTATTGGACCGCGGTAATGTCCATGCGATCGGCACGCACGATGAGCTTATGAGTGCCGATCCATTTTATGCACATTTAGCCCAACTACAATTTATGACAACACCTGGCCAATAGTCAGTGCACTAAACTACTTAGTTTAATATTTAGAATTGTTGTTGACCGCCATCTACATAAATTAATTGACCACTAATCATGGTAGCACCGGGGCCACATAAAAAGCGTACGGTGCTGGCAATCTCTTCAGGATCAGATCGGCGCCCTAAAGGTACATTAGACACTGCAGGACGTTCTGAGCGATCTGCGCTTCTGGTGGTATTCATTTGTCCTGGCGCGACACAGTTTACGCGAATTTGATACTCGCCTAATTCTTTGGCGAGGGCGCGCGTCATGCCCCACAGTCCATGTTTGCCAACAGAGCCGTGAACTCGTCGCTTCGCACCAGACAGTGAGCTCATGCCGCCAATAGTGACAATACTGCCGCCGCCAGAGGCAATCATGGATGGTAGGCAAGCCTTAGTACAGTGGAAGGAGCCATCTAGTGTAATGGCAAGCAGACTGCGCCACTCCTCATAGCTCATATCAATGAATGCAGTTTCTTTTCGAACTGAAGCATTAAGCACTAAAATATCAATGTGACCAAATGTCTTTAGTACTCCATCTACCATGTTCTGCACTGCTGTCGAGTCTGCAATGTCAGCAATAAATGTCTGAGCATCACCACCAGTTGCCTTGATTTCCGCAACAACTGCATCTGCATCAGATTGTGCGTGGCGAGCATTTACTGCGACTTTAGCGCCTGCGGCAGCTAGACTCAGCGCAATACAACGACCGATGTTGCGTGATGCCCCTGTAACGAGCGCTACTTTTCCAGATAATTCTTGTAGGGTTTGCATGAGTAATGTCCTAAAGGTATGAAATAAAATAAACATGCCAATAGTAGCATTGACTATAGGTCATCCACTACTACCAGCAGCGCTTTTGAGGTGCAGAGTCCATATACAAAGCGATTTACTGTAAGGGCTTGAACGCGATACCATGCAAATTATCAAATAAACAGATAGCTTTAGTAAAATTCTTGGAGAAATATAACTTGCATGCTTACCCTTGGATCATTGGAATAGTTATCACGGCATTCATAAGCGGTGTGAGTGGCGTCTTGGCTGAAACATGGCCAACTAAGCCGATACGAGTTATTTTGTCGGTGCCGGCGGGCGCTAGTCCCGATGTGACTGCGAGATTAGTATTTCCGGGCATCTCCCAGCAACTTGGACAGCCTTTAGTCGCTGATAATCGAGCGGGAGCTGGCGGTATGATTGGTGCAGAGTTGGCTGCAAAGGCTAATCCGGATGGCTATACTTTATTTATTAGCAGTCCGGGTGCATTAACTATTTTGCCGCACTTAAGACAGCAAGTACCTTATGACACGATTAAAGATTTCTCTCCAATTAGCTTAATTTCATCGGGACCGTTTGTATTGATGGCGCATCCGACGGTAGCAGCAAAATCAATAAAGGAGCTGATTGCGTTGGCTAAGAGTCAGCCAGGCAAGCTGAACTACGCATCCGCGGGGAATGGTGTGGCCAATCATTTGGCCATGGAATTATTTAAGCAGATGACGGGAACAGAGATCACGCATGTACCTTACAAAGGTGCACCACAGGCAGTGACTGATGTGCTAGCTGGGCATATGAATTTAATGTTTAATTCGATTGCCCCAATTGTGTCTTATATCAAAACTGGACGAGTCCGCGTGTTTGGCATTGCGAGCTTGCAGCGATCACCACAAATGCCAGAGTTGCCAACGATTCATGAATCGGGAGTGCCAGGCTTTGAAGCGGTGAATTGGTATGGTATGTTCGCACCTGCTAAAACACCAGCATTGATTGTTGATCGACTTAACTTGGCGTTAGTCAAGAGTGTGCGATCTCCAGAGTTGAGTCAGCAATTTTTAAACATAGGTGCTGATCCTGTGGGTAGTAGCGTTGCTGAGTTTAGTCAGTTCGTGCGGCGCGATATGGAAAAGTATGCACGCATTGTTAAAATATCTGGCGCAAAACTTGATTAAATTTATTGATATATCCTAATAATTAAGGAGTGTATTTGTGAAATCGGTTGCTCAACCAATAACAGTGAAGTTAAAAAAAACGCCTGCCGTAGTTAATGCTAAAGCCTCAGTCTTGCCGCCTAATCGATTACCTGCTTTCAATCGTGGCATTATTGAGGAATCGTTAACTCGTCGTGGCATGTCGCGTAAACTAGGCGTTAAAATTCTTAAAATTTCCCAGAAGATTGTGCAAGCCACAATGCAGGTGGCGCCTGAGCACCTCAATCGCAGTGGGCGCGTCTGCGGGGGAATTTTAATGACAATTGGTGATTTGATCGGTGCGTTAGGTACATTAGCGAATTTGCCAGAAGAGTTTCGCACTACTACGCTAGAATCAAAAACTAACTTTTTTGGTGCTGGCCAAGGTCCGCAATTGGTTGCCACCTCTGTCCCCTTGCATATTGGACGCACTACAATGGTATGGCAAACCACGATCGCTAATTTAGATCAGAGTTTGGTAGCAATTATCACCCAAACTCAGATTGTAATTCCGCAGAAAAAACAATGAAATTAGTTGATTAAACCCAAATTTCTATATTTCTGAAGGTGTTAATTTAGGCGCAGGCTAAAGATAGATTGATTTTGGACTGATATTAAATTGTATGTGAAAAGGGTTATCAATTGAACATGCAGATATATTGGTAATATGCATTAAAACTGTGTAGTTACATGAATAAACCCTGGCCAAACTGTTCATAAGAGGATACCTATGAAGCTTGAAATAATTCACCGTTGTACTACCGCAATGACAATGGCAATACTTGTATTGTGTAGTATGTTCACCGTACAAGCTACACCTGTTGCAGCTGCAGGGTTTGAGCCGCAAGTAGGCCAAGCAGGTAAAGATGTTGTATGGGTGCCTACCGCACAAGGCTTGGTTGATCGTATGTTAGATATGGCAAAGCTTACAGCTAAGGATATTCACTACGACTTGGGGTCAGGCGATGGCCGCACGGTAATTACTGCAGCCAAGCGGGGTGCGGTTGCTTTTGGGGTTGAATACAATCCTGATATGGTTGAACTATCTCGTGAAAATGCGAAGAAAGAAGGCGTAACTGGTCAGGCAACATTTATTCTGGGTGATATTTTTCTCACTGACTTCTCAAAAGCCACAGTAATTACATTATTTTTACTGCCTGAACTCAATGTTAAGCTGCGTCCAAAAATTCTTGATATGAGTCCGGGCACTCGTATAGTGTCCAACTCTTTTACAATGGGCGATTGGAAGGCCGATCAATCTGAAATCGCATCTGGAGACTGCACAAGTTTTTGTACTGCGTATTTATGGGTGGTGCCTGCTAAAGTTGAAGGTCGTTGGACTATGGGTAAGGACGATATTAAATTTGCCCAGCACTACCAAATGGTCCACGGTGCAGTCAGTCGCGGTGATAAGCTGATGCCAGTATTAGAAGGGCGTATGCTCGGCACTCAAATCAGCTTTAAATCTGGAGACAGCCGATATCTTGGAAAAGTAGTCGGTAATCGGATTGAAGGCACAATAACTACTGCGGGCAAGTCAGTGCCATGGATTGCAAATCGCGCGCAGTAATAGCGCTATAGCTGACTTAACATATATTTTCAACTAGCTACGATCTAATACTGGCCATTGGATGCTGATCCATTACAACTGCACAGATTATTCTTGAAAAAGTTGTTTATACGTATACAGGCGCATCAGATTAATTATTACAGTGCTGACTATGCATGCCGCAGTGAATTTAGTAATCCATTAAAATACTGAGAATAGACGAATAAAGGTTTAGTGAATGACAGTCCCACAAACAATGTTTGAAAAAATTTGGAATGCGCACACCATTGCTGAGGAGGACGGGGAGTTACTCATGTATGTTGACCGTGCCTATGTCCATGAGGGCTCTTCACATTCATTTGCGCAGTTAGCTCAGCGTGGTATTTCTATGGCCAAACCACAGCAAGTGTATGCGTTTACAGATCATTATGTACCAACTGCCAGTCGTGCTCATGGTTTAGACAGTATTCAAGATCCTGCGATTAAAAACATGGTCATTAAGTTGCATACGAATTCTGCAAAGCATGGTAATCATGTATTTGGATTTGATCATCCGCAACAAGGTATTTTACATGTTGTACCGCCCGAGTTAGGCATCACGCAGCCAGGTATGTTTATTTGTGGCGCAGATTCTCATACTTCTACGCATGGGGCGTTTGGTTCGATAGCGTTTGGTGTGGGTGCTTCTGAAATGACGCATGTCATGGCCACTCAAAAAATTTGGCAACGAAAACCCCGCACTATGCGGATTACTATAGATGGCAGGCTCGGTTGGGGCGTCACTGCAAAGGACGTGATTCTTGCTATTATTGCCAAAATCAGTGCTCAAGGAGGTGTTGGATTTGTCATTGAGTATGCTGGGGCGGTATTCTCTGCAATGAGTATGGAGCAGCGGATGACAGTTTGTAATATGTCAATCGAAGGAGGCGCTCGCGCGGGGATGATTGCGCCAGATGAGACTACATACAGTTATATGCACGGTTTACCACGTGCGCCGTCGGGCACTGCTTGGCAGCAGGCGTTAGAGTTTTGGCAAACATTACCTAGTGATCGAGGTGCAATTTTTGATAAAGAAGTCAGTTTGCGCGGAGAAGATATTGCGCCTATGGTTAGTTGGGGTACAAACCCTGAGCAATCTTTGGCGGTGAACCATGTTATTCCTAACCCTAAAGACATTGACGATAGCGATTTAAGCCTTGAGTATGCTTCTGCGATTGATTACATGGGCCTTCGGCCTGGTATGCCAATTACAGATATTCAATTGGATCGTGTATTTATTGGCTCCTGTACAAACAGTCGGATAGAGGATATTCGTGCTGCTGCATCGATTGCAAAATTGGGTCGTGCAAAAGTCCCTGCATGGGTTGTGCCAGGGTCTCAGTCTGTGAAGCGCATGGCCGAGCAGGAAGGGCTAGATCAAATTCTGGTGGCAGCAGGGTTTGAATGGCGCGAGCCTGGTTGTTCTTTATGCACAGCAATTAATGGCGATCAATTAAAGCCAGGCGAGCGTTGCGCCTCTACTTCAAATCGTAATTTCCGTGGTCGCCAAGGCACTGGTGGTCGTACCCATTTAGTGAGCCCGGCGATGGCGGCTGCTGCAGCAATTCATGGTCATTTTGTAGACGTCAGAGAACTATTAAGGTAAGTCCATGCAAGCATTTACACAGATTAAAGGGGTCGCAGCTCCTATTCATGAGCCTAATGTGGATACTAATCAGATTTGCCCCACTCGCTTTAATAAGGTGAGTCGAGGTCCCGAGTATGCAAGGGTATTGTTTCATGATCGACGTTTTAATTTGGATGGTTCTGAAAAAGAGCATTTGCTAAATATTGATCCTTATAATCGGGCGCAAATTATTGTGGCTGATCGGAATTGGGGCTGTGGCTCGTCTCGAGAGAGTGCAGTTTATGCTTTGTATGAGTTTGGTATACGCTGTGTCATTGCCACTAGTTTTGGAGACATTCATGCTAATAATTGTGCCAAAAATGGGTTGTTACCCGTCATATTGTCAGAGGCTGAAGTGTTAGAGTTGCATCAGCAATTAGCGTTAAAGCCTGGTGCAGAGATTGCAGTAGATTTAGCGACGCAATCAGTGACTGCCCCGAACGGCAGAGTATTTCAGTTCGACATTCACCCTGTTCGTAAGCTATGTTTATTAAAAGGACTAGATGATATTGCTAGAACCGAGCAGTATGCTGATGCTGCGCAAGCATTCCATGCCCATTACGATCGCGAACGTCCGTGGCTTAAACCACTATCAGCCCATTAATCAGTCGATTGCTTTGAAGGAGGTTAAATGAATATACCAGAGCATAATCAATCAAATTTAAATCTATCAGAGCCAGATCGCAATGCAATGGCATTTCAAGCGGTTTTGAATCAACAATTAAAAAGTAGTTGGTTACCAATAGACCCGATGCAGCGCGCCATTATTATGTGCTCATTAGTTGTCAGTGGTTATGGGGTCTATGTAGGTAAAATTTTATATATTTTGCCTATTTCTTTTGTTTTTTTGTTGTCGCCCAAAGCATTTGCCTGTTTAATATATGCGCTTGCCCAAATTGTAGGTTGGTTAAAAGCACCTAAAAAAGGTAATTAGTTGTCTTTTGTATTTTTAAAATAAG
>Ga0114974_10000037_pt1 | contig 102362 bp, 113 predicted proteins | sample S_130206_EF_Meta_FD_87318 | JGI IMG/M metagenome (GOLD analysis project Ga0114974, IMG submission 87318) | Freshwater microbial communities from Lake Simoncouche, Canada to study carbon cycling - S_130206_EF_MetaG | ecosystem: Environmental > Aquatic > Freshwater > Lake | place: Lake...
AAAACCTCCGTGAGTTCGAATCTCACTTCTTCCTCCATGCGTTATGGATGTGATGGCTGCATATGACCTTGCCAAGGTTATTGAATGGGCTCGAATCCCATATAACGCTCCAATTTTTATGCTGGATTACCCAAGTGGCCAAAGGGGATGGTTTTGTAAACCATTGCGATAGCTTCGTGAGTTCGAATCTCACATCCAGCTCCAATTTCAAAAGCGGTGTAAATGTTAATGGCTGCACACCTGACTTCCAATCAGAAGGAGAGGGTTCGATTCCCTCACACCGCACCAATTTCAACAGGATATAGCGCAGTCTGGTAGCGCACTCGCCTTGGAAGTGAGTGGTCGTTGGTTCGAATCCAACTATCCTGACCAATTTAGGCGGCAGGTCAATGGCCATTTATGATGTGTGTGGGAGCCAGATATTGATTATTGATGCATAGATAGCGGAATAAGCACATCAGCCTAATTAATTTTCAACAGGATATAGTTGTAGCCTGGTAGCACACTAGATTTGGGATCTAGAAGCGCGAGTTCAAATCTCGCTATCCTGACCAGTTTATAAGATCGGCCCGGAGCATACCCGATAAAAAGGCACTTAGAAAGAAACCTTCGCATAGCGAAAACTTACCAAAGACCGGCCCATATGGAGAGTTAACTAGACAAGGCGCTAGGGATGTTTGCTAAACATCACGCACTTCCTAAAAAGAGGTGTGCGGGGCAGGACCGCAGCTCTCCTCCATTTTTGTAGAGCAGCAATGCTAGTGTGTGGCCGAAAGACTGATGGTGAGGCGTTTCGGGTAAAACCTCGCAACCATCCTACAATTTCAAATGCCCCTGTAGCTGAGCAGCTTTAGCAATGGACCGATAAACCATAGACGTTGGTGCAAATCCAACTAGGGGTGCAAATTTCAAACCTTCTGTAGCTGAGTGGTTTAGCTCTGTCTTGATAAGGCAGCGACGCAGGTTCAATTCCTGCCAGAAGGACCAATTTATATCCGGTAATGTTCCAAGGCTGGCGACTTAGACTCCAAATCTGAGTGGGTGGGTTCGATTCCCACACCGGGTGCCATTTTAAATGCCTCGTTAGTGTAATGGAAAGCACGTTTCGCTACGAACGAAAAAGTAGGAGTTCGAATCTTCTATGAGGTACCATTTCCGCGCAATAGTGTAAGGTAAAGCACGCTGACCACACTGGTGCCAGAGGAAGGGTGAAAAGCCTGATGCGCCACCATTTCAAATACTCTCGATGCTACAGTAGATCGGCACCCGGCTCTTAACCGGATATGATGAGGTTGCAACTACCTCCGAGAGTACCAATTTCAAATGCCCGTATAGCACAACTGGTAGATGCATATGATTTAGGATCATAATGTTGGGGGTTCGAATCCCTCTACGGGTACCAATTTCAAATGGCTCCTTAGTGTAATGGTTAGCACAGAAGATTTTGAATCTTTTAGTCCAAGTTCGAGTCTTGGGGGAGCTGCCAATTTCAAAAGCCTCTATAATTCAATGGTAGAATGATCGTTTCATACGCGATAAACGCTGGTTCGATTCCAGCTAGAGGCACCAATTTCAAAACATCCTAAAGCCACAGTAGACCGGCACCGGACTTTTAATCCGGTATGGTGAGGTTGCAACTACCTCTGGGATGACCAATTTCAAAAGGAAATAAGTTATAATAAAAGAGTAATTAATTTAAATGACGGTGTAGATTAGTTGGTTAAATCGTCACGCTTTCAACGTGAAGACCGCGGGTTCGATCCCCGTCGCCGTTACCAATTTCAAATAGAGCTGAAGTCAAACAGCATTGACACTCGCCTGTCGAGCGAGATATAGAGTGGGGGCAGCACCCATCAGCTCTGCCAATTTCAAATTGCAGGTAAGTGGTCTAGTGACCATTCTGGGCTCATAACCCATAGAGCGCGGTGCGATTCCCGACCTGCATCCAATTTTATGAAACAACCAATCTTCGTTATCAATAAAAGTAAAATCAAAGAGATAGTTGAGCATCAGTGTAAGTTTACAGGAATTCCTTATTCTCTAGATTGGGGTCATATTAAATCAATTGAAGAACTTTTTGAAAAACTCGATAACGAGGCAACTGAATTTGGGTGTATTAGAATGCATCGAGTTCATGATTGCATCTACAGCTTTGAGTCACATAAGATGATTACCAATGCAAATAGAATGCTCGATAGAGTTTTTGCATTGTGTAAAATATACAGAGAAGATTTAAACAAAATTTTAGTTGAACAACAATTAGACAGAATATATATTGTTGCAGATAAAAATCCCCAGTAGCTCAGTGGTAGAGCGGACGGCTGTTAACCGTCATGTCGTACGTTCGAACCGTACCTGGGGAGCCAATTTAATAGTTGATTCAGATAGGAAAGATATTATAATAAAGTATGACAAAAACATATGACCAACTTAAAGAACTAACTGAAGCTTTTGCAATTGATGATGAAAAATTCATCAACGGTAAATCATCTGCAAGTACAAACGCACGAAAGCGTCTACAAGAGATTATCGTACTAGCTAAAGCTCGTCGTAATGAAATTACAGCAGAGAAAAATGCTCGTAAAGAGACAAAAGTTTCAGAGTAGGTAAATTGCCCGAATAGCTCAACGATAGAGCGCCCGCCTTACACGCGGATTGTTGTAGGTTTGAATCCTACTTCGGGTACCATTTTATGGGGCGTTAGTGATAATGGTAGCACATGATCCTTGCACGGTTGAAGAAAGGGTTCGAATCCCTTACGCTCCACCAATTTTGATAGTAAGGAAAGACGCAGGTTGCGTGTAATGAGAAAATAATGTGAGGGGCCGGGTAAGACCTGAAATGCATTGCAATGCAAAGTATGATAATACTGGACGGAAGCATTATGAAGTGTATATTACAAACGGAGAATGGGCAGAGAGGGATCTGTAGATAGACCAGATACTCTTGGATACCTCACCGGCTATCGATATTCAGAAATATTCAACTAACTGTCAGTTTCGTTGCTGTTCCTGGCACTTTGGCTGTTCAGATTCACGTCTGACTGGGTGCGCTTGCACAAGCTCATTGAATGGTTTCTGAGGCACTCGTTGAATTAGCTACTCAATAGAGTGTCAACAATTTTCAAATGCGCAATGAGCCAGCTGATGTAGGTGGCGGTCTGCAAAATCGCTTAGCAGGGTTTGATTCCCTGATTGCGCTCCAATTTAAATGCCTGGTTCGTTCAACGGATAGGACAAGGCTCTTCTAAAGCCTTTATGTGGGTTCGATTCCCGCACCAGGTACCACTTTCAAAATCTCTTCGTATCATAAAAGTAATGTCATCGCCTGTGAAGCGATCTAAGATGGAGCATTACCATCCAAGAGAACCACTTTCAATGCCCTGGTAGCACAATTGGTAGATGCATCGGATTTAAGATCCGTGTGTTGTCGGTTCGAATCCGACTCAGGGTACCAATTTACTACATGAAAGAAGAAGAAACATTACAACAAATGCTCAACAAGTGTTTACGAAGAAACATAGTATTTGATTTTCATGGACGAAAATGTAGAGCAAATTTAAATCTAACATTACAATACATTGCATCCTTAGATTTTGAGGGCAGTGATATTTCTAAAGAGTATGTGGATTACCCCTCATTGCAAGACATTAATTTCTTTATGAAAGTTGAAAAATATCTTAAAGCTGAAGGGTTCTTCGATATATGATCATCTGGCAGTTGCAATGAGGTATTTATAAATTTAAAATCTAACAAATTTTTATATAAATATATGCATGATGGATTCACGCAGAAATATTCTCAAAAAAATGATTGGTACATTGATAGCTTCTTTTGCTAAACCAATACAAGCTTTACCTGCAGCAAAAAGACTTTCATCTGTTGGCAGCGGATTAAAAGGTGCTACAATCAACATTGGTAGATTTAAAAAAGGCGATTGGTATAATATTTTTTCGACTATTACCACTAGTGATAACGCAAAAATATTTGCACAAAAAGCAAATCAACAATTGAGTTCAATCAAAATAAATGATGAATTAGCAAAAGCAATTGTGAATTATGTTGCAAAAGATGGGGATACATTTGCAGATTATGTACAAGAAACACTATTAGATAAATTTCCAAGTAATAAAAATTTTACACCAGAAGATGTCGAACAATTTGTGCAGCACCCTCTAGACAAAGCCATGGAGTTTTTAAAAGATCCTAAATATCATTCAGCCGGTGACATTTATTTTAAAAACGCAATGGGTGAACCAAGAGTATTGTACCCTGCTGAAAAAATGATAGATAAAGGGTTATTTCACGGTGATCGAGAAATAATAAGCACTATTGATTCAGTTATCAACGATGCAATCAAGGTTGTCAAGAGTGAAATGGGTGAAAAGAAAAAAGAAAAAGCATATGCTAACAGCATTGAATACTCTCCAGCAGATTATCTTGGAGGTGCGCCGCAGGGTGGTTCTGAACAGCACGGATACAAACTTGCAGTTGATCATCACACCACTGACATGAAAAATTTAATTGCACTGTATGAACAGGTGCAACAACATCATTGATGGTTGGCTGTTGCAATGAGGTACAAGCCCAACGCAATGCCAAAAATTCCTAAAATTATAAATAAATAGTCCATAAGGACTGCAGTTCAAGCTAAGGCAAAACTTTTGCTATAGCGATGAAGATTGCAGTAATGCAAAAAAGTCCTAAAAACATTTCTAATATTTCAAGGACATTCATATCATTATTTATGTTTGGTGTTAGATCAAAATTTAAAACAATAGTGGAACTCTAAAGGAAATACATTATAATAGTAGTAAGTAACAAAACAATTACTACAAAATATATGACAAATACATTAGAACAAGTAAAAGACAAAGTAAAGCAACACACAATCGTACCTTTTAATACTCAGCATATTACATGTGAGCATAATCGACTTATTATCGCTGATAAGTACTCAACGACCAATACCAGGCGAATTATGGATGCAATCGGTATTCGTACAAATCTTTCAAAAGAGATTTTTGCAAAGCCAGCAGAAAATTGGGATTCAATTCGTACCGCATTGAATACTATTGATAAAAATAAGCAGTTTACCTGTATTGTTGATCACAATAATAACGTTAATACGCTAGTTAATTCTAACGTAAAAGAAAATACTCAACTCAATTTTGATGAACGTCTTGATGAGCTCTTCAATACTATTGACGAAAATATTAATCACAACCTGCAACGTATCGAATGGAATAGCGAAACGTGTAATGTAGAAGTGCATACTGTTGGTGGTGATGATATTAATTGCGGCCTCGGTGATCTTTGGAAGTTCGGAGCAACCTCTATTATTGGTCACGCAAGTCAGCAATTTGCAAATTACTTTTTGCGTCTTATGTGCACAAATGGTATGACTACTCGTGAGCAACTTGCATATCGTGTGGCAGCTGTTAGTAAGAATATCGGTAAGCAATTTTTGAAATTCGCTAATAACGATAGTATAATTAGCAGTGTTAAACCTCGCGTTGATGCTCTACGAAATGCTCGAGCCTCTCTATATGAAGTCAATTGTGTTGCAAGTCAACTTAATAAAGAATCTCGTGAACGTTTTATGCCTCAATATTCAAGTATTGTTGCTGACTTCCATAACGCTGGTCATTCAGTTGATAACTTTAGCGCAAAACGTCAGAAGTTTATTTATACAGATGAAAATCTATATGATGTATTCAACCTTGCTACCAATCTTGCAAGTCATGAACGTAGTGTTATTGGTAATGATACTGCAATGCGCTTGAATAAATCTGCTGGTGAAATCTTTACTAATGGACCAAATCTCAAGTTTAACTTACTTGATATTTACAATAAGTAAGTTAAAAGTGGTTGCAGGTTAATCACGTAAAACCCCTGCATTAAATAAATAACATAGATGATAACATTTAGTCAATTTTATTTTAACGAGAGTTACGAACTTGCAGAACCAAACTTCAATACAATTGAAGAGTTTTTGCAATCGATTACCACCGACACTAGAACTGGTAAACCGATAACTTTAAAAGAATTAGCTGATAAAGTGTCTTATCTATCTTTATATACGATGAATAAACATGGAATAGGACCATCTGGTGAACATCGTGATAAAAAATTATCAAAGCTACTACAAACATTAAGTTTGTTTTTCCATCAAAACATCATGTGGCCAGTAACACAACCGTTAAGAGCTAAAATGAATGAGTTGCATGCGGAACCTGAGTTTAATAAAAAACGTCATTCATTAATGAGACAGAAAATGGAAGCAAGACGTAATGGTGATACATCATTGCTCGATCAACTAGATCATGAACTATCTAGTTTAAGAAATCCTAATCGTGATCAAATTGACGATTTTAATGATCAGATTAATGCTGCTGGAGAAAAAGCTAAAAATACAGCTATAACATCAGAATATTTTACACCTCAAACTGAGGAAGCTGGACAAACATACCAGCATATTTACAACGATTTTGAAGATTTAAAAAACTAATAGTTGATCTGTAAAATAAAGACATTAAATTTAATAACACTCCAGTAGCTCAATTGGCAGAGCGGAAAGCTTATACCTTTCGTATGGCCCAGATTAGGCCGCGGTTGTCGGTTCGATCCCGGCCTGGAGTACCATTTAGATTAAATAAAGGTATGATTACCTTTGCTGAATACTTCAATATTACCGAAAAGAAGAGCGTTCACGATCCTGTTAGACCAGGTATACTAAAGAGACAGACAAAAGGTAAGATGACTTGTTCTAAAGCGAGAGCGTTAAAATCTAAACAGAAGAACAAAGGTAACAATACAGCTAAAGCTGCTCAGAGATACTTAAACTATCATTGTTAATGCAAAGTTTAAGTATCTCTTTTACTAAATTTTCTTCATAACCCCTTTCAAAACGGAAAACATTTGTTGCTTCAGATGAAGCAACTTCCTGGAATAATAAATCTGTATCTGCATATTTTCCTGACCCAGGATGAACGCAATACACTATAATATCTGGTGTAAATATTTTTCGTAATTCTTTTGTAGGACAAATAAAGTCACAAACAACAACTTTATCACCACAATTATCAGCTAAAAGCTTCATACAAAAAGCTTGACGGGTTCGACCGGTAATAGTAAAATCAGTGTTACGAGTTAATTCTCTAATGAAATCACCGTTAAAGTGAGAGAACTCAATATGCTCTCTCAAATATTTGGTAAAAAAACTTTTACCACTTCCACTACGACCACAAATTAAAATTTTCAAAACTCAATAGTCTACTTCGATATTGTTATCAAAAATATTTTTAGCGTCTACATCTATTAGAGCATCTAATTCATCTCTAATAAAGTCTTTACCAATGAGTACAGGGTATTCATTACTAGCTCTATTACCAATAGAGAATTTTACATTATCAAATTCTCTATCTCCAATTTTTATATCAAACTCAACAACTGGTCTTTCTTCGAAGTTACCTGCACCGACGTTAATCTTAATATGATTTGCAATTGGTTTGGTGATGGTTCTACCATTAATTGTATTAAACGTAACTGTGTCATCTTTAACAGATACATTATCACCATGCAATACGTTAAAAGCACCGTTACCACTATCAACTTTAGCTTGTACTTCACCGATATCATTAATGTAAATGGTTTCAATTAAACCAATTACCGTTTTTTCGTTAAAATATTTTTTGAAATTAATCATATTATTCGCAGCCGCATCCTTTATTTTGGTGTTCATAATCTAACCAATGATACACAGAAGAGATATAATCAGATGCTTTAGTAATTTTAGAAGCTACCCAACCTTCAAGCCCATCTGTTTGGTCTACCATATCGTAAAGCTTTTGAGAATACTCTGCAAGCTTTTTAAGATCAGCTTTTGCCATATGAATCTCACTAGGATCACTTTCATCCACGTTGTGACCTTCTGAATCACTAGCCATACCAGGCATATGGGTTTCTGGTGATAGATTAGATGCCCTTGTTATAAAAATAGCATTTTCATATAAAGCAGCAATAGAAATTTTATCCTTTTTATCCATATAGTTATTTAATACGTTCTCTTATTGCATTATAAGTTTTATTTACTAAAATACTCGGTATCATACGAGACATACCCTGCTTGAAAAGATCTATATCATTATCGAGAGCAGCTTTTCTGAGCTTTGAAGCACTCATACCTTCAACTCCCTCAGAATCTGGGTCTCTTTCACCTGCTGATTCAAACTTATAATCTTTAAATTGAAAAGGAATATTACCTTTTGAATCAGGTTTACCGTTATATTTAGCAACCAAACCTTCAAACTCTGGAATTCGATCACTACCAGCAATATGTACCACGTTCGTATACCCTTTATCTTGCAAATCTTTTAGCACAGAAATTAAATTAGCACCAGATTCCAAAATTTGAATATTTGGTGGTGTCATATACTTTAGGATTTCTTCTTTCTCTTTAAAAGATAGTGGGTCCTTTTTGTTGTTTTGTGTATGTGACGGTACCAGAAATCCATCACCGTTAACACTCTTTGTTACATCAGCTAGTTTATTAATAAGCTTCTCGTGACCAACAGTAGGTGGGTTATAGCGACCATATGCTATAACAGCGGTTTTATCTGTTTGCTCTAAAAAGAATTGTTTAAATGTATTCATTGTTGGGTTGGTGGTATAACCTGAGCTCCAGGTCTACCAGATTGGAAGTTAGCTGCTGAAAATTCTTTTCGATCTACAAATTTTGTAATATCTGGACCACCCTTTGTTCTGGAAACAGCAAATCCTTCTGGTTGTGTTGTTTTCCATGCATTAGGACCTGCATCTAAATATGTACCAAGTGATGAATTTTTAGTCATCTCATTAAAGATTTTAACAAGATTATTTTTAAGCATCGCGATTGTTTTAGTAACATCAAAAACCAACTTAATAGACTTGCGTAAACCTTTAAGTTCATTTGTTGTAGCCTGTAGTTGTGCTTGTTTTCTAGTTTTACCTGCTTCACTTTTCAATGCATTAATTTCTTTTTGATATCTACTAGCAATATAATTAACAAACTGCTGCGAAGAAATATTTGTATTATCTAAAAACTTACCTGTACGAATTTCAGAGTTAATGTATGCTTTTAATTCCATTGCATACTTTTGAATGCCTTGAAAATCAATCTGATTAAGAACTTTTTGAATTTGAGCTTTCTTATTATCAACATCTTTTAAAAGCATACCCATGATCCGTTGATTTGGATTAGCTTGTTTGTCAATTAAAACATTGAATACAAATACACTATTCGAACGAGAAAATTCAGATGGTGAAGTGGTATATTTTTTAACCTTTAAAATACCACCAACAACTTCATATTCAATATGGATTGCAACACCAATCTTAGCGTTTTGAATATCTCTACCATACGGACTATCTGGAGAAACAGCATATTTGATAGTATTAGGCTTGAAAGCTATAAAATTATTGTAGTTAGTAACACCATCAATTGTATTTGGTTTTTCCATCTGCTTGATTTGATCATCAAACATATAATCCATTTGATATATACCTTTAAGGTTGAGAGATGGTAAGTACTGTAAAGCTAGTTTAAGTTTTTCAGCTAAACCTGGACTTGAACTATGATTAACATCAATATCTTCAACTGTATAATTAATCTTTGGATTTTTTGCAAATGCAGATTTACTAGCAACGAAAAATTTACCTTTTGGATCTTTACCTGCTACAATAGCTGGTGAACCATCGAACTTGGTACTTATTTTATAGTCTGTTTCACTAACAAAATATTCAATAGCTTTATCGATATATTCAAGAGCTTCCATAACACCGTCTTCACCCTTATTGATAATGTTTTCTTCTAGGTGGTCGATATGTTTTACAGCGCCTTCGACCTCTTCGAAGAACTCTAACAATAAATTGTGATGTTGTTTAAATGTAATCATGATTATATTTTTTTCGTAGCTGGTGATATTTTTGCAATTGGTGCAATCATAGATCGTAAGTCTTTTATACCATGATTACCACCACGACTACCACTGTATCTTGCATACAATACTGGTTCATAATCACCACTAGGTAATTCATCAGGATATATATGGTGTTTAGACTGTATTTCGAATTCATTTTTACCAATTTCCACTAACTTTAAATCACCTTGATATACAGCATTAACATTATTAATACCAAATGCTTCATTAGCATTTGTACCAAAAATAGCAAATTTTTTGAGATCAGGATTTTTTATTTTCATATATACTGAACTCTTAGGTGTCATACCATTTGGATATAGCTCTTTAAGCTTAGATACAAACTTTTTAACCTCATCATCATTGCATATGTTTTCTCCAGATTGGCATGATGTACCACCGTACTGTTGATAATCTTTTGCAGACTTACCGTCTTTATGGGATATATATAACACAGGTTTACCTTTATATGTTAGTGAAAAGTCACTCTTTGGTGTACCTGGTGTACTCGCAACACCATCTACTTTCTGTTTATATCCATTAATGTTGACTATTATATTATCTTTATCGCTTCTAGCTATTAAACTATCAATTTGTTCGGCTAAACTAGCAATTACAGAATCTTCAGCTCTAGTACCAAATCCTTTACCTTTACCTATTACTATTGGATATTCATTACCATTTTCATCTTTTACTATGTATGTTACTAATTGACTAGATGTACTCCCAGGTGTACCTGGTTTTTTAACATCCACTACCTGTAAGTTAGCTAATTTTAATATATCATATAACTTCTCGGTACTATATTCACCAACAACCGGTTGTAAACGAATATCCTTACCTGCTTTAACTGTAACAGTTTTATCTATAGCTGATATTTTAGCAGCTATTTGCGCTTTCGATGCAGGTGGTTTTAACTTAGAATTTATAATCGATTTATTATAAATTTCATCTAATCTTACAATAGGTGTATGTTTACCATTGTACACCTGTTCGTAAAGTTTTGTTAAATTATATTCCATATTTATTATCAATTTCTGCTGTTTCGTAATCAGATTTATTTGACACTAACGTAGTTTCAAACTTTTTAAGCATATCTCTTGCATTACCTTCATCAATGGAGTCAATATCAAAATTTACAATCATTGATCTTGTAGACTCATCTGGTTCAGATGTTACAACAGTTTGTAATAATGTTATAAGTTTTTTAATCATATTCACTTCACCCTGAGAAGTAAGTTTTAAAACTTCTTGTTGTTCAGGAGCTTGTGGTTCCGTTGCCATTGTTGGATCAGCTTGTGTTAGATCTGTAGGAGCAGCTGCTTCAGCTTCTGGGAATGGTGCAGCTTCTAAAAGAGAATATGCTTGTTCAAAAATTTTAAGGGTCTTTTTCATAATATTTTTATCTTAAACTAGAGATCCATTTATCTGCCCATGTTGAAATACCATCAGCAATTTTCTGCTTTGCATCGTTTATTTTTTTAGCTGATTTATTCTGACCAAAAATTCCAGTTTTTTGATCTGGTATACTAAGAAGGGCTCCTAATGCACTAGTTGTTCTTGCTGCACCATCTGCAGTAAAATCTTCTGCTTCTTCTTCATTAGCTTTACGATCACGTTTATTTAAAATTAATAAACCATCTGCTGCAACCTCATATGGTATTTTTAGTGCATCACATAATTTTTTAATAGAATTAACAACTGTATCGTTAGGATCTTTAAATCCATCAGTTGGGTTATTCATTTCTAGCAGCTTTAAAAACTTCGACATGAAATTATTTATTATTTCAACCAGAATTTAACCTTCACATCCTCTTTATATATTTCTGAAAGCTTTTTTAATCCACACTTTTCTAAAAATATATATACTTTTTCTGATTTAATATTTTTACTCTTTATTGCACTATTAAGATTTTCAACAAGATATGCGTCAGTATCCAATATTTCATAATATGTTTTAAATGAATGTATATCGCTAACAATATTAATATTGAGTTTATTTTTGATATCCTTTATAAACTTAATAAAAAACTTCAAAAATATTTTAACGTCATTATCACCGATAAGGCAGCAACTTGCAAGCTTAAGTTTATCCACGTAAAAAACTTTTGTATCTAATATTTTTATTTTTAGATAATAATCTATTACACTCTCTATTATTGAATGGTAGAAAAGCTTTTGCACATCTTTGTTAGTTATGTCATTTTGCAAATCATATATATTCAATGTATTAAGATATTTTTTACAGCAATGTTTATCGATAAAAGATAAAAAATCGATAATATGTACACCACACCTATTATATACCTGAATCATTTATCTATTATATGACTCTTCGGCGCTTTTCCAATACGACAATTTATAATTCCATTATAAAATTTTTCTGATACAAGAACATCAGCCTCAAACTGAGCTTTAGTTTCATAATATGATAACTCCCACTTGCTGGTACAAAAACGTACTATTTGAAATTTAAAATTATCTTTACTATGTTTACTAATATCAGCATTTAAATCATTTGAAGAGCCTGTATATGCACGCCAATCTGTTTCTACCTCTTTATGACGCTTATTTTTCTTACCTTTAAGAGGTGGCATCTTTTTTACAGATATCATTTGCTTTTTACCTATATAACATTTACCATCAACTAGATTCGTTATTTTATACACAAACCCATATGGAGTTTCAGGTATATGTATATCGCATGTCCAATGTCCTAAGTCTGTCATTTAGTTTTACGCTTTTTGCGTCTCTTCTTACTTATACCACTTCTGCGTTGTACTCCACTCAAAGCTTTAGGCACTCTAGCATCACCTGGTGCATAGATAGAATCATTTGATGTATATCTACCTTCATTAGGATTATAGATACCACCGTCTTTATCAACTGCACCACCGAAGACAGAGCTAGCTCCTCCAGCTACATTATCTTCTTCTATAAGGGATAAAAAAATATTTTTGAAAGTTGACATTTCGATATTAGTATTTATAATTAGATATGAGTCTATTAAGTAAATATATAAAAGAGGTTGAGCAAGACCTCGCGTTAAATGATTTTAATATTAAAGAAACTCAACTAAGACTACCAGCTCGTAAACACTTTTGGGTAGCAAGACTTATTGAAGCAAAACGTGATCTCCAAAATCTAATTGAAAAGGAAAAAAAGTTAACTAAAAAACTTTCCGTTAAAGTAAAGGAGCAAGCACCAGTACATCTTACTGATAAAGCTGTTAATGCACTTATTGATGAGCAAGAAGAAATGGCATCAATTAAAGAACAAAAGCGTGATCTTTCCAACGTCATTGAATACCTCGAAAAGGTTGAAAAAATACTTGCAAGTATGCACTGGGAAGTAAAAAATATTATTGACCTCAATAAACTCGAAACATTATGAAATTTGATATTAAAGGTCATAAGCTTATTTTTCAATGTGAAACTAGTTTATTCAATCAGGTAAGAGAACATTTTAGTTGTCCGTATGAAGGTCATTCTTTTATGAAAAGAAAGAATAGATTCATGCCTAGTCGTAAGTATTATATTACACCCACCGGTCAATGTGAGATGGGGTTATTTTGGGAGATAAACAAATATCTTCATGAGTGTAATATTATTGCACCTGAATCTTGCATCACGAAAGAATTATCAGATTATCTAGGTAAACAGTACGATTCAAAGTTCTATAACAATTTAAAAGCTGATGGTAACACCCTAAGAGAGTATCAGGAAGATGCAGTTAAACTAGCTTTAAAGTATGGTCGTGGTATATGCTTAATGGGAACAGGTGCAGGTAAAACCATAACGACTGCAACTTTAGTAGAAAATTATTACTTAAATTCCCCTAATAAAAACACGTTTAAATGTCTTGTAGTTGTACCTGATCTTGGTTTAGTTACTCAAACATACAATGATTTCCTATCATATGGTATTTCTTTCAAAACAACTAAATGGACAGGAAAACATTTACCTGATTTAACATCTAACGTGTTTGTAGTCAATCTTGGTATTTTACAAAGTAAATTTGAGGAAAACAAGTGGCTGGAACATGTAGATCTGTTGATCGTTGATGAGTGTCATAAAGGAAAGGCAGAAGTTACAGGAAAGATTATTTCCAAGATCAAAACACCACACAAGTATGGTTTTACAGGAACATTACCTGATAAGAGTGGAGATAGGTGGTCTGTACTTGGAAAACTTGGTCCAGTCATATTTGAAAAGAATTCTTATGATTTAAGACAGGAAAATTTCCTTACAAACGTGGATGTTAAGTGTGTAAACTTACATTACAAGCCTGTTCCTAAAATGAATTATCGTGCGGAACTAGATTTCCTTTACGAATCAGAATTTAGGAACAACACAATTAAGGAAATTGCAACCAAATTTCCTAAAAATATCCTCATTCTCATCAACCATATTCGGCATGGGGAAATTCTAATGGAAAAATTCCAAGGTATTTCCAAAAAGGTTTTCTTTATTCAAGGGAAAGTTGAGGTGGGGGAACGGGAAAGAATTAAGGAAATCATTGAAAAACATGATGATGTTGTGTGTATAGCCCTCAGTTCTATCTTTTCAACAGGTGTAAATATCAAGAATTTACACATGATCATGTTTGCGGCCGGTGGTAAAGCCTTCATTCGTACAGTTCAGTCCATTGGTCGTGGCTTGCGACTACACCCTTCCAAGAATAAATTGTATATTTTTGATTTAATTGACAACCTTCGTTATGGTTCTGACCATGGAGATGCAAGAAAAGACATTTATCAACGAGAAAAAATACAGTTTGTTGAAAAAAATATTAGAGAACCTTGATTTATTATAAACCTATCGTATATTAAGCTATGAGTTCCAAAAAAGAAAAGAAAGAACACTACGTAAACTCTGATGATTTCAAAAGAGAACTTCAAAAGTATTACGACTCTGATGTAATGACAGAGATATTAGGTGTGTATATCAAGAAAATTGCAACAGGCCTTAGCTATTTACCCAATTTTATCAATTATACCTATAAGGATGACATGATAGGTGATGCTCTCATCAAGATGTACAGTGCTGTAAAGAATAAAAAGTATAATTTTGCGTCTGGTTCTAACCCTTTCTCGTATTTTACCACTATTGCATTTCATGCTTTCATTAATAGGATTAAGAAAGAGCAGAAACATCATCAAACTATCACTAATTACAAGTCTCAAGTGTATGAATCTATGATGACTGATCCAGAAATGTCGAGTTACATATATGTAAAACCTGAAAATGATAACGACGATATGGATTCTTATTATAACGAAAATGATCAATAAGCCAAGAGTAGCAATCTTTTCAGATCTTCATTTAGGTGTTCATGGTAATTCTAACCAATGGCATGATATTGCATTAAATTGGTGTCGTTGGTTCGTTGAAGATTTAAAACGTAATAATATCAAAGATATTATATTTTGTGGTGATTGGTATCATAATAGAAGTGAAATTTCTGTTGATACATTAACAGTATCAGCTGAAGTGTTTAAATTATTGAGTGAGTTTAATCTCACTGTAATAACTGGTAACCATGATATGTATTTTAAGCATCGAACTGATGTACATTCACTTAATATTGTGAAAGGTAAAGAAAATGTAAATGTTATTGACAAACCATTCGTCTTAGAACGTTTTGATAAAACATTAGCATTTTTACCTTGGGGGTTTTCTGTAAATGATGTACCTAACGGTGATATATTATTCGGACATCTCGAAATTGAATCTTTTAAAATGAATTCAATGAAAGATTGCGATGAAGGTATGAAAGCTAGTGATTTATTACGTAAGTTTAATCTTATTATTTCAGGTCACTTTCATACAAGACATGAACGCAATTTTGGAGCAGGTAATATCCTTTATACAGGTAATCCTTTTGAGATGGATTTCGGTGATTGTGGTAACGATAAAGGTTATTACATCCTTAATATTGAAACTACCGAGTTACAGTTTATTCATAATAACATTTCACCAAAATATAAAAAACTATCTTTGAGTGAAATGGTTAATGCTGGTACTATTGATAACTATATTAGAACTACCTTCAATAGTAATTTTGTAAAACTAAAGGTTGATAAAAATATTAGTTCTGAAGATATGGATTTTTTGCATAGTAAACTACTACAACTTAAACCAGCAAGTTTTACTGTGGAGTATGATTTTGATTACAACAAACTAATCACAAAAGATACGTTCTTATCGGATGCTTTATCTGATAGTATTAATATACCTAATGCAATTGAAGAATTTATTAATTTACTGGATATTGAAGATAAAAAATTTATATTAGATTATACTCTTAACCTTTATGGTAAGTGCACTACAGTATGAAAAAAGTAATATTTAAAAGTCTTAAAATTCAAAACTATCTCTCAGTTGGTAATAATCCTGTATGTATCGATTTTAAAAAGGGTATCAATCTAGTTACCGGTATCAATAAAGATAAACCTGATCGTAGAAATGCTATCGGTAAATCTACTGTTGCTGATGCTTTGTACTTTGGTATTTTTGGAGATCCTTTGCGTGAAATTAAAAAGGATCTTATTGTTAACAATATTACAGGTGGTACAACTACAATTGAAATTGAATGCGATGTAGTTACCCCTAAAGAGACTAATACGTATAAGCTTATACGTAAACTTAACCCATCAAAGGTATATATCTATAAAGATGGTGAAGATGCAACTAGAGATACTATATCAAATACAAACAAGTATATTTGTGATACTCTAAGTGCTACCCCTTCTTTATTTCAGAATTGTGTTATTATGACAGTTAATAATGCAATACCTTTCATGGCTAAAAATAAAGTAGAAAAGCGCAAGTTTATTGAAGATATTTTTGGCTTGGAAGTGTTTAGTCAGATGATCTCTGAGTTACGTGGTGAATATAACAACATATCAAAGGAGTATGATCTTGAACAAGCAAAATTTTCTGAAGTTAACAGATCTACTTTTGATTATAAAAAACAAAGACAGAAAATTTTAGATCACCGTACCCAAAAACATCAAGTTTATTTACAACGTCAACAAGAAAATGATGATACATGGGGTAAACTTGACGCTAAACTTGCTGGAATGGTTTTTTGGGATAGTAGTATAATACAAGAAAATATTAGTAAACTACAAACTGGTATTAAAAAATGTGAAAGTGTAATTACCGATAAAAATTTATTAGTTGGTGAATATACAACTAGAATTAAAACTTTAAAAAGCACGTATGAAAAGATCGGTACGGATCAAGAAGAGTGTCCTGTATGTTTAAGATCAATTAAAGATCACGACGCAAAATATATTAAAGAAGAAAAGGTTAAGATTGAGATCGAAATCGATAATCTAACTAAATTACTCAAAGCAACAAAGGATGAAATTATTTCAATACAGCAAAAGAAAGATGCTGTTAATAAAAAATTGAAAGATGAAGAAGGTAAAATTGCAAAAAATAAACTTCTCAATCAAGAAGAAAAAAATATTTTAGAAAAGATTCAACAGATCAAAAAATGGCAAGAATCACTAATTGATGATATAAATCAGGTTACTGGTACATCAACTGAGTTTGATGGTATTATTGAAGATACTGAAAAACGTTTAAGTGAATTAGATCAAACTATTATTCAAAAGAAGCAGCAAATTCAAATGCTTGATGTTGTAAAATATGTCATCAGTGAAGAAGGTGTTAAATCTTATATTGTAAATAAATTGCTTGAACTTCTTAATAGCCGATTGCTTTATTATCTCAAGAAATTAGATAGTAATGCAATTTGTTATTTTAATGAATTTTTCGAAGAGTAGTTAGTTAATGATAAGAATAAAATCTGTTCATACTTTAATTTTTCAGGTGCTGAACGCAAGAGTGTAGACTTAGCATGCTTATTTACGTTTTCAGATTTAAGAAGAATGCAAGGTGGGGTACAATACAATATTGCATTTTATGATGAACTATTTGATTCGTCATTCGATGAAAAGGGTATTGAACTTATAAGTGATTTACTTAAAGAACGTTCAGATCAATTTGATGAATGTATCTATATCATATCACATAGACTTGAATCACTTAAATCTGTAACAGGTGAAGTCATTTTCTTAGAAAAAGAAAATGGTATTACTAATAGGGTTGAGTTTAAAGATATCTGACATAAATTTATGATATGTTTCCATCACCGTTTGTATCACCATTTATTCCAGTTCAAGGTGCTAAATTAGCTCAACCACCCACACCACCGAGGGAAAATATAGCACCACGTGAACTTTCTTTACCACGTGTTATCAATTATCTTGCTGATTATAGTGGTTGTGGTCACTGGAGGGTTATTTGGCCAGAACAAATTTTAAACGGTAATGGTGCGATGATTTCACAATCTAATACTTGTATGGTATTTGAACCAAAGTGGTATGAAGGTGTTACAGCAATTAAAATTCAAAGACAAGCTACAACAGATCAAAAACGATTTATTGAATACCTAAAATCAATTCAAAAGCAGTGTGGTTTTAAAATTATTTACGAAGTTGATGATGTAGTTTTCAGAGAAGATATTCCAGATTATAATAAGTTTAAATTTGCTTTTGATAATGATGAAGTAAGACAAAACTGCATTGATATTATTAACATGGCTGATGAAGTTACTGTAACATGTGATTACATGAGAGATTTGTATAGGGAGAAGACAGGTAAACAAGAAATTACAGTCATTCCTAACTTCCCTCCATTTTTCTGGATGGGTTATTTCTTCAACCATTCAAAGGTTTGTAATTCACTAGATAAAAACCACAAAAAACCACGCATTCTATATACAGGATCAGGTGCACATTATGATGTAGATAATAAAGTAGGTGGTAAAGATGACTTTGAACATGTAATCAAAGCAGTTATTGATACAAGAACAAAATATCAATGGGTGTTTATGGGTTCATTCCCACCACCTTTGAAGCCATATATTGAATCTGGTGAGATTGAATTCCACCCATGGCAGACCCTTTATCAATATCCAAAGAAAATTTTTGAACTAGATATTAATTTGATGATTGCTCCGTTGCAAGATAACCATTTCAACAGATCCAAATCAGATATTAAATTTATTGAAGCATGTCTATTTGGTATACCAGTTATCTGTCAAGATATGGTCACATATAAGGATGCACCACTCAAATTTAAAACAGGTGAGCAACTTAAAGAACTTATTGCAGCCACTCTTAAAAATAAACCAAAATATCGTAAGATGTCTATGGAGATGAGACAGGTTGGTGAACAACGCATTCTTGAAAAGCAAGAAAATATTGGGTGTATTTATGAAGCATATACTACACCATATAATTCACCTGAAAGAAAATACTTGAAGAAATGGAATTAGTTCATATAATAAGACGAAATGTCTTATAGAAACTGTTTTTACAATAATAATAATCGATCCGTAGAGCTATTTGCGTGGGATAAAGATGGTAATCGTGTGCAGTATACTGTATCGCATGATCCTTATTTGTACTTAGAAGACCCTAAAGGTGAAAGTGTATCAATTTATAATACTAAACTCAAGAAGAAATATTTTCGTAACTCATATGAGCGTAGTAAATTTTTAAGAGATAGTGGTATTAGAAGGGTGTTTGAAAATATACCACCCGCTCAGCAATACTTACTTGATACATTTTGGCGTGAAAATGAAAAGCCAGAATTTACTCAGCATCCGATTAAGATCTGCTTTTTAGATATTGAAACTTATTCTGTTGATTCTTTTCCGAATCCAGAAGACCCTACTCATGAAGTAACTGTAATCACTTGTTATGATAGTTTAAGTAAAGAATTCCATACGTTTGGTATCAAGCCATATAATGGTAGTAACAAGACTGTAAAATACACTCATTGTAAAAATGAGAGAGAGTTGTTTATTAATTTTATTGAGTACCTAAAGAAAGATTACCCTGATATTATGTCTGGGTGGAACTCCGAGTTTTTTGATATTCCATATATCATTAATAGATGTACTCGTATTTTAGGTGAAGAATATACTAAAGAACTTTCACCTCTTGGTAGAGTTCATTATCGGGATATTATTGGTAAGTTTGGTAGGCAGCAACGCCGATATTATATCGATGGTATGGCTATTCTTGATTATTTGGATATTTACAAACGTTTTTGTTTTAAAGAACGTGATAGTTATAAACTAGATAATATTGGTGAAATTGAACTTGGTGAGAAAAAGGTAAACTTAAATGGTATGTCCATTGCTCAATTAACTGATACTGATTGGGATACATTTATTGATTATAATATTCAGGACGTTAATATTGTTGTTCGTCTAGAAGAGAAGTTGCAATATGTTAATTTATTAAGAATGTTATCATATGCTGGTCTTTGTACCTTTGAGCAAGCAATGGGTACCCTTTCAGTTATCAATGGTGCATTGTGTATCAAAGCACGTGAGCTAGGTAAGGTTATATCAACGTTTATTCGTAATGATCCTGATAGTGTAAATCCTGGTGCATATGTTGCAGAACCTAAAGGTGGTTTTCAAGAAAACATAATCTCTTTTGACGCAAATTCACTATATCCGAACGTTATGATTTCACTTAACTTATCACCTGAAACTAAAGTAGGTAAGTTTGAAAAAGTTGACGATGATAATTACATAATTAGGCATGTAAGTGGTAAAACTTTTAATTTAACTAAAGCTAAATTTGCTGAATTAATTAAAGCAGAAGATCTTGCAATTACTAAAGCAAACTTTTTGTTTACGCAGAAGTTTAAAGGTATTGTTCCTTTATTTGTAGATCACTTTTATAATAAACGTGTTGAAATTAAGAAAGAACTTCAAATATATAAAGTTGAATTGAGTAAACTTAAAAAAGGTACTACTGAATATAGACGAGTATCTGATATGGTTGCTAAACTTAATGCACATCAGATGTGTGTGAAGGTTTTGATTAACTCTTGTTATGGTTATTTTGGTAACAAGCAAGCTCCTATTGGTGATGATGATATTGCATCTTCTGTAACCTTAACTGGTCAAGCAGTAATTAAAGAGTCTAATATCCTCATTAGAGAATATCTCGAAAATACCGTCAGTGGTATTACTAAGAATGAACTAGAAGAAGCTATCATATATAATGATACAGATTCTTCTTATGTATCCATTAAGTCTCTCTTTAAAGACAATAAAATCCAGTTCCTTGATAAGGATGGTAGTATTACTAAAGAAACTCATGAGCAAGTGCAAAATATTGAAAATTTCTTAAATGAAAAAATTAAGATTTGGGGTAAAAAGAACCTTAATTCAAAAGATTGTCGGTTTGTATTTAAACGTGAAAGTATTGGTGATGTTGGAATATTTTTGCAGAAAAAACGTTATGTATTACATGTGTTAGATGATGAAGGTATCCCTTGTAATAAATTTAAGTATACTGGAGTGGAAGTAGTACGTACGACTATGCCTAATGCGATTAAACCCTATGCTAAAAAGATTATTGAAACGATGATGTTATCGAAATCGCAGATAGAAACTAATAAAGTATTGAATGAAACGTATGATATTTTCAAAAGTCTTTCTATTCAAGATGTTGCGTTTGTAATGGGTCTAAAAGGATATGAAAAATATTCTGCGCAGTGTAATGAATTTCAAACTGCAAAAGGTATGCCATTACATGTGAAATCGAGTTATTACTATAATTTACTTCTTGAAAAGTTTAACCTCGATAACAAATATGAGACTCTTTCATCAGGTGATAAAGTGAGATATTTGTATGTTGAAACTCCTAATAAATATATGTTAGAATCTGTTGCATTTAAGAATGAATTCCCTGAAGAGTTTCATCAGTTTTTCAAAATTGACTATGATAAAATGTTTGAGAAAATTCTCTTTCAAGCAATTGAAAGATTTTATGAAGCTGTAAATTGGAGAATTCGTAAACCTAAAGATAACGTACAAACAGAATTATTTGATTTATTTGGTTGATATATCACAATTATAATTCATAATATACATATGAGCGAAAACATTAAAGTTATTATCGACAACGTTGGTAGGTTTATTATTGGTAAAGTTGTATCAGAAACTGATACGGTTTTGTCTCTTAAGACACCTGTAATTATTCATGTACAACCAAGCCAGACAGGTCAGCTTCAAGTTCAAACTATTCCATTGTTCTTTGGTGAGTTTGTAAAGGAAAAAGACACAAATGTATGGCACTATACCAAATCAACAATTTCGTATAGCGACGTTGAACTTGATGATAGGTTGCTTAACCAATACTTGGCTATTGCTAATCCATCACCAATCATTCAACCGACAGCGGACCCACAGGTTATCAAGTTGTTTGACGATTAATTAAAAATTATATCACCCCTCTGAGATAATTATCTCAGAGGGGTTTTTTGTGGATAAATGTAAAATATAGATTATAATAGACTTATGGATAAAGAATTAAAAGCTGCTTTAGATAGTATAGATGAAATCAATCCCTATGCTACATATTTGGATAAAAATTCCCTTAGTTTGGTTGATGGTTGGATTGATACCGGAAGCTACGTATTGAATGCGTTAATTTCAGGTAAGTTTGATGGTGGTATACCAGTAGGTCGTGTAACATTACTTGCAGGTGAATCAATGACAGGTAAGAGTTTATTTGTGCAAAAAATTCTAGCGAATGCGCAAAAGATGGGTAAGACGGTACTTATATTTGATACAGAAAATTCGATTGATCCTGTAGGTGCTGAACGTCTTGGTCTTGATATTTCAAAAGTGAAATACATCCCTTCAACAACAATTGAAGAAACTCGTAACACAATCTTTAAATTTCTTACAACTGTAAAAGAAAAGAAGCTTGAAGGTAAATTCATCATTGCGATTGACTCTCTAGGTAATCTACAGTCACAGATGGAAATGAATCGAATGGAAAAAGAAAGTACTTCCGCTGATATGGGTAGTGCTGCTCGTGCTATGAAATCACTTCTTAAGACATGCAATAATATGGGTGCTCTTACTAAGACAACCATTCTTTGTACTAATCATGTGTATGATGATCCATCTGCAATGTTTCCGTCTCTCGAGAAGAATATGCCTGGTGGTAAGTCTGTAATTTATTTACCGTCTGTATCTGTTCAACTAGCTCGTAAACCTATGAAAGACGATGGAGGTAAGACATTTGATAGTAATATGGTTGCTGGTCAGAAAAATTATTCTGGTGTTATTATTCGTGCTCTCACACGTAAGAATCGTTTTGTAAAGCAGTATCTCGAGGGTGAGATGTATTTGTCATTCTCATCAGGTTTAGACAAGTATTACGGTCTTCTTGACTTAGCTGTTGGTATGGGAGCCGTTATTCAAAATGGTGCAACATATGCATTACCAAGTGGTACCAAGCTTGGGTATTATAAAAATTGGCGTAAAAATGCTAAGCTGTGGGAAGAGGATATCTTACCTAAATTACAAGAAGAAATTACTAAAAATTGGTTGTATAGTAATGGTAATGAAGTCGAAGCTGATGTACCAGATGAAATCGACGAAATTGACGAACTAGAAGGAGATAAAGATGAATAGTATCAAAATGCTATATTTTAGTGCTCCGTGGTGAAACACACCACGACGCTATAAATAGTTGTATGAATAAAACTAATTTATTGTGGGTTATAGAATATCAAAAATATTTACAGTTCATAAAAAATTGCAAAACAAAAATTTACAACTCTAATTTAGTATTACATACACATCATATCTATCCACGATTTCTTAAGCTCGACTGTAATTTATCCGAAGCTACAGTCGAGCTGTCTGTTGAAGACCACGTACAAGCACACTTATTAATGGCAAAATGTTTTGATGAGGGTTCATATGAGTTTATATCAAATTTAAGATCCGCAAAGCTTTTAGCTAAAAACTCTATAATAGATAAAAAGCTATTAGATGCTATATATGAATCACAAAGAGGTGAAAATAACCCATCAAAGCGTCCTGAAAATAGAAAAAAGATTTCTGATGGTTTATTAGAATTCTATAGTAATAACCCAAATGCAAAGAAAGGTAAAACCTATAAAGAAATTTACGGTGAAAATTATTTAGAAGAAATAAACAAAAGAAAAAAAGCGACAAGGACCAAAGAAGAATATAAACAAGGTGCAGCTAAAGCTGCTGCTACAGCTAAAGAACGAGGTAGTAATAGTGGTAGTAATAATTCAAATGCAAAAAAAATATCAATAGATGGTAAAATTTTTAATTGTATAGCTGATGCATGTCGGTATTTTTCACTTTCACCTTATAAGTTGAAAACAACCAACAATATATTATATTTGTAATATGAATGAAATTAAATTGTTATACTTTACTGCTAGTTATTGTGGACCTTGTAAAATGTTTAAACCAATCATTGAGCAGTTTAAACAAAAACATCATAATTGCGATGTTGAGCACATCAACATCGAAGAACATGAACAATTAGTTAAAAATTACAACATTAATGCTGTACCGACTTGTGTATTTGTTAAAAACGAAAAAGAAGTTTCACGTTTTTCTGGGATGAAAGGTATTGTATATCTTGAAAATCTCTTAGACGAAGCTACAATTTAAATATGTCGAAAATAGTATTAGCATTCTCTGGTGGTATGGATTCTTCTGTCCTACTTCAAAAAGCGATTGAACAGTTTGATGAAATTTATTGTTTATTTTTTGATTATGGTCAAAGACATAAAAAAGAACTAGATTGCGCTCATAAACAACTTATACGCCGTGTAGGTCATAAGAAAATTATCAAAATGAAAATTATTAATACACCACTAGATGTATTAGCACCAACTTCTTCTCTAACTAATCTAGATATTGATACACCAGACGTTAGAGAGATGAGAGGTGAGGCTCAACCGAAAAGCTACGTTGCATTCCGTAATATGCTTTTTATTACTTACCTTCTATCATATGCAGAAGGAGTTGGAGCGAGCACAGTTTGGTATGGAGCAGCTCAAGTTGATTCATTAGCAGGTTATTGGGATGGAAGCCCTGAGTTTCTAGATGCAATCAATGCAGTTGCTGACTTAAATCGAGAGCATCGCATTAAAGTTGAAGCTCCTCTAATTACAATGTCTAAAAAAGAGATTATTGAAGAGGGTATTAGACTTGGTGTGAAGTTTAGCGATACTTGGACTTGCTATGCAGGTGAAGATAAAGCAGATGCTTATTCACCTTCTAGTAGTTTAAGGTTAGCTGGATTTGTTTCAGCAGGTTATATTGATCCAATCGAATATAAACAAGACTTATCGTCTGTATGGGTTAAGCATAACTGCAAAAAAATCCCTTATGAGACTTATTTGTAAAACATCTCCGCTCTAGCAGCTTGTTGCCAGGAATTTGCTGGCTTAAAACGGTCCTTGGTTGAAATGAATGTCACTTTTGGTTTGTGGTTTTCATTTTGAACAAGGACTTCCTCATCTTCAAATGGGTTTGCAAGACGTCTCTCAGAGTCATCTGGAGCAATAGTACCCATTCCATAACCTTGTAAATCAACACCAGTTCGTTGAGCTTTAGTTTTTGGTTTTTTAGATTCAAACTCAGATTCAATATCCATTGTATGTGGTGAGCTTATAAAAATTTCCATATCTTCAGCATCAACTTTTAAATATTTCGGCAATACTTTTAAAAGTGAGTCAGCTGTTGCATCTGCACCGTTCTTTTTAACCTTATCTACAATTGCTGATTCAGGATCTAAAGATATATCAATATTAGTAGGTGTGCTAGTATCATCCACATTAACTGATTTACCATTACTTGCAGCTGTTAAAATTCTAGCTACTAGTTTAATATCTAGAGGTACCTTAGATACTATATTAACTAAATAATCGGTAAACTCATAAGGGGCTATCGGTGATGTATCGTCAGCTGCAGCTTGTTTTTTATCTTTTGCAGCTTGCTTTTCAGCATCCATTTCTTCTTTGGTTTTAACATTTTTAAATGCGTTAAATTCTTCAGCAGATCCGAATGTTTTACCACGATTTTGTCCTTTACCGCGTTCACGTAAAGATCTCACTTTAAGTCCAATCCAGTCACCTAAATTAGTTTTTATATACTCGTTGAATTCATCAGCAATTTCATCTTTAAGTAAACCTGTATCAATAAGATTTTTAATAAATTCACCTGCGTCAGCAGCAGCGCGTGAACCTTTAAAATATGTTTCATCTGGTACTACACCCTTCTCTTTCAAAAAGTTAATAATAAATTCAAACATTAACGGTCTTGCTGTACCAAGTTTTTTATCTTCAATAGCTTTTTTAAGGTAGCCTGTTTGGAAGAGCTTTTCAAAGCGGCCAGTTTTAGCTTCTTCAAGGATTTCTAGTTTGGTAACGAGAGAATTAAAATTCATAAAATTATTTATTGTTTTTTGTGTATTAACGTCTATATTTAATATATTATGTGTTCTATATTCGGTTCAGCCGATCAATCAATGTTTGAAGTTTTATATGAAGCTAATAAAGCTCGTGGAAACTTTGCATCGTCATTACTAACGCTGATGAAAGCACCAGCTGGTAATGTTGACGATGTAAGTATTTTAAAGCAGGAAGGTTATATTAACTTCGAAAAGCAAAAGCTCAAACCTAAAAACCATGCTTACTATATGGGGCATGTACAAGCTCCAACATCTTCAGTAAGAAAATATAACTATGATACATCACATCCATTTGAGCAAGAAGATTGGCTTGTGTTTCATAATGGTGTTTTAACAAATCATGAAAGTTTGAATGAACAATATTGTAATTGGAATGAAAATCCTGTAGATACATCTGTTATTGTGTGTATGATTCAAGAAAAATGGAATGAGCTCAAAGGTAATAAATCTCGATCTTCTTCTACTGATGAAGTTAAAATAATTGAAACGATATGCGAGAGACTTAATGGGACGTTTGCTCTCTGTATTGTTAACACTACATCTCTTAACGTCTACCTAGTAAGACAAGGTAGTACCCTCTATATTAATGATAATGGTAGTTATTCGTCTATTAAAGGAAAGGGTTGGGTTGAATTACCTGAAGGAAAGGTTGTTAAACTTACAAAAGAGTATAAATTTAAAGAAGTTGGTAAATTCAAACCTAACTCCCCATTCTTAATTATATGATAAAATTCGTATCAGCAACCAAAGGTGATCCAAAATCAACTTTACTATATCGCAGCACAAAAGATATATATGATGTATCTTGGGCAGCAAACAATACAGACCCTTTACCTATTGTCTATAATGATGCTATTGACGATTTTATATTATCAGACTGGATTGTATTCGTACATGATGATGTTATTATAGAAGCACCTGAAGCAATTGAAAGGCAACTCTATAATCTTGGAACAAACTTTGATGTTGTAGGGCTAGCAGGAACAAGAGAAGCAAAATTACAGAAACCAGCATTATGGCATCTAATGAGTAATAGAAAACATCATAGAGGAGCTGTAGCTCATCTATGTGAACCTACAGGTACCAAGTTTATGACCAGTTTTGGTAGTTATCCTGATCGTGTTATACTAATTGATGGTGTGTTTATGGCTGTTAAAACAGAAGTATTACAAAAAGTAAGGTTTGATGAAACAAATCCTGCTGGGTTTCACTTTTATGACCTAGACTTTTCAATGGCTTGCCATAAAGCTGGATTTAAAATCGGTGTAGGTGATATAACTATCACTCATGCGTCACCTGGATTGAAAGAATTTACAGATGAGTGGAATAATGGTCAAGAATGGTTCTTGAATAAGTGGTCAAACTAAGATATCTTCAATTGGTGAATCGTTATAAACGACTTCAATCGGTCTTAAATCTGGTGTCATTAGCTTCTTTCTTGGTGAAACACCTATTAAACTATACATTGTAGCAGCTAGTTGACCAGGAGTTACTGGATTATTATCTGGTTCTGAAGCTAAAGCATCGGATGTACCATAAGCATATCCGGATTTGACACCACCACCTGCTAGTACTGTTGAAAATACTCTTGGCCAATGATCTCTACCATTAGTTGCGTTAATTTTTGGTGTTCTACCAAATTCAGATGTTACCATTACCAGTGTAGAGCTAAGTAAACCACGTTGTTTAAGGTCTGTAATGAATGCAGCAAAGGCTCTATCAAAGTTAATCATGTTTTGCTCATATGATCCTTTAAGATTTGAGTGGTGATCCCATGAACCATACGTTACTGTAACCATTCTTACACCAGCTTCAATCAATCTACGAGATAATAACAGCCGTTGCCCAGCTGCATTACGACCATATGCATCTTTTACCACATCTGGTTCTTTTGATAACTCAAACGCTTCACGTGCTTGTGTTGACGACATCATTGCATATGCATCATTATAAAACGAATCCATTGCTTTAACAGCATCTACATTAGATTCACGGGTTTTAAAGTGTTCATCAACAGCACCAAGTAGGTTACGACGTCTATCAAATGCTTTATCATTAATACCTGCAGGTGAATTGAGATCTTTAACAGCAAATCCTGGATCTTCTGGGTTAGAACCTAGAGAAAATGCTCCATATTTTGTTGATAGATAACCTGTACCATTTTCTGGTGCAAATTGGTTTGGAACAAGAACGTATGCTGGTAAATTGTTGCGATTTCCTAATTCATGACTAATAACACTACCAAAAGATGGGTAGCTTAGTGCTGGTGATGGCTTATAACCAGTCAACATATTATGTGTTCCACGCTCATGAGCAGCTTCGCCATGTGTCATTGAACGGATAACAGTTAAATTATCACTAATCTTAGCAGTTTCTTTAAGAAGTGACCCAAAAGTCACATCGTCAATTTTTGTTTTAATTGGATCAAATGGTCCTCTATATTCAGATGGTGCAAATGGCTTGTAATCCCATGAATCTTGATGACTCATACCACCTGGCAAATAAATCTGTACAACTGATGTTGCTTTTGCTTTGTTTTGTGATTGAGCTCTTAAAAAATCAGGCAATAACATCGAACCAGCAGCACCAACTCGTATAAATTCACGTCTATTCATATGGTTATTTAATACTGTTTAAAAAATATACCACAATTACCATCTTGATATACTATATCTAGCTACTATTATAATGTAATGTTAAAATTAGACTTGGACTTTTTTGAGAATATCTTTTTGTATAAATGCTGTACAGATAAACGATATCTTGCAACTACTATTGATTACACCAAATCAGATTATTTTAAAAACAGAGATAATAAAAAAATATTTGAGATTATCAAAGGATTTTATGATGTTCGCAATGAATTACCTAATTTAACGGAAATAAAGCAGTATTGTGGTGATGAAGTAAGTAGATCATCATTTAAAAACGTGCTTACCAGCTTTCAAAGCCTTGATAAAAGCTTCAACGAAGATGAATTGTATGAAAATACCGAGCAATTTTTAAAAGAGAAGGCTGTTTTTAGTACTTTACTTGAGGTTGCTGCTGATATTTCAAGTAATAAGGCTGATACCTCTGCAATTCTTGATAAATTTGAAAAAAGCTGTAATATATCTTTGCAGACTGATGTTGGATTAGACTTGTATGCAGATATTGATAATGTAATCAAGCAAATCCAGGATGTACAGGAAACTATTCCAAGTACATGGCCTTGGTTGGATGATTATATTGGTGGGGGCTTTATGAGAGATGGTCGAGCTTTATATGTCTTTGCAGGTGAGACTAATATTGGTAAATCTATTTTTCTCGGCAATATTGCAGCTAATATAGCAGATCAGAATAAAACTGTACTGTTAATTACGTTAGAAATGCCTGAAATATTGTATGCGAAACGTATTTGTACTAATGTAAGTAAGATTCCAATGAAGACTCTTCATTTAGAGACTGGATCTCTTAAAGCAGCCATTGAAGATATTAAGAAAAATAAGCCAGGTGGTAAGATTCTTATCAAAGAATTTCCTCCTGCAACAATGACTCCAAGGCAGATTCAAGCTTTCATTAAAAAAATTGAAGATAAAGGTATTAAAATTGATGCTATTGTGTTAGATTACTTGAATCTACTACATTCTCCAATGGGTAATAACAGTTATGAACGTATTAAACATGTAACTGAGCAGGTTCGTGCTATGTCATACATCTTTAGCTGTCCTGTTATTAGTGCAACCCAGCTTAATCGTTCAGGATTTGATGTTTCTAACCCTGATCTTAATACTATTAGTGAGTCTATCGGTCTTGCAGCTACTGCAGATGTTATTGTTTCTATCTTCCAGAATGATGAAGATAGAGAACTAGAGATTATTAAAATGGGTATGATGAAAAACCGATTTGGAGCACGTGGAACAACTACATCAATGAAAATAGATTATTCAACTTTAACTATTTCAGAAGCAGATGGCCAAACAGGTGGTATGGAAAGTGAAATGTTAAGTTCATTGAGTATGTTTGCGAGTTGATTATTTGGAGTAACCTCTAAATAATGAGGTGAACCAAAGCTTTATAGATTACCTTAAAGAAAAATTCAAAACAACACAGTTTTTTCAACTAAAACTCAACGGTAAAATGTTTGTAAGTTTTTTTGATACTGGTGTTGTAACACCTGAATTTATTAAATTATGCCAAAAGAAGTTTAACTGCGATGTTTTACTAGTTGTTAACACTAAAAACAAAGAGGTTGTTGTGTATAAGAGTGAAATTTCTGATGTTAACATCAATGATTTTAACAAAAAGGTGTTTAATAAAGGCTCAGGCCATATTTTCTCATTCACTAAAGAATTTTTAGGTCTAACCAAACATTTCAAGCCATGTTAATTACAAACAAAAACTATAATCCAGCCCACTTTTTGGTTGAAGATGAAACAGAGCACTCTTTATTATCTTTTTGTACATTTTGTACACTTCTAGTTGGTAAAAAACTTTCTTTTCAAAACGTATTTCTATTGATTCTTAAAGATATAAAATTGAAAAACATATTAAAGAGAATTTTAGACGTTGATTCTGACTTTGAAATAGTTAAAATGTTTATAGATTACGATAATACAATTACAAAGTCAAAATATGTCACAAAATACATCAATTCTCTCAAAAAATGATATCACAGAAGATGAAAAGAGAATTTATAATGCATTCTTAATTGCATCCAAAAAAGCTAAAAACAAACCATTCAGATTAAGACAAAATTTTACTGATATATCAGATGAAATTTATATCAGTCTAAAAAAACTCGGTGTATTTTTTAATACAAACCAGACAATTTCATGTAATGACTTTTTCTGGGCACCATATGAAATTTATTCAAAAGAAGAATATTTTGATTTGAGTTTTTATCATATGAGAAAGGCAATTATTGCTTATTCTCAATATATGAGAAAAAAAGAAACTCAAGACCCAGATAATGAGCTAACTATTCAAGATTGTAAAGATGCTCTTAAAAATATATACAATCAGTGTTTGCAAAATAGTATAACTCTATCACAGTACAAGACATCACAACCACCCGTACCGTTATTTTTAATTAACCTCAAATCCCATTTAATTAATTTCTATATATTACATGGGTTAGATGTGGAAAAACAAATTAAGAGTGTAGAACCAGAGTTATTAGACTTTTATTGTAAAGATTTTTACGATCTATTTTACAAAACCCGAAATAGATTTATTGCATCTCAAAGACTTAAAATAGTAATTAGAGAAGGATTAAAAATAATTGAAAAAAAACTGTTGAATTTATCAAAACCTAATTTATAATAAGATATACTATGAGTAAATATAACCTAACGTCAATGTTCGATTCCATTAAAGAAGCTTTAACTTCGCAAGATAATAAGCAAGGAAGTTTGCAAGATATTATGCAACTTAAACCTGGTAATACCTATACAGTAAGGCTTCTACCTAATACAAAAAATCCAAAGCAGTCTCTTTTTCATCATTTTACGCATGGTTGGAATTCTCTTGCTACTGGTAAGTATGTAAGTGCTATTTCACCTACTACATTCGGTGAACGTGATCCTATTGCTGAAGAAAGATATAAAGTTCTTCGTACCGGTACTGAAGAAGAAAAAGAGAAAATGAAAACTATTCGTCGTGCCGAACAATGGCTTACTAATGTTTATGTAATTGATGATCCGTCTAAGCCAGAAAATAACGGCAAAGTAAAAATTCTTCGTTATGGTAAACAGCTTGGTAATATTATCAATAGCGCTATTAGTGGTGATGAAGCTGAAGAGTTCGGTATGCGAGTTTTTGATCTATCTAAAGAAGGTGTTAACTTCAAGATTAAGGTTGAAAAGCAAGGTGACTATCCAGTATATACTTCTTCACGATTTACTTCTGTGGGTAAAGATCTTGGTTTGAGTGAATCCAAGCAAGATGAAGTTCTTGAGTCTACACATGACCTTGAAAATGTATTCCGGGTTAAGACTGAAGATGAGCTTAAGCAAATGCTTGATGAGCATTTTTATTGTAAGACCGCTGAAGACCGTGAAACTACAACTTCATTACCTGAAGCAGATGAAGCGATTGCAGAGCTTAGTAATAAGGTTAAGCAACCATCAGTTAATTCTTCTAGTATTGAAGATGCTGATATCGATGAACTTCTTAAAGATCTATGAACCCAGACGCAATTGAACAACAAAAAATGCTACTCAATTTAATGGGTAGCGTTTATGGTGAGGCTAGAAAAATTGATCAAAATTTAGTTGGTCAATCAGCTCATTTGAGACCTCAAAGTGAGCAGGTTAAGCAGTTGTTTGAGAGTACGTTGAGAAATGCTCAGCCACCTCCACCACCACAACCTCAATTTGCTCCACCACCTCAACTACCACCAAATACTGTTAATTTACCACATGTTATTCAACACCCACAAGAATCTAGACCTATTCAACTAGTTGATAATTCAGATATTGTTTCTATATTAAAAGGTATTGAAAGCAATCTTGGTAAGTTAGTAGAATTATTCACACAATATGAAGTTAAAGTTAAAAAAGCAACAAATCGAAAAGTTTCTAGAGTCTCTAGCGAAGATAAACGATCAGTGTATAGTGAAAGTGGAGAAGGAGAAAATATCGTCGATAGTAACGTCGACGGACAATACGTTGATCCTTTACGCGATTCTAAACCATTCGAATGAATCCGAAAGATCCTTATGTATACCGGACTTAAAAAAACTTAATCGAGTTTTAGACTGTATTAATAGTGATGAAATTGAACTCCAGGTTAATCAAAATAACCTGGAGTATAAATCCCCAGAAATTAAATTTAAATATCACCTTTTTGAAGATGATTTCATTGCACCCCCTTCAGTTAAACCTGAAAAGATTATGTCCTTTGATACCGACTTTACTTTTGAGTTGGTAAAAGAGGATTTTAGTAAAATTAATAAAGCTTCTACTTTTACTACCGAAACTAATAAAATTTATTTTTATCTTGAAGATGGTATGGTAAAGTGTGAGCTTACAGATAAAGCTAGACATAATACAGATTCATTTCAATTGCAAGTAGGTAAAAATATAGTTGGTAATGAACTTAAAAATATACCTATTAACTTTGATAACTTTAAACTTATTAATTCAGATAATGTAAGTGTATCGATCAATAATAAGTATGGGGTACTTATATTTGATATTGATCAAGGGCCGCTTAAATTAAGATATATTTTATCATCACTCACACAATAACATGGACCACATACTAACATACCAAGACAAAAATAAGCTTAAAACATCAGGATATTTTATTAAGCGTTTAAAAGATAGTGGTTTTATTACTCTTAGAATATTCCAGAAATATGGGATTTCTGATCCACGTAAGTGGACTATTCTTGTGGATCCAGGTGTTACATCTGTGTTTATTACATGTTATCAAAATAAAGAAAAACTTAATGAAATTATGTTTGAAATTGATGATGGTGGGGTGAGGTTTCCTCGTAACTACTTTATCAAAACCCATTCTATTGAGGTTATTGTGGAATATTTGCTTGAAAAAGGTATATCACAAAATGACACAACTAATCCGTTTTATAAACTGGATTAAATATGTTTATGAGTGATGAACCTAAAAAATATAAAAGGAAAAAAATCACTCCCAAAGCACCTTCTCAAGATGAGACTGAGAAGGTGCAATCGAATATAGATATTAAAAATCTAATAAATGAAATTCTTTCTAACAAACTGAAAGAAGTAAAGAAAAACAAAGGGGTTGAAGATATTAATAATGCTCTTGTTTGTACAATAAGTGAATTTCTTGATTGTTTTATGTTATTAGGGTATAATAGTGAAGGTGTACCTATAGCTTTAACAAAATGTAATACACCCATACATGCAGATGCATTACATTCATTACTAATGAAGTTTTTCGCAATTCAAATGGGTAAATTTAATGACAAATATGGTGGGGATGATTTTTAAACGAGAGCCTGAACCTAAAAAAAGCATACCATATGCTGTTCAGAATGGGCATTATGTAGGTGAAATGTTCGTTTACATGGAAAAGGATGATAAAAATTTTTATTTCATCTCTATTCCTAAAAATATAAACAGAGAAGTACCTAAAGATAGGTTTTTCTTCGGTGTTGAAAATAAAATACTCGAAGAAGTTGAAAAGTTACCTAACAACATTTATAGTCTTTTAAAATCACAATATCTTTATAATAAAAATAAAGTTATTAAATAATAAAAGACTACTATGAAAAAACTTATAGCTATATTAGTAAGTGTTTGCGCTCTATCATTTGGTGCAACTTTAGATCAACTTAACACATACAGTAGTAATATTGATTCTGTGTTACAAAAACAATACGTAGCAGCTAATGTTATACCACTTGGTAAAATTGATGATGATAAATTTTTACGACGAGCGTATCTTACAATAATTGGTAGAAATCCAACCTATCAAGAGTATGACTTGTTTAATAAAGCAACAGACCCTAATAAGAGACGAGGTTTAATACAGTTTCTTATGAACCATCCAGGTTATACATCACATATGTTTAACTTCTGGGCTGAATCATTAAGATTGCGTGATAGAATTAACACCACTAACAATTTTTCTGGTGGTCCTTACATTGATTATGTTAAAGACTCAATCACAGCTAACAAATCTTATTCAAAGTTTGTTACAGATCTGTTAACATCAACAGGTTCATATTATGATAACCCAGCAACAGGATACTTCTATCGTGATTTAGGAATGCCATTAGATAACCTTATTGGTACAGGTAAAGTATTCATGGGAACCGATATTGGTTGTGCACAATGCCATGATGATCCTTTCCAAGACTTCACCCAAATGCAGTTTTATAAGATGGCTGCTATGTTTACCCAGATAGAACTTAGAGGTCGTGGTAAAGATAAAGATCCAGCGGTAGCAGCTCGTCAGAAAGCTTTGAGAGAAGAAATTGATGCTATAATTAAAGCTGATCCTATAAAGAACCGTGGGTTAAACAATACTATTAACAACTTTGTTAATGCTATGAGATCTAATATTGAAGTAGATGAAAAGCGTGTATTGAAACTACCTCATGATTACAATTATAAAGATGCAAAACCAGGCGATGTTGTTATACCTGCAGTCCTTTCTGGTAAGACTGAAATTAACAATAAGGTTGATATGAGAAAGGATGTTATTAGCTGGTTAGTTAACCCAAATCATCCAACATTCACTAAAAACATTGCTAATCGTTACTGGAAATGGGTGTTTGGTAAACATATAATGGATAACTATGATAATATTCACGATGAAAAAGAGCTTAATGGTGAGCTTATGAACACTCTTGCTAAGATTATGGTAGACGTTAACTATGATACTAAGCAATTCCTGTATGTTCTTTACAATACAACATTGTTTCAAAGAGAACTCTATGACGGCATGTATACTAATACAGATAAATTTGTGTTCATTGGACCAGTCAAACAACGTTTAACAGCAGAGCAATTGTGGGATTCAGTTATGTCTATCGCTATTGCTAAGCCTGAAACATTTAAGTTAACTTTCCAAGATGAATATGTTAAAATAATGAGATATAGTATCGAAGATTTGGCAATTGATAAATTAAAAGCTAAAAATGAAGAATATCAAAAGGTGATTCGTTCAAAATATGAAACAGCTCCAAAATATCGTAACTACCCTCTAGTGAGAGCGTCTGAAGTTAATGATAACAATCCAGTTAATACGATTCTTGAACAACTTGGTCGTAGTGATAGAGAATTAATTGATACATCTTCAAAGGAAGGTTCAGTTACACAAGTTATTTCTTTTATGAATGGTCAATTAGCTGAAGTTGCAATCAATAAAGACACAAATCTTGCAAAAACACTTACAGGCAAATCACCAGCTGATACAATTGATGTTATTTTTAAGTCTATATTGGTTAGAAAACCAACAATTGATGAAAAAAGTAAGTTTGTTGGTGTTCAGGATGATGACATCATCTGGGCACTAGTTAATAGTTCGGAGTTCAAATTCAATAAATAATAAAAGCCATGAATAACTTAACAAGACGTAATTTCGTGCTTAATCTTGCATCAGCAGGCTTAGGTGTAACCGTTCTACCACATGTAGCAGCTGCTCCTGCAGGTAAAAAAGCAGAACATATCATTTACCTCTTTATGAATGGTGGTATGAGCCATTTGGATACATTTGATCCAAAAGCACATGCAGAAGTAAAGGGTGTATTCAATCCAATTAACACTAATGCTGGTTATCAGATTTCAGAACACCTTCCTCTCATGGCAAAACATGGTGATAAGATGGCTGTTGTTCGTTCTATGATGGTTACAACAGGTGATCACGCTGCAGCACAGTATTTACAAAAAACATCATTCAAGAAGATTGGTACAATCGTTCACCCTAATATGGGAGCATGGATGTGTCATTATACAGAGGATAATAAACCAAAAGTTGTACCTCAAAACGTTTTAATCGGCGGTGGTGCTGATCATCCTGGTTCTGGTTGGATGCCTAAAAAGTATTCTCCTATTCCAATAGCAGATCCAATGAGAGGTCTTGATAATACTAAGCTTAAAAATGCAGCAGAGTTTTCTAAGAGAATTGAAATCTTAGATAAGCTTGAAAAAGATGCTAATAAGATTGTTAACCCAGATCAAAAGTCATATGCTGAGTTTTATGACCAAACAATTCGTCTTCTTAATTCAAATGAGCTTGATGTCTTCGATCTTTCTAAGGTAGATCAAGTAACCAGAGACAAATACGGTAATAATCGTTTTGGTCAAGGTGTTTGCTTAGCAAAACGTTTAATTGAACAAGGTAATTGTAAGTTTATTGAAGTTACTGATGGTGGTTGGGATACTCACGTTAATAACTTTGAATCTCTTGAAGGTAAACTTAAGATTCTTGATCAAGCTGTTAATGCTCTCATTGAAGACCTTAAAGCATCTGGGCTTTATGATAAAACCCTTATTGTAATTGCAACAGACTTTGGTAGAACACCAAATATTAACATTAATAACGGTAGAGACCACCATCCAGGTGCTTTCTCTGGAGTACTCATTGGTGCCGGTATCAAAGGTGGTCAAGCATATGGTAAATCTGATGAAAAAGGTATGAAATCAGTTGAAAACATTGTTAGCCCATCTGACTTCAATGCTACTATTGCAGCTGCAGCAGGATTACCAGTAGATCAAATTGTAATCTCACCAGAAGGCAGACCATTCAAGGTTGCAGATAAAGGTAAACCTGTTCAAGCTCTTTTAGCTTGATTTTATAAGGAAAACGTCTATAATAAGGTTATGAAGACCCTTATTATAGACGGAAATAACCTTGTGCATCGTTGCTTCTGGGTAGCTAACAACCAAGTTAAAGGTGAAGACTCTTATCTCCATGTATATATGGTACTTAACTCAGTTAAAACCTATGTAGAAAAGTTTAAACCTGATAAAATTTACTGCTGCTGGGATGAAAAGAAGGATTATGGTGTAAACGAACGTAAAGATATGTTCGCTGACTATAAAGGTAATCGAGATCGTGAATATAGTGCTCAAGTTCACTCTAAAAACGAGCATATTAAGCATTTACTAAGCTGTCTTGGTGTAAAAAACTTCTTCCCGTTACGTCTTGAAGCAGATGACTGCATGGCTTACCTTTGCAAAGAGCTCCCTGGTAAGAAAGTTATAGTTACTGTTGATAAAGACCTATGTCAATGCATTAATGCTAACGTTACTGTATATGATCCTATTAAAAAGTGTGAAATTACCGCTGATAACTTTTTAGATATAATGAAAGTTACAAAAGAGCATTATCTCGTTGAAAAATGTTTTAGAGGTGATAAGTCTGATAACGTACCTGGTGTAACTGGTATGGGTAAGAAAAAAATTAAAAAATATTTTGATGGTGAATATGCAACTACAGCTGAGCAAAGCGAAGAGTTTAAAAGAAACTATAGTCTTTTTAGATTAGACAAGTATACTATGCATGCAGATGAACATGAATGGTATAAAGAGCAATTAGATATTGCACAAAATCATGATTTCAAACAATTTAAGTTGTATTGTGAAGAACTTAAATTAGATTCTATTTTGAAGAAGCAAGATAGATGGTACGATATTTTTTGCTTTGGTAACGACTATGAAAGTTATATTGTGAAACTATTAAAATGATATTACCTGAAGAATACATCATTGAAAAATTTTATACGTACGGGTATCAGCCTAAACGCAACAAATACAATAAAACTTATCAATGCGGGTGTCCTATTTGTCGTGAAGGTAAATCTTTAGGTTCAAAACGCAGATGTTTTTACATTCCGAAGAATAATAATATATTCTGTCATAATTGTGGTTGGAGTTCACTACCACTTAAGTGGATTGAAAAAATATCAGGGCTTACATATGCTCAAATTCTAGATGAAGCTAGTAAGTACGATACTTCAAAGGTATACGATTTCAAAGATGCGGTAATAAAGAAAGAATATGTTGCACCAACATTGCCTACTGATTCAATCAATCTATTTGATAAAACTCAAGTAAATTTTCATAAAGATAATGAGGTTGTTAGAGCATGTCTCAAGCTTATCAAGGAAAGACGAATTCATAAATCTATCAACAAACCCAAAGCTTTGTATGTTTCATTAAAAGATAAGGTACATAAAAATAGATTGGTTATTCCATTTTATAATGAACATGGAGATATTATTTTCTATCAGTCTCGAACGGTCATACAGAGTGGTAATGATATTAAGTCAAAATATACGTCTAAGATGGGGAGCGATAAGTCTCTTTATGGCATTAGTAATGTAAAAGACGATCTTAACTATATATTTCTGTTTGAAGGTCCAATTAATGCAATGTTTACTAAAAATGGGTTAGCTGTTGCTGGTATTTCGAAAGGAGAACATCTATTTACCGAGACCCAACAACAACAGCTTACTCGTTTTCAATTTTATACTCGTATTTGGGTGCTAGACTCTCAGTGGATTGATAATACATCATTAGTTAAAACTGAAAAATTACTTGATAAAAGTGAAACCGTTTTTATTTGGCCTGCAAAATATGGTAAAAAATTAAAAGACTTCAATGACATTGTTATGAAGTATAGTCTTAATGAAATTACACCTGAATTCATTATTGAAAATAGTTTTACCGGATTAATGGGTATGGTGAAACTTGCAGAGATAAAAAAAGCGAGTAGAAACTAATCTACTCGCTTTTTTCGTTAATTTATAAATTATACTCCTTTGTACTTCGGATCTCTTGCTGTTGCTAGGTAACCTTGGAAAATCTGTGAAAGAGCTGCAAGGTCCATAGCTGAACGAGCAATCTTCTTTGTTTCAGTTGTACGAATTTTATCAAGAATTGTATCAGGTAAAGCATCCTTGAGGGTATTCTGAATAGATTCACCTGTTGGTGAGTTAAGATACTTAACAAACTCATCAAGCTTAGCAATCCAAGACTGCACTGTACCAATCATTTGTTGTTGCTGTTGTGCTACAGCTGTTGCAGCTTGGGAATTAATATCAGCTCCAAGAGATGCTGGATCTGTTTCAGCATCTAATGTTGAAGCCATTGCTTCTTGATCTGGGGTTGGGATTTGTTCTTGTCCATCTTGTTCGAGGAGTGTGAAGAATTTTTTTGTAAAGCTACTCATACTATTATTTATTGATTGTTATAAATATATTTAATGATACATGTAGGAGATCCATACTCTGTTGCAAGAGCTCAGCCACCTAAGCTAGGTGATGATTATTCAGCTGCTTACGACTTACTTAAAAACGAACAAGAAGCAGCTGCTCAAGCTCCTCCAGAGTTACCTCATGAATTAACACAGATTTATTCTCAAATAGGAGAAATGGTTAACACCCTTAATAATATTGCGTCAGTTTTAGAAACTGGTGTAAAGGAAATACCACTTTTAAAGGGTAAGCGTATTGATAATCAAATAGATCAGATAATTAGGATTAGAGAAGAATTATTCGAGTTGAATAATTCTCTTATTGATCTTAAATTATAATATGATTAAACAAGTTTTGCAAAGTGTGGTGATTACAGTTACTATTAGTTGTATTCTAGGATATGCACTTGCTCCATTATTTGGTGGTTGGTTACATGCATTTATATTTTCTTTTTTAATACAATTAATTGGTAATTATTTTTATAATGACATTACATTGCGTAATGATTCAATTAAGAAAGAACTTCTTTTAAATGAAAGGCTTGAAATTATTTCAAGTAATACTGTATCATTTCCATGTCCTTGCGGTAGTAATACATTCGAAGAAATAATCTACCCTAATCAGGATAACAACTTTATTTGTGAAAAATGTAATCAAGAAATTAAAGTAGAGGTAACATTTACACCTATTATCGTCACAAAACCTTTAACTACAGATCCACTACTAACTATCACAAATCTATAGATTGTAGTTAGGAAATTGACTATAATGATATTATGAAAAACGATAATAACATTTATATTTCAATTAATACAAATAAAGGTAAAGAAAAAATGCATATTGATCAGTATGCAAGGTGGTTATGTTTGGTTGAAGCAATTGACTATATTGATAAAAAATGTGAGGATATGGATGTAGATATTGAAAATATCGACTGGGTAAAACCGATTGCATTCCAAAAATACATCAACGAGCGCTTTCATTCGATGAAGCACGATCTCACTTACGAATATACGAACGGTCTATTAGAATAGACTTACCTTGATAGGTACATCGATAATTGTTTTAGTAGCTGGTATATTAATAAACCCACCTTGATTATATGTATTGTAACCCCATGCATATAATTCATTGGTAAGTGATTGAGCTAATACAGTTTTAAATTGAGACATATTACCATATGAAAACACTTCGAAGTCAACATATTTAATACCTTGTGGTCGAATTACTTTCTGGAATGTATTTTGTACTTTAATGTTACCTTCTCCACGACCATCTAAACCACCATCAACATAACCTGTAACATATATGTCACCAGCACTATCTAAAACAAATAATGTGGTGTTATGCTGTTGACCAACCATTTTAGCTTTGAGAATGCCTGTTGGAGCACTAGATGGTGTTGTCGCAACTAGTTGATTTCCGTTATTTCCAGTACCAAGCTGCCCACTGCTGTTGCTTCCCCACACTTTAATTGTTGATAAAGATGATATATAAGCACAAACGCTTACGATACCTATATTAGCTGGATCACCACTAGTAGTTAAATATTCTACACCTGTTAGGGGTGCACCTGATGTATCACTAATAACTGTTTGCCAATAAGGTCTAGTAGTAGCTGGACTTAAGATACCTGGAGCGCTTGTTGTGTTACCAAGACCACAAGCCCCAGTACCATTTCTACCACAAGACAATACACTACCACCAGTAAGTATGTATGAATTTGACCCAGCTGTATAAACTTCATCTGCAGTTATTGTAGGGGATATTAATACCGGTAATGGAACAGTTTGTAGATGAGGTGAAACTTGAACACTAGAGATTGTCCACAACTGAGATGTTTTAAATGTTGTGGTATTTGTTGGAAAGGCACCAGTACGTCTACCTGATCCCGTACCATTTATAGCTGCACTCAATCCTAATTGACCAGCGGCATTCCAACCAGCGACATGCACTATTTTATTACTATCTATAGCTAATACATAGCCTAACGCAGCTGAGTTAGACGCTGCAATTTTAGTTAAATATTGACCAACAATTGATGAACCTGGGCTCACTAAATTTACAAGTGCTGGAACAGCAACATTTGTGGTTGATCCAACACCAAGTTGCCCTATTTTATTGGATCCCCATGCCCATAACTGACCACCACTCAATAAATAAACAGAGTTATTAGTTGTTGTTTGGTCATTACCCTGACTAATAAACAATCCAGTAATTTGAGTACCGGTTGTTGATGGTGTAATACTAGAAGTAATATTAACAAAGGTGTTTCTTCTAGTTATACCACCAACACCAAGTTGACCTGCAGTGTTATCACCTGCAGTGTATACATAACCTAAATTAGATAATATAAAAGTAGATTGACCAGTATTGAGTACCTTTGTAGCAAACTCCGTACCGTTATTAATTTGAAATTCAATAGGCAGTTGAGGAAAACTATAAAGTTGTGTTTGGTAAAATCCATAACCACCTGAGTTGACGTTACTATATAGACCACAAGATCTTACTTTACTATCATTATCTCGTATAAAAGTAACACCATTACCGCTATTACCCCTACCGTTATTATTGTGCTTGTTGTCGCGATTATTAATCGGAAAAGCAGAAAGGTTATTCAATCTAGAACCAGGTTGTGCAGCAATTCTACTCTCAACATAACCAACTGTTGCAACCCTTGCACTTGGATCACCAACAGATGGTTGTGGTACTGAAATAAAATCAGTAAACACACCACCTGTTTTTGGTACATAATTATCTGTAATATACTTTAAATTAACATATTGACTAGATGTAGTAGGTACAATTGAACTTGAAAGATTTGCAGTTAATACAGACCCAGAAAGAGCTACAAAATTTTGAAATAAATAGGTTTGAGTTATACCACTAACAGATGCTAGCTGAGATATAACATATTGTTGTGATGCAGCTTTAGACATCTCCGTCTGAGTTGAACTCAAATATAAAAAGTCTGATCTATCATAAGGTACAACTAAACCATCACCACTTGTATAGAAGAAATTTGTAGCTGAAACACCAGATAGTAGCGTAACCAGACCATTAACTCGACCTCCAGTTGAATTCAAGAAAAATGAAGTTAAATCTCTAAGTACATTTGATGTAAGAGATTCATAAGTTGTTTTACGAGATGTATTTGTTGTTGTGTCTACCACATAAAACAAATCAGCATCTGTAAGAACACTTAAAGCTGTTAAAGTGGTAAGTCTTGTACCTGGGACTATATATGTACTCATTGCTTATATTATTTATGTAAGGAATATATGTTCATCTTGTACAGCGAGAATACTATTACCAGTAATAGGTGAGGTGTTTGTCTCAAATTCAAGAGCTGTAATAGACATACTAGTTGTACTATACACGAAAGTATCTGGCGCACTTATACTACCTTCAACTTGAAAGTTTTTAATTCTGAGGATAGTATTAGATTGTTCACTGTACGTAGTAGAACTAAGAGGGTATGCGTATGAAATACCAACACTATAAAAGGTGTTATCATTAATTGGTAAATTAACTGGTAACTCTAACAATTGCGAATAAGAATCATTGTCTCTATGTCTGTAGTCTAAATAAAGAGTCTGACCGATATTACCTAAGCGAAATCTTAGCCATTGGTAATTCTCTGTTGTTGTTAAAAGAGTAAAATTTGTATTTAAAGCTGAAAGACTTTCGTTATAAAGCATTTCAAAAGCGCTATAACCTCCTCGTATAGTTACAGAGTTTCTTTTAGCAGCAGATATATTAACTCCATATGTACGAGAATCAATGCCTGATACAGCAAACAATCCCATTGTATCGAACCCGATACCAATAGCAGCATCTATAATACCACCTGGTGGTGTATTATCGTAGCCTAAAAATAATCCAGAACCACCTACTGTGTATGTAGGTGGTGAGGTGTTAGGATTAGTAGCAGTTGATGGTACGAGATATGTTACAAAACCACCTTGATCTGCCGGTGTAGCACTTACACTTGATAGTAAGAACTTAAATGACCAAACTATATCATAGTTTGCGTTACTACTTACAGGATTTAAAATATTTGATACTCTACCCATTATGGTGCGTAAATAAACACACTAGCATTACTAGTACCGGTAAGTGTGCCTGATGAATTAGTGTTGATAACAGTTACAGATGTTGTTGTTTTAGTGGTATTTGTTGTACCATCGTCAGCGTTATTATCTGTTTTGAGTTTAAGATTAGATCTTGAACCTGAATTACTGAATGCAACAGCATATGTAGAAGTTGCAAAGGTATTTGTAAAATAGATTTTAAATTCGCCTTGATTAACCACATCCACCTGGTTAATATTATGTGAGGCCCAAATAGTTGTTGATACTGCAGGTGTTGATGAAGAACCATTAAAACACACCCATGCTTTCGGGGTAGAAGCTACTGGTACAACTGGTGTCCAACTACTTAAATCATTAGTATTGGATGTTTTAATAAAAGTTGTGAAATATTGATCAAAATTATTTTTCGTCGCGTAACATAAATCACCTGTTAATGCTGTTGATATTGTAGTTGGTACAAAAGTTGTACCTAAATATTTGTTCCCAGCTACAATACCACCTGCAGTACTACCATCACCAACAAATAATCTTTTAGTATCAGTGGTAAATCCAGGTTCACCCAAACTAAGAGTTACCGCTAGCCTATCGTTATCTGTTCCTCTTCTAAATAACAATTTAGTTATAGTGTTTTCGAAAATTTCAATTTTATCAGCCATTTTAAATATTTAGTTAGTTTAGTTGAGATACAATACATTATCTGTTGTGAGGTATGGTACTAGAGAGGTGTTAACAATTTTAGTAGAGAGAAGGATAGATTCTTGTAATCTATATAGGTTGGTGAAACATCTATTCAACACCAAATTATTAATTGGTTCATTTTCATGAATAAAAAAATCATTATCGTTTGTAATATTTAGAAAGTCATAATTTAAAAAATAATTTATACCTCTTAACACTAAAGATGGTGAGTATAATGAATCTTCGTATGTAAGTTGTTGATTAGTAATTTCATACGCCCCGTAAAATGAACCAATTACCTGATTTTTAATTCTTATTATATTTTCAAAAAGTTTGTACAGCTCTTTATTGATATAATTAGCTTGTAAATATTCTTCTTTATCCAGTTTAATTTGTTCTATTGGATAATTACTAAAGTCTTTTGTTTTCAACACATCAGTAAATGTATTGGGTTCATTTAAAAACATAAATCTATTATTTTTAACCAAAATAATAGTATCGTAGTTGTTAGATGTACCAACAAGTATTGTACCTAAATAATCACCTGAAGAATCATCAGTTATTTTTAACCTTTTATCTGAAAATATACCTACAATTTTATCAGGTTGGTTAACCATCATTTTATAAATGAATTTATTAGTAGTAATATAAAAAATATTTGAATCATTTTCACTAAACATTAGTTTTTTAATAAATTCACCCTGAGTGAGGTTAATACCAAAACTATATTTTTCAACAATATTGAATGTATTATCAAGATAATAAAAACTATAAACGTCATTCACTTTTACAATACATGCAACCAAATTAAAGATTTTATTGTAACCAATACTAATCACCTCTTCATTTTGTCTTCTAAATACCCTACCAAAGTTAATTAAATTCAAGCTTGTATCATATTGCTTAAAGAATCTATCATTACTTTGGTATATAATAATACTACTACCTGTAGTAGTCATAAAATCTGGGTAATTGAACGATGAAGGTAAAAATTTACCACCACCACTTTTTATTTCAACAGTTACTTTAGGTACAGGTGTTGATTGATCACCACTATAGAAATTATATATGTTATATTTTACAAGACTATTTCTATCTTTATCTAGCACATAAAGGAAATCACCAATAATTTCCATATCAACAATCTGTAAAAATGATAAATCGTCTGGTTGTTGGTTAATTAACGAAGTTGATAATGAAATACCAACAGATGTGGGATTTTGGGTCAAATTTGCAATATTACCTGTAAGAGCAATTATACTTGACGATGTAGCTGTAAATAAAGCAAAATTACCAGTATCAGGATTCACTTTATAAGCTATACTCTCTATATTACCAAAATTATACGATGAAACTTGGGAGTTCGCAGTAAAACTCCCTGGTGTAAAGTTATCTAGGTCAGTATAAAATCTTAAACTATCGTTAGTACCAGTAACACCAATAACTGCAGTAACATTTCTAGGTATATTACTATCATACATAAACAATCTAGAGTATAGGTAGGTAGTATTTTGATGAAACCTTTCAAAATACTTGTTTATGTTAACACTTGTGATAAATTCACCATTTGGAATGGTGAGATCTTCTATAGTATAATCTAAAGAAATGGTATCAACTAACGTTCTATCAAATAGGTAATCAGAAACCAATACATTGTTTGTGTAGTTATCTTGATTACTTAAAATATCTGTTGTTGTTAGTTTACCTCTATAAGGTGTACCACTTAAAACTGTATAATAACCAGTGTATGGTGCATTATTGTAATTAAATGCATCACCTTCCGTGTATCCAACCTTTAATGAGCTAAAATTTATTGCCATATTAATAATTAATGAAGTTTATGTCCCTAACTGTAACATCACCAGGTAATGTATTGTTAATTTCCTGTACAATACTAGTAGCTAGCTCATTTTGCAAAACAATATCTGCAATGCCTGTATTTTTTACAATAACATCTATAACATTAGACTTAGAAACCGGTTGAGATAGTTTAAACATACTCTGTATTTCCTCAATATCATTACGTTGACCACAAGGTAACGACGTCGCTAGTGAACCCACCGCAGCACCAATATCCAAATAAAGAGCTTTTATCTCAGTATCATTCAAACCTCTATTATAGAGTCTAAAATCAGTAATTGTGGTGTTATTGAGCTTACCATAGGATGGTATACCTAAAAAATCACCTAAGATTGTGTTGTTATGGAAAGGAATAGTACCAACAACAATGTTATCTCTTACAAATATGTTACCAATATACTTATACTGGTCTACATCCACACTATCAATAATAACACCATTTAAATATAATGAAGCTTTACCATCATTACTATATGAAAAACATAGTGTGTTACTAAATTTAGAAAGATTATTAGTAGGTATAGAAAACTTAATTGATTGTCTATCTAGGTAGTTAAAAATATTTACCAATCTTAACTCAAAGTTAAGATTTTTATAATCTAAGCTACCCACAAACTCATTATAACCGGTTGTATCTTGTTCTTCACCATTATAAACACTACTTATTGCCTGAGTTGTTGTATTAGTGTTAACATTAAAATCAAAATCCTTAATTGTGTATACATTTTTATCAGCATCAGTAGCTAATATTACCGGATAAAAATAATTTGTACCATCATTCTTATATTCATTCACAAAGTCGATATCATAACATGTAAGTGTATCTAAAAATGACATATTACCAATTAATCTACGATTTTGATCAACTTTGGTAAGTTCATATGCATTATGAAGCATCCAAACGTTATCTTCATTGTCGATATTGATATCTTTTATTATAGTATTGGATCTTGCAAATAAAAGAGAATCTTCGAAAGGTTCATCTAATTGATACCTTAGTATAATATCATCGGTGTATATACCATATAGATAACCTCTAGAATCCCTCTTAAGTTGAGTTGATTCAAACCCATAAACTACACCTTGGTGCGCATATATACCTACTGGTGCTGATTCATTTGATGCAAAAACTGTAATACCACCTGTAACATAAAGATTAGATGTTGTATTGTAATCAATAAAAGTTAATCCTGACGATGTTAGGAAATATATGTGTCCTCCAGCATGGTAATAATCTAAATACCCAGTTAAACCAGCTATATCCACCTTAGCTACGATTGTACCATCAGTTGCAATGTTATAAACGCTAGTACCTGAGATGATATGATAATCACCGAGACCAGCCGGATCAACGACCCCAGATACTATATCATCAAAACTTAAAGAGTAAATAAGTGACGTATCTGTGTTGTATGCATTCAGATTTTTACCACTTCTTATGTAAAGTAATGGTGTAATAGCTGAATCATTGTAAATACCAAACCCTTCTTCGATGAGATTACCCATTACATAGCTAAACTTTTCAGTAAAATTATTATTAATGGTGAAAACAACAGTAAAAGAACCAGTGTTGTTTATACTTTCAATTGGTATGGATGAATAATTACTTGCATCTAACACTAACGTATCAACATTAGCTAATGTTGTTATTCTACTGTTATTTGTTACATTTTCAAACCCATTCTGTACTAAATTTGAAATTGTATCAACATATGATGTTATCGTAGAATCACTCACTCTCTCATAGTAGTATGATTCATTAGGATAAAAAGCAAGATCACTAACCACATCAAAATACTGTTGCGTTCTAATTTTATCAACGTTTTGATAAGCTAACTGACTGATAACATTATTAAACGTTGGATTATACAATGCAATACCACTTAATGCATTTTGTCTTGTAACAATATCAGGAAAATAATACCTATCAAGCCACATACCACCAGATAACCAAGTTGTAAGGTAACTACCATATACATCTGTTGTGTTCAAACTATTTTTTGTGGTAATTCTATCGCTTAAAATAGGTATATCGAAGCCAAACGCTCCATCTGTAGCAAAATTTGTATCATTTACGTTTATTTGATCGTAAGGGTACATTGATGATGGTGTTGTGAATTCAGTTCTAATGCCAGGTTCAAATCTAAGGTCATAATTATGAAAAACATAGTTTAAAGCTAAATCCCTATAACCAGCTTCCTGATTACCACCTGTACAAATTGTAGTGTATTCTCTAAAAAATGGAACAGGTGTGTTTGATGATGAATTTATTAAACAGTTACCTCTTTTTGTTACAAATTTGTTTGTGTATGCATTTTTGAGTTTAAATGCATTTACATCAACAACAGAAATATCATCTATATTTTCATATTCAAAATGTAAAATACTATTATTCTTTAAACCCACAACACTTCTTGCAGTGTTAACTACAAGATTATTTATTTGATCAGGTTTATACGACACCCAAGATGAATTGAGCTTCGGAGAAATAGATGTATCGGTAATTGCAATTCTAAACAAACAGTTATTTTCGTTTATAATGGTATTTGATGTAAATAAGGTTAATCCTAATACACCATTATTGGCTGTTACCAGGTAATAATCACCTTTTACCCACTTTGTAAGGTATATAAAACCACTAATATCTAGTACATAATCAAAACCATCTATGAAGGATGAATTATAAAACGGTGGTAGTTCATCAACGTTTTGTGATGTTATAAAATAAAACAGAGATGAATACGGGGTACTATTACCACCCACTAAATAAAAATCTAGTTGAGCTCTTGTATGTTTAATACGGCATGTATTTTCATTTATTAACTCAAGCTGATAATAAAGACTAGATGTGTTTAGTTCATCACTAGATAGGGTAAAGGAATAGGAATTTGTATATGTAGGGGCTAATTCTGTACTATTAGCTACAGATAGTGGTTGTAAATTTGAAAAGTTGAGATACAATATTTCACCGGTAGATGATAGTATACTAAAATATGTTACAATATTTTGCGATACAGGTTTTAATAGATCTGTACTAAAAACTATAGTGTCAGGTAGTACTGTAGTTAAATATACACTACTATAGTTGTTTATCTTCACATCATTCACAGATGATAATGCATCAATAAAATTAAGTGTTACCCCTTGCTCAAAGCTATTTTTAGACTGGTTAAATTTAAGAAACTCATCTAAATATCTTGCAGAAGGTGATGTTAACTCGGAGAAACTATGTTTTTGAAGACTCACAATTATATTTATCCATTAATCAACGATACATAACCTATCTTGTATCTACTTTTTAGTATAAATAATTGAAAACCTATGTCATTTCCGGTAAATTTTTCATCTCTCCAACCTGTTACTACTGCTGCTAGTACTGATCGTCTTTTATTAAGAAATAGTTCAGCTTTGTCTGGAGCTTCTGGATTCAATCAAATTAGTGTTGGTAATATAGAGCGTTCTTTAACTGTTTATAGTACAGTTAACTCACAGAGTGCTAACTGGCAAGGTACGTATACAACTGTCGGAGCTAGTTCTGCATTGTGGAATAATGCGTTAACCATTTTTACACAAGTATCTTCCATCACTTCACCTAATGATGTAACCACTGCACATGCATTAAATATTAATTCAGCTGTAACTAACGTTGATTTTGTGATAGGAGCTAAAGGTACTGGTGCTACCCTAGCACAAATTCCAAATAATCAAAACTCTGGAGGTGATAAACGAGGTCAGTATGCAACAGATTGGCAAAAGTTAAGAAATTCAACAACCCAAGTTGCAAGTGGAAATTATTCAACAATTGGTGGTGGAGCATATAATGAAATACCGGGTATAGCTGCAACGATTGCAGGTGGGAATGGAAACAGAGCAAGTGGTGATTATGGAGCAATAGGTGGGGGTTCTAGCAATACTGCCGGTGAATTAGGGACTGTTGCAGGTGGTACACTTAACGACGCAGGTCCCAGATCAACAGTAGGTGGTGGTACTGATAACGATGCAACCGCATCCTATTCAACAATTGGTGGTGGTCAATATAACAGAGCAACTGTTGGAACTTATGCAACTGTTGCTGGTGGTCAAAGTAACATTGCTTCAGGTCAGTATGCAACCATTGGTGGTGGTGGTGTAAATTATGCAATTAATTATGCTGCAACAGTGGGTGGTGGTCAGCAAAACAATGCAAATGGTGATTCTTCAATAATTGCTGGTGGTGGTTACAACACCGCGGATGGTGCTAATGCAACAATTGGTGGTGGATTTTTCAATAGGACCAATGGTCCTTTAGCAACAATTGGTGGTGGTGCTTATAACATTGTAGAGGGGAGTTATGCAACAGTTGGTGGTGGCTTAAGCTGTAGAGCAGCAGGATACATTTCTGTTGCGTCTGGATTTCAATCCAATAGTGTGCTGTATGGTCAATATGCACATGCATCTGGAATGTTTGGTGAACGTGGAGATGCACAATATGTAAGATACACTTTAAGAAATAGTACTTTATCTACTAACTCACCAACACAACTATATCTCGATGGTTCAAGTCAACCAATAACCCTACAAAGTGGTTATACATATTCTTTGAATTTCAAAATTATAGGTTCTAAAGATGATGGAACAACAATTTCAGAATATAATAAAAGAGCAATACTTAGAAATGTAAGTGGTACTTTATCTGCAGTAAATGTTGTAGATATTACAACACCCTACGAAGGAAATACTAATACGGACGCAACTATAACTGTTGGTGGTGGTGCTGTAAATGTTTCAGTTACTGGAATTACAAATGAAAATTGGAGATGGGTCGCAGTTGTTGATGGTATAGAAATGAAATATTCTGCATGAACTAGTTTAGCATATAAATAGTATTATGAACATTTTAAACCCACCTCATGCAATTGACATCAAACAACAAACAGCAACTGCATTAGTTGACTACACTCGTAACAGCTTTGATAATTTATTGAGACGGTGGGAAATTGGTATGTCGTTGCTATGGAGTGAAAAAACAGATGAAAATGGTGTTGCTTTTGGTGCCAAAGAAACATTAGAATATCTTGGAACTGATGCAAAAGATTTGTTTGTAATTTCAGAAGGTCTTCGTTCTTATCTTGAATCTCTTAAACCAGGATGCACTGCAGGTATTATGGCTAACTACTATAAACCTGTTACTATACATGCAGATGGTACCGTAACTTTGAATGAAGTTTAATCTGTTTTAATTTATCTCTATGTCAACACCTGTAAACTTTTCATCTCTTCAACTTACTACTACTGCTGCTAGTACTGATCGTCTGTTATTAAACATTAGTACAGTTTTATCGGGAACCAGTGCATTCAATCAAATTAGTGTTGGTGGTCTAGAGCGTTCCCTAACGATTTATAGTATAGTAAGTTCTCAAAGTGCAAATAATACATCAGTCTACAGTACGGTTCAAGCAAATAGTGGTAGTTGGTCTGTATTTACAGGTACAGTAAGTGCTGCAACTTTTGTAACATCTGTTAGCAGTACAGCAGCTGCAAATTACCGTTTAACGCTTGCAAATGCTAATAAAACTACCATAGATACATTCAGTACAAATACATATTATGGTGTACCAAGTAATAATACAGTAGCATTTCCTACAGGATCACAACTGGTTGTCGTGCAAGGTAATAAATCAGCCAGCAACTACACTGTTTTATCTGCAGGTGTTGGTGTAACCATCAATAGTTTTAACAATTCACTATCTCTTGCTGGTAATTATGCTGCTGGTACATTAATTAAAACAGATACCAACACTTGGTATTTGATTGGTAACTTAAAATAACATGATTCCTGTAGTTTTTGGTATAATAGCTAGTTCAAAGCGTGGTAGCCTTCCTGCTAGTGATTCATATACGGTATCTCCCAATTGTGGTGGTAGTTCTCCATACACAATTTACGTTTACTCTGGGTTTCCTATAGATATTGGTACTAGTACCATTGTATATACAACTGCAGCATTAACAACACCACTTACGAATACGTCATTTGTATATTCAAATTATACATACACAACTAATGGTTCTGGGTTAATTACCACAAAAGCAATTTGTTACAGTTCATACACAGTATATACCGATTGCACACTCCTTTCGAGCGCTACTGTATATACGCAAGTTGGAACAACACCGACAGCTACTAGTACTATATACTCAGATACAGCATTGATAATACCATGGGCTAATCAAACACTATTCGTATATTATGATGGTTCCAGTACTTACTATAGATATCAAACAGATGGTAATGGTTTAGTCTCAGCTGCATCTGGTTTAGCTACATGTCCTTACCAATTTACAATTTATGGTGATTGTAATCAGTCTGGAGGTGGAACAACGGTTTGGAGTGATGATAGCACCCCATTCCCTGGTGGTAGTATATATACTGATGAAGGATTAACTATTCAATATAATGGTAATTTTGTCCGGAGTAATTACAACTATAACGCGACTGCTGGGTCTGTTACAGCATTATACCCTTGTTATAGATCATGGGTTACATATGCTGATTGTAATAGCTATAGGGATGGCGGCACACCAACAACTTACTACACAGCGTGGTTAGATTCAACACTTCAAAATGGTGTCGCAGTGTATACTGACAGTAACCTTACTGTACCGGTGGGATTTGTTACATTTGCTTACGCTGGTATACTTTATACTGCACATACAGGTGCAATCACCAGTACTGCAGCTTGTGTGTATTCATGGCCATATAATATTTCTGGTTGTGGTCAACCAGATTTGTTAAATACCTACTTTTATACTACAACTACATCTATTAGTATTGGAACTATTATTTATAGTAATGATGGTCTAGGAGGTAGGCTAGCCGCATTGTCTTTATACCGATACGGTTATAATACATACTTTAATACTGACATTAACGGTGTAGTTGAGAGTATAAACAGCTGTCCAACATAATATATGAAAATTTTACTTCCAAAATCAATCACAAGTAATTTATCAAGCATTCATGCAGTTACTTTGAATGTTAACAACTATTCTGTATCACTCACACCAGAGACATTAGCCTTGGGTGCAGTTGGGTTACATGACGATGAGTTTCATAAAGCTACAAATTTATCGTTCGATATTGAGTTTATAACTGGAGAAACTAGCAGCATATCTGTTAGTAAAAATAAAGCTGTTAATGCAGAGGATTTACGCAGATATGCATCAACACGTACTGAAAAATTGTCAGGTGTTGAATACAATCGCGGAACATTGATGCGTAAAAATACCAACACTCCATATGAAGATACAGAGCAAGTTAAATGGCAGTTGTTAGAACAAGTGAGAACCAAAGCTTTGACTGTTAAGAATAGTACAACTAGTCGAAACATTCGTACTGGTAAAAATTTACTGTATTATGTAGTATTTGGTGACATTAATTATGTTAACCTATTAGTCAAATCAATTAACTCTTTAAGCAATGCTGCAAACTTTGATATTTTGGTGTTTACAGATGCATCAACAAAAGAAAAAATTGTAACAGCATTGGGTACAAACAATAGAGCAGTAACTTACAAACTAGTATCTACACCAATTGATGGTGTTGCTGCATCAACAGTTAAAACAACAATATTTGACTTTGAAAACATAAACAACTATGAAAAAATATTGTATTTGGATGCAGATACAATTATAACACGTGATATTTCAGAAGTATTTGGTTTAAACATACAATACAACAAAATTTACACTGCATACAATAAAAATCTTAAATTAGATACTCACAAAACAAGCTTTTATCATGGATTTGCAATGATAAATGATGCTGACTATACTGTTATAACAGATAACAACCAGATGCCATTCAATGCTGGACAATTTTTGTTTAAAAATTCCACAAAAATGAAATTACATTTTCAAAATGTAAATTGGTTTATGCAGAATTGGCCTGGTGAATATTTCTTTGAGCAGTCATTTATGAACTACTATTTTTGTACAAATGCTCTTACTAACTCAGTGATGTTTGATAAAAAAGTAAAACTCATTCCTACTGGCAATTTAAGCAATACTGAAACAGGTGTTGTGCGTTTTGGTAACATGGAGCCGCCCACTGGCGCTGAAATGATTCTCCACTTCATTGGACCTGCTTTAAATGCAAAAGTTAAGCTTGAACACATTGATAATTATATGTTAGTGAATAATATATAGTATGTCAAACGCAATTTTACAAAACAGTAAGTTTATTCACATACCCAAGTGTGGTGGTACATCAATACAATCTATTTTGTGGAATGTTGGGTGTATCAAGGATAAAGATCAAGTATTCACAACACCTCATCATGGTCACTTATTTGCATCACAGATGCCACAGGACAATAGAATCAATTTTACATTTGTTAGAAACCCCATTACTTGGTGGCATTCATGGTATCACTGGAATAAAATGCAACCACTGTCTAGGTTCAGTGGTGATGAGCTGAAAAGCAAATCATTTGATAAGTGGATTGATGATTACGGGCAATTCTGGCTTGGTAAGTTTACAGTGTTAGTGAAGAGATACATGGGTGAAGATGCTAATTTTCCAACTACCAATAAAGTCACCAAAATTGGAAAAACAGAACATTTGTACAGAGATTTGATAAATATACTTGATGAAATTGGTGAACCATACAATGTTACACGTATGCAAGATCTTGCAGATGGTAAAGTAAAGATGCCACCAACTCATACAAATATCCAAGTTTATGATAGAAAAAATATAAGCTCAACAACAAAGAGTATTATATACAACACAGAAAAAGAAATATTTACAAAATTTAATTATGGAACTGACATATAACGAACAGCTAGTGGGTAAATGGCATCATGATGTCCAAATTACTGAAACACTAAAAACAAGTGATTTAACACAACCATACTTTATTGGCAGTGAGTCTGGGTTCAGCAGTCAAAAATACATCAGTGCACCATTAACAAGGATTTTTGGTGATACTATCAAAGATAAGACTGTGTTGGATGTAGCATGCAATGCAGGGGGACACTTGTTTGAATGTCAGAAGTTGGGCATCAAGCGTGGATTTGGCTTTGATGTGAGGGACCTGTGGATCAATCAAGCAAATTGGCTCAAGCAAAATATCAATCTTTACAATACTGATAACCTAACTTTTCAAGTTGCTGATTTCAAGATTTTGGATACATTACAACCATTTGATATTACATTTTTTAATGGTATTTTCTATCACTTAGCATTTCCATTTGCAGATCTAGCCAAAGTAGCCAATTTAACAACAGATGTTATCACAATCAATACAGCATATGATCCAAGTGTGCAAAGTGATAAACCATGCTTGGTGTTTAATACTGAAAGCAAAGAACTTGAACATGGACTAACAGGTATTGAAGGTGTTTCATGGAAACCAAATGATGATCGAGTATTGATTTACATGCTCAAAGCTCTAGGGTTCAAACATTTCAAAGTGTTGTTCAAATCTGCAGAAAGAAAAAGACTGTGTGTAATGGCGTCTAAATTAACACCATTAGCTCAACCGTAAGTTCCGTAGATATCAGTGTTATTGACACCCTGGTCAAAAACCATGTCAATACTAAGTTGATCTACATTACCTGGGTATGATTTCACACCTATAGTTTGTTGTATCTCTGCAATTGCAAGTTCAAAATCACCATTGAGATGTAATATCACATCTTCATTATTGAGACTCAATACATAATAATCTGGTGATGATGAAACAATACCAGAGAATGTGTTATCGTAAACTTGATTGTTACCAGATTCACCAGTTAAACCAGGTTCGAATGAGTATTCGAAACGTTTACCTTTTAATTTATATACATATGAACCGTAAAGTGGGTTGATTGCTGGTATATCTTCATCAACTCTCTCAGTGATTTCATACATTCTTGGACCTCTATCACCTGGTCGACAGAAGTAATCAACTAATTCCACAACATCACCAGATTTAGGTTCAGTTCTTTGACCAAATGTACTATATGCAAGTGAACTGAATAATGAAGTAAACGTATCGATATGTAAATATCCTGTAAATTCTTCATCACTTACGAAACCAAACTTTCTAAGAGTGATTGCATTAGCTCCTACCTCAACATACATTCTCACATTTCGTGGAGCTGAGTATGGTCTTGTAGGGTCCTCACCATAAAAGTTATCCGTTGCAGATACATTGTATGTATTAACGTAATAGTTAACGTTTGTACCAAAATTCTTAATTAAGTCTTTGAAAGCATTATCGTAGATGATCTGCTCACCTTGAAAATTGTTAGCGTTAAAGATTTCACAATCCGCTGTGTTAGAACCAGCAAATATATCACAGCTTTGTAATGGACGACAATTACTCATTAGATTTTGTAAGATAGTATTTTCCGTTTTCCTTTGTCATTGAGATATCCGAGTTTGAATTGACTTTAACCATCTCACCCTCTTGTGGTAAATTAATACCATACTCTTTACTTACTGTAAAAGCTCTATCATCTGTTAAAAAAGGCTTTGGATTCATGCCTTTGAATAAAGATTCAACCTCAATAGTCTTTCTTTGACCGCTAATCTTTTTATCCTTAGCAACCTTAGGGTTCATAGGATTCATTCTTTGGTTACGACCAGTTATATGAAGTGTTTTGGAATTTTTGGGTTGACCCATGAACTGTTTAAAAGAAGTCACAATAATATTTAATATAAACAGTAGAAAGCTCGGATGAATTAACATCCGAGCTCCCCAATTATTAGCTTCTATTTAAATATTATGCGAAGAAGTCGCTACCAACTTTACCAGTCTTTGTTTGACCACTCACCTTGTTGTTGCCTTTATCACCCATATTAGGCTTCTTAGCATTTACAAGAGCGTGACCAAGATCACCAGCATTACCATTTACTTCATCGGTATATTTGCCGTCACCACCACTTGAACCACCACTTGGCTTAAGTTTCACGTTGACTTTATTGTTGCCTTTTTCACCCATATTAGGCTTCTTAGCATTTACAATAGAGTGACCCATTTCTTCTTCATCTTCTTCTGGTGTTTCAGCTTCGAAATCTAGTTCGTCACCACCCATATCTTCTTCACCCATATCTTCCATTTCACCTTCACCTTCATCACCAATCACACCCATAAGTACGTCGTGAAGTTGTTTAGCGAGGTCTTTAGATAGTGTGATTGTGACTGTGTCTTCGTCACCACCCATATCTTCACCACCCATGTCACTATCAATACCAAGGGCATCAAGTTCCATTGTTTCGGCGTCTTCGTTATCCATTCCCATCATGGAATCAGACATTACGTTTTCATATAATTTATCAAAAATAGATTTGCTCATAAACTTATTTATTGCTCGGTGTGATGATTTTCCAAGAATTTCTTCATCTTCTTCTGCAGTAAGTGTGTTTCCTGCATATTCATTTTCTTCAATATCTTTTTCAGAAAGCTTTTTAGAATCAATCTCACTTGGCTTAAATCCACCCTTTTCTGTTGGACCTCCATCTTGTAAATCAGCTGCGCCTTTATCATTAAGTTCTTTAGCACCAGTACCTCGGGTTTTAGGTAAACTTTTTTCCTCAACAACTTTAACGTTATTGAGTATATTACTGTAGATCATACCTAAATTCATTAGAGATTTTTTTGACATATATTTTATTTAGTCAAAAGCGAATAAAAACACAAGTGAAAGAGTTTGTTTCTATCATTTTTGACATATGTACAAGCCTGTAACCGTATTTTTTAAGTTCTTTCCTCAAGGTTGGAAATCTTTCCTTATGTATATTGACAATAATACTCTTATGTATGTTATCATATAATACGGTATCTGTAAATTCCTCACAGACTGCAACCACTCGCGATACTAATGCATTGGTCATATATAATATTTAGAGATATGTCAGGTCCAATAAAAAAGAAACAGACTTACTTAAATAACCCTTCGCTTCCTACTGCTGGAGCTGTGTTTGAGTACACACCATTGAAGGTGAAGGAAATTAAAAAGTGTGCACAAAATATTTTACACTTTGCAGAAGAGTATTTTTTCATCGTTCATCCAGATAAAGGTAGAATGAAAATACCTCTTAGACCATATCAACGTCGAGTGTTGAGAAAGATGAGAGATAACAGGTTTTTCATTTTATTGTCACCAAGACAAAGTGGTAAAAGTACCCTCTATACAATCCAAGCGTTACATCATGCATGTTTTGAAGCAGATAAACGTGTTGTTATTGTAGCTAACAAAGAAGCAACAGCTATTGAAATCTTTAAACGTATTAGATTAGCATATGAGGAACTACCAAACTGGTTAAAACCAGGTGTTGAAGAATATGGTAAGACGTCTATGAAATTAGCTAATGGATCTGAGATTAGTATTTCAACCACAACAGGTAGTGCTGCTCGTGGTATGGCTATTTCCTTATTATTCATTGATGAGCTTGCTTTCATTGAACCTGGTCTTATGGAAGACTTTTGGAAGTCCGTTTACCCTACGATTTCCTCAGCTGAAAAAGCAAAAATATTAATTGCATCAACACCCAATGGTACAGGTAACCTGTTTCATAAATTATGGATGGGTGCAGTAAAAGGTGATAACGGATTCGGTTTTGATGAAATTAAATGGGATGAACCACCTAATAGAAATGAAGCATTTAAAAAGAAAACCATTGAAAACTTAGGTTCTTATGAAGCTTGGTTACAAGAATATGAGTGTGTTTTCCTTCAGCATGGTGATGGTGCTATTGATCATGAATATTTTGATAAGCTAATGAGAGCTGTTAAACAACCTGTTGAAATATATGAAAATGGTTGTTATAGAATCTTTGTTTCACCACTACCTGAACGAATTTATGCAGCTGGTGTTGATACAGCTGAAGGTATAGGTAAAGATTACTCTATTATTACCATATACGATTTAACTGATCTCACTAATATTGAACAGGTGGCTGTATATTCTAATAATAAGATATCACCTTACGACTTTTCCACAAAAGTACCTGAAATATTGAGGCAATGGGGTAACCCACTAGCTCTTGTTGAAAGAAATGGTGTTGGTGCACAGGTTGCTGATGCTTTAAGGAACAGATTTTCCTATGAACGTCTTGTAAACTGGGGTGGTCAATTAGCTAACCGTAAACAACAAAACGGAATGATATGTCATTCTAACACTAAAGGAAAAGCTGTAACTAATATGAGGTATTGGGTATCAGAACTTAAGTGTGTTAAGTTAAATGATGTAGAAACTATTAGAGAATTCCGTGATTTCACTAGATACCCTAACGGTTCATGGGCTGCTAAAGATGGTTGTCATGATGATAAGGTGATGGCAACTATATGGGCTCTAATGGCATTGTATGAAGACATTTGCCAGATGTATTTCGAAATAGCTGAAACAGATGATAACGGTAAACCTAAACAATTAGTTGTTACTGACTTCGGGATGAACATAATGGTTAACCCACAATCATTATATGGTGATAACGAGCTATTTAAAAATGATATATTCACATTACCTTGTGTATTTGGTTTTGGTGATCAAGTAGAAGGTGATATAAGTATATTAGAACAAGAAGGTTGGACTTTACTATGAGTGACATTATTCAACAAACATATCTCAATAAATCGAGAAAGGATAAATTCCTATTTACGTTAAATCTACCTAATGCTCTTAAAGGTAAAAATAGTGCTACCCAAAGAAGTGATTCAAAACTTAATTTAGATGCATTACAATTTTCTGTATATGGTACATTAGTACCAAAAATTGAAAAACCTGCAGTTGAAATAAGATATTCTGGTAATACTCTATATAATACAAGCCATACTATCAATTCATACCCACCAGTTACTGTAAATTTTACTATTGATAATAGATACAATAACTATTGGACAATATATTCATGGTTAAATCTAATGCATGATCAAGTAGATGGTGCATACGATAACGAAGAATTAGTTAATACTAAACGGTTTGAGAATTATCAAGCAGATTTTATTTTAACAGCATTGGATGAATTTGATAAACCTGTAATAGCATTTAACTATATTAAGGCTTTTCCAACAGAGTTGGGTGAGATCGATCTCAGTTATAGAAGTGGGGAAGAAATACAATGTTCATTCACTTTTGTTTATTCTCAATTGAAACTTAATTTAGCTCAAGTGTAAAAAAATAACTGATTAAACAATAAATAATTTCATGGCAAGACGCATTCAATCACCAGGGGTTCAAATCACCGAATTCGATTATTCAGAAAGACCACCGTTAGCAGCCGGTACATCCGTGTTTGTTACCGGATTTGCTGATCAAGGTCCTACAGATGAAATTAATTTTGTTCAGAGCATTTCAGATTTTCAACTTATTTACGGTAATCCAACTAACGCAGCTGAGCGTTATTTTTACCATTCTGTAAGATCAGCTCTTAACTCGAACGCTACGATTTTAACAAATAGACTACCATACGGTTCAGGTGGTGGTGATGGTTTCGGCTCTTACTATACAGCTCTTGTATACCCAGTACAATTAGTTAACCCAGCACTTTCTGGTACGACTGGTATTACTAGTAATCTTAATGCAACTTCAGGGGTATATTTCTTAGGTGCACCTAAGTCGTTTTCACTTTCTAGAGCTGAATATGAATCTATTATTGATGGTTCAGCCTTCACCTGGTCTGCTACAGCTTCACCATTAAGTTCATTTTTAACAACAGGTGGTCCAGCTAGCGCTACTGTTGCAACTCTTTCATCCTTTGGTAATGCCGGTGTAATTGTTGTTAATGAAAGACAAACTTCAATTGATCAGTCTTTCCAAGGTTATTATATTGGTCTTGCAGATAACTTTGATGCAGATAATCCAGGGTCAGATTTTGATAAAATCCGTTCTGTAAGGACAGTAACTAGTACTGCTACTGGGGCTGGTATTACAAATTTTACTAACGTACCAATCACAACCCTTGCATTCCAAATTACTTCTACATTTGATGCTAATGCTGATTCGATTTCAAGATCAATCGAAACAGGTTCAAATGGTTATATAATTGGTAATAGAGTTCAGTTTGATGATGTTCTCAACGTTGGTGTTTACAGACTTACTAACAGTGTATTCCAAGACGATCCTAATAGACTCATTTACTCTCTACAAGAGCTTTATACCGGTTCTGCAACAAATAACTTTAGACAGTTTGCTGCACCTACAGGTGGTGAACCAGTACCTTATAGCTTACAGACAATTGTTGGTAATAGAAGTCCTAATGCTACAATGTTTATCAATCCATACATTAATAACGTAGCGTCTGATAGTATTGGTAAAGGTTCGTCATACGACACAGCATCACCATTTATTACACTTAAAAAGGTAAGATTACTTACACAAACACTTGTTAATGGATCTATTAATCAAACGCTTACAGGTTCTATTGGATTTCCAGGAACAACAATAACATCAAATTATGGATTCACATCAGGTGGTTCAGTTAGTGGTGGTTGGTCTACTGCAATCAATCAATTAAGTGGATCTCTTGGTTTAGCAGATTCCATTTACCCTCTTGGTACATACAACCCAATAGGTAATACAGATCTTAAAATTATTGGTAATATACCAACAAAGGTTGAAAAATCACTTGATAGAGTAAAAGATCCAGAACTATTTGATGTTGATATTCTTATAGAAGGTGGTCTTGGTACAATCTATGCATTTACAACAATTGCAGGTACATCATCATATGATGATACAGCTTTTAGCAATAATTTTAACGTTTCACTTTCTGCTATACAGAAAGATCTCGTAACTACATCCAATGCTATTGTAACCAATTACCAAGCTGTAGTTAATAAGTTTACTGATATAGCTCAATCTGAAAAGGATGGCGGTAGAGGTGACGCATTCTTTGTTGCTGATCCAATCAGACAGTTCTTTATAACAGGTGCTAATTCTAAAGTTATTGACAGAACAACAACAACTAGAAACTATCAAGGTATTTACTACGCGTTAAGAAATCTTTATAATAACTTCGACACTTCATATATGGCAGCCTATAGTAACTGGATTGCAGTTATTGATGATGTAACAGGTTTACAAACATGGGTACCACCATCAGGGTTTGTTGCAGCTATCATGGCAAATACCGATGCAGGTACCGGTCCATGGGAAGCACCAGCTGGTTTCAATCGTGGTATTATTAGAGGTGCTGTAGATGTTGGTTGGAGTCCAAATCAACGTCAGCGTGATGACATTTATAAGCTTGGTATTAATCCAATTGCATCATTCCCAGGTCAGGGTATTGTAGTGTATGGTCAAAAGACAGTACAGAACAAACCAAGTGCATTTGATAGAATTAACGTCCGTCGTAACTTCCTATTCATGGAAAAGACAGTTAAGGATATCATGAAATTCTTTGTATTTGAACCAAATACTAAATTTACACGAGATAGAGTTCTTGCAACACTTAACCCATTCTTTATCAACATTCAAGCTAACGGGGGCCTTTATGACTTCTTGGTTGTATGTGATGAAAGAAACAACTCAGATACAACTATTGAAGATAACACATTAGTTGTTGATATCTATCTCAAACCAACCAGAACCGCAGAATTCATTCTTGTTAACTTCTATGCTACAAGACAGAGCGCTAGCTTTGAAGAATTAGTAGCGAGAGGTTAATAGCAATTAAATAATATTATGGCTCAAAACATCCAACAATTCTACAAAACAGCTAAGAACAGAGACTTCTCAAGAGACTTCCTCTTGAGAGTAACTAACATGACTATAGCAGGTCTACCAGCAATCACTGAAGATGATCTTGTATACGTAAAGGCAGCATCTCTACCAGGTAGAACAATTAACAATATTGAAGTACCTTTTATGGGGTTAAACTTCAACGTTCCAGGATCTGTTGTTTATGATGGATCTGATAGCTATGAACTAACATTCTATCTTGATGACCCAGGTCAAAATCAAAACGATCTTCGTTCTAAATTTGAAATAGCATCAAGAAACCTTTTCGATGACCTTACTTCATCTGGTTTATATCAAGTACCAGGTAATGAATCATCTATGACTCTTACACTCCTTAATAAGAATCTAGGTGATACAGGTAAATTCTTTAAGCTTGTTGGTGTTTCGATGAGAAAAGTAGATGCAATTGAATATAAAATTGCAGATGGTAAAGGTGAAACCCTTGAGCTCAAGGTAACCTTAGCTTACCACTACTACACTACCAACGAGTTCCGAGATCAAGCTGTAATATAATAATATTATTTAAATGCCTAACAAGACTCAACAATTTCTTACTTATTTAGGTAAGAGTTGGTACAACTCTATACCATTAAAGAGTCTCTGGGAAGTTAAAATATATCAAACTGTCGCGACGCCACGACCACCACTAACACCTACAAATCTAGTTGGTAATATAGGTAATGTGTTAGATTTATACGAAAGTGCTGGTGGCACCAGAAAACGTTTTACCACTATCAACGAGGATTTTTTGACGTTAGCTGGTGATGGTGATAGTAATAATCTTTCATTTTTAGCTCGAAGTATTTCAATGCCCTCGGATTCATTTAATGTTGATTATACCGAGATTACACCTGCTATGGGTGGTTTACGTGGTGGATATTATGGTGAAAATAAAGATAAATATCAATCTGTAACAGTTTCTTTTTTAGAAACTAACAGAGATGTATTTGAATTCTTTTTTAGACCTTGGAATATAGCTGCTGGTTGTAAAGGGTTAATTGAAGATGGTATTCAAAGTACCAATATTAAAGCTAATATGGATGTAACTTTGTATACTAAAGGTACAAACTTAGATTTTGCACCTACAGGTAGAGTAAGAACAACTGACTGGCGCGCCCGTAAAACATACAGGTTTGAAGGTGTGGTACCCACAAACGTTGCTGGTGAAGAGCTAACTTATGAACCATCAACAGGTACAAGCATAGTAAGAGATGTGCAGTTCACATTTAGATCGTATAATGTAAGTGTTGGTTAATTAGATACTATGCATATATAATTGTATGTTTAAGTTAGTAGTGAATCTACCATATTACGGTGAAGTACGTGTGAGTGAAATCACTAATAGAGACATTTTTACTATCATAAAGTACTGCACTGCGGAAGATATGCCTGGATTATCTAGGTTTTTAGATGATATAATTTTTAATAAACTACCACCTTTAAATATTGTGGATAAGTTTTACTTACTTTTATTTCTTAGATCCTTTTATATAAATGATGTTTTACAGGTAAAAATTACACACGACAAGGTAAACCACATGGATTTCTACATCGAAACCATGTTAGAACGTATAGAAAACCTTAACTATATTGATGTAAAGGAAATTAATATTGGTGATGTAACATTACAACTGCAGTTACCAAGTTCACTATATCAAAGCGGTAATGAAACTATTGTATTTGATTGTATTAAATCAATTAAAGTGGGTGGTGATGTGTGTGAGTTAGCTACTTTAACTAATTTGGATCGTGATAAAATACTCGATATGCTACCAGGTAACATAACAAATGATATATACAACCACTATCAGTTTTTATGTGAAAAAAAGTTAGAAGCTATAATGTTAGATAGCTACCCTAATTATGATATAAAAGAAGTAAATGTGAGAATATTATCTAACGACCCTATGCAGTTTATTATGATGATGTATATGCAAGATATTAGCGATTTCCTTGCATTTATGTATCATTACGTCAATAAAGTGGGTGGTACATTTAATGATTTTTTTGACCTTACAATTAACGATTCAAAGATTATTTTTGATTATTATCAAGAAGAAATGGTTAAACAAAATGAATCGTTGAATAACAAGCAATAATTATTATATATTTATATGTCGTCTGTAAATGATATTATCAATAAACTTGCATCTCTTAATAGTGATGAAAAAATTCCTGTAACTATACCATCATCTGGTAAAATTATGCAGTTTTCACCTATCAGTGTTAAACAACAAAAGAATTTACTCAAACAAACACTTGGTGGTGTTATGTCTTTACCAGAACTCCTTGTTGCATTTAACGAAATTGCACTTGAAAACTGTAAAGAAAATGCTGAATCACTGATGGTTTATGATAGGTATGCAGTATTACTTGAATTACGGAAAAACTCACATGGTGACACCATTACTATAGACGGTAAACGATATGACATTACTGTTTTACCTAAGGGAGACAAGGTTTCTCCTAGTTTGAATAGTGGAGATGTATCTTATAAGTCAGTTAAAGTCGAAGTTAAAACACCAACGTTAAAAGAAGATACAGCTTTCATTAAAAAGTCCGCTGCTGATAATAAAAAGAATAAAGTTGATGATGAAAAAGAATTAATTTCATCAATGTATGTACTCGAGATAGTAAAACATATTAATACCATCAAGTTTGATGGTGAAGAACTTAGATTTGATACATTGCCACTAAGTGAAAAAATTAAAATAGTGGAAACCCTACCAGTATCACTTAATCAAAAAATTCTTAACTTTATTTCTAAAGTTCGTATGTATGAAAACAAATTAATCACCTTTGAGGATGGTGTGACATTACCTATTGATTCGTTATTCGCATCTGAAGAATAAGTATTAATAGATGCCACCAGAATTAATTGTTTTAGTTACAAAATTAGATAAGATTTTAAATTCCATTGAAGGTACTAAGGGTGTACCTAACGGTAAACTATCTAATATTATACCATCCGCAGACGGTTCCACATTACCTGGTCAAGAAAATAAAAAATTGCCAGATTCAAACCTTAAACGGTTAGGTAATTTCTTCGAAACTGGTAAATTTGTAAAGCGTAATACGATTCTCAAGTACGCTAGTAATTTTGCTGATGGGTTTTTACCTAAACTAAGTATAACACTAACTGATGTCTTTAAGCCAGTTATAAAAGCTCTTAATAACGTTGTAAAATCACAAAGTTCAGGTGGATCTGATGGTAACACACTATTAGGTAATATTGGTGGGTTAGCTAAGAATTTATTAATTTTTATACCAGCTCTAGGTGCATTCACCTATATAGCCATGCAATGGGGTGATATTGAAATGGGTTCGATATTAAAGATGTTTACTGCACTTGGTATATTCTTCGGTGGTATTATTGCTTTAAATAAAACCCAGCTTTTAGTCAATACATCATTACTTGGAGTTACATCTACGTTATTAAAGTTAGCTGGATTAGCTGGTGTTGTGATGCTTTTCAGAGAATCACTTAAAGGTTGGGAAAGTATTGAGTTAGCAAGCATTGGTAAAGTGGTATTAATTATAGGTGGTATTGCTAGTATGGTTACTGCTTTATCTTTAATACCAAGACAGTTACTTATAAGTGGAGCTGCTGCTTTTGCTGGTATTGAAGTGCTTGCTTTAGGATTAGGTTTAATTTTACCATTATTGGCAACTGGTTTATCATCTCTAAGTGGTGTAAATTGGGGTGATCTTGGTAAGGTTGCAACAATATTAACAGGTATAGGTGTTATCACCGGGGTGTTAGGTGCAATTGCTGTAACCGGTGTTGGTGGGTTAGCTTTAGCAGCTGGTGGTGTAGCGTTTGCTGGTATTCTTGCACTAGCATATGGTCTCAGTGAAGTACTACCTCCATTAGCAACAGCAGTTCAATCTTTGGGTGGTGTTAATTGGAATGATCTTGGTAAAGCTGGTGTTATTATTGGTGGTATCACAACTCTAGCTACCGCGATGGGTTTAGCCACACCATTTATACTAGCTGCTAATCTAGGTATGTCTGCATTATCAGAATTTGTTGATGGTGTTACAGGTATACTTAACAAAATAAAAACAACAGTTACAGTATTATCTGGTATCAATAGTGAAGGTATAACAGGTGGTTTCAATAAAATAAAACATTTTATTGAAAGTGCATCATCTTTATTCTCCGGAGAAGGATTTTTGGGTAAAGTGGGTGGGTTTATAAAAAATTTAGTTGGTGGTGTAGCAGCTTCTACAATGATAGCACCTTATATTGCCTTGGCATTTGAAATTCAAACCCTTTCTAATATTATAGCAAACACTATAACCAATATTAATAAAATTAGTGGTGTTGGAAGTGTAAATTCCGCTATGACCTTCATAAAATCATTTTTAGATGGTACAGGTATGTTTGGTGGTATGGTTATACCTGACAATATGCTAAATATTTCAAATTCATTAGTTAATCTTACTAGTATCGTACCTAACATAAATGCCTTATCTACATCACTAGAGCAGCTGGGTAATAATATGCTAAATTTTACAAAAGTAAATCCATTTAGTACATTTGAAACTGCTAAAACAACCATAGATTCATTAACAGATTCTGTTAATAGATTGAAGACCTCGTTTGGAGAAATTGATGTTAAAAGCTCCATTAATATTGTATCAGAAACACCTCTCAAGGTAGATATGACCACAACAAATGAAATTCTTTACAAAATGTACCAAACATCTGTTGAAATGATTAATGTTATGAAAGGCATGCAGGTTGGTGGTGGTAATAATATTATGATATCACCTGGCCAGAGCAGTCAAGGTGCACAACCTGGTTCACCAAAAATAAGCGGTTTTGATGGATTTAAAGGATCACCATATGCTTATCGTTAAGTATTATTAGTCGTTATGGATAAATATTTTAATGGCAGACGATAGTAAACAGGCAACCGACGCTGATATCTTTGAACTTACAATAGGAAATACTGATGGTATTGCCAAATTTGGAGGTGATACTAGAGTAACAAGCCGAGTCGTTGCAAAACCCAAATTAAATAATTTTCAAATTGTTAATGTTTTTGATTATAGAATTTTTGCTAACGATTTAAATAATATTTTAAAACAAAAATTACCTTTTGTTTTTATTGAAGAATATTCGATAGTTTCCAACTCATTAATTAATCAGTTTAGATATTTCGGTGATATTATAAGATATGATGAAGTGGTTGGTGGTATTAAACAAACTGCTAGGGTTATTGGTGATGCTACTATTGGACTAGATAATATTAAAAGTGCTAAAGATAATATAGAAGGTTTGGCTAGCTGGATCGGATCTATATATTCTAGGACAGCTGATGCAATTGGAGCAGTTGTACCAGCTGGTGTAGCTAGCGTAGCTGCAAGTGCAGGAGCACTTGCTGGTGGTGTAGCTGATGCTTTAAATCCAAAAAACATATTACCTTTTATAACTCCAAATATAAATGAAAGTTCATTTGATGAACAACTTTTAGGTCCAAGCTTAAAACCATATAGTGGGTTATATCAGACCCAACCAACTGGTTTTAGGTATATTATGCCATATTTTGATAACAAAATGCATAATATCAATAATAAATTTGTTGATAATTTTACAGGTTTTATGGGTGTTGAAACCCAACCTTTGAAAAATTTACCAAACGTATTTAAAGCGGGTGCTGATATGGTTAAAAGTGTTGGTGAAGCCTTTTTAAGTATACCTAGAAGTTTGGGTGGTGGTGGTGCATATAATGCTCCTTCAACATATGTTGAAATACCACAATATTTTGCAGCTGGGGAATATGACTCATATACAGTAACATTTGATCTCTTAAATACATTTGATTTTAAAGATATTCAAAAAAATTACGATTTAATTTTTTTATTAGCTTTCCAAAATCTACCATATAGAGAAGATATAGTTAACATAGTACCTCCAAAAATTTATACTTTATTAATACCAGGTCAAATATTTTTACCGTATTGTCATATGAAGTCAATTAAAGTTGATTATATAGGAAATAGACGACAAGTAGAAATTAAAAAATTTATTAACAAAACAGGTATTACAACAAATATATTACCAAAAGAAGAACAAAATATTATCGTACCTGATTGTTATAGAGTTAGTATAGAGTTTTTATCTATGGTAAAACCATCATCTAACTTTATGCTTACCCCTGATATTAAAGTAACTGAATCAAGTTCATTAATAACTTCAGCTGAGATTTTGAGTCAAACTACACCCAAACCTCCAGAAAAAACAGCACCAATAGCACCAACCACCACAACATCGAACACAAATTTACCAAGTAATTTAGTATTCGATTCTCAAAGTAATCTTAATCAAAACTTAAACCGAATATTAAGAGGTGAATCAATTGCACCACCTACAATATCAAATAATATAATACAAAATACCAATAATATTGTTTCAGGTCAATTACAACAAATATTACAATCACAAAGATAACATCATAAAAATTTAATATGGAACCAACTTTCAAAAACAACGATATCCCAGTATTATCTCAAATATCAAATTTGAGGTACGAAAACCTATTTAATGTTTATAAATTTGTTAACGATGGTAAAGAGTTTTACTATTATAATATAACCAATAAACTTAATATACCCCGACAGGTTGATAAAAATAATTTATTATCAACCACTTTTGATTCCACTATACCATTACCTCTTGCATCTTATAAATTATATGGTACAACTAGCCTTTGGTATATTATATACATATTAAATTCTAATACATCAAAACCAAGATTTTTTGTAAACGCTGGTGAAGAAATAATTTATCTTAAACCTGAATTTTTAAGCAATTTAATAGGTTCCCTAAATGGTTGAAAAAAATAACATAATTACCCTTAATAATGTAGATTATTACTTTGGTTCCTTTGTAGCTTCTAGTGAGATAATACCTGCTAGTGGTTCAGCTATTGATGGTAGAATTTCATCCATAAATTTTGCTGCTTATGGGGGTATAGGTATTGTTGATAGTATTTTTGCACCGTTTACAAAATTGAGTTTTACTCTAAATGTACCTAATAATGGGGTTGAAAATCAGTCAAATTTTGTATTCAAAGGTAATAATAGAAATCATTATAACATGATTTTAGCAAGAACAGACACGAATAATGTGTTCCCAAGTAATATTAATGCTTTATCTGAGGCTCAAAAAGCTACTTTGTTATCATACGATGGTGTTATAACTAATATTGTTTCAGTTGGTGGTGTTAATAATAACTTTAGTATACAGGAAATTGAATGTGGTGAACTTATTGAGTGTACCTTAAAGGAAAAGAAAATAGCTCAAATAATACCTGCAGTTGATAACGCAAAAACTGTAAGTGAAAATATAGCTGATATTTTAAAACTGGTTATACCAGAAAATAAAATAGATGAACAGTCTTTTTTAAAATGTACTGAAACATTTACTTCACCATTTGTATATCCAGTAGACTTCACTGCATATGATGCAATTGAATTTTTATTACCTTTTTGTATTGGTCAAATAAAAGGTTTAGATACCCAGCTGTTTTTACAACATAATAGTATTACCGATAGATATATCTTAAGATCACCACTAGAAGATTTATTAACCTTTAACATTAGTGAAAGATTTAATATAGGTGAGCAAGTTGGTAGTGGTTCACAATTGTCAGATATCATCTCACGTTCAAATGGTATGTATTTTGCGGGTAATGATATTAATAGTTATAACTTTTTGGATGTAGGGTTTAATAGAAGTAATGAAAACTATGTGAATATAAAAATTATTAATTCATCTAACCCATTGCAGTCTGGTGATCTAGGTTTTATTGAAATAGAAAAAGAAATAGAAAGATTTACTAGTAATATTCTTACCAATCTCCAACTAAACTACACTAATGGTGTTAAAGCTAACATACCTCTCGATACATCTAAGATAGGTGGTAATGGTGCATCAAATTATAGGGTTTTAAAGGGTCCATATGATAGAGGTCAGTTAGAACGTATAGCACGTTCACAACTTAATAGTTTATTCATATTTGAAAATATGACATTATCAATAACTGTTCCAGGTCAGGTTTATAGAACACCAGGTACATTTATTGAAATTAATAGATCATCAAAAGGTGGTGAATTTGATAAAAAACTACTTGGTCATTGGTATATAACAGAAATAGCTCACACTATAGATAGTAAAGGTGTATATATGAACCAATTATTATGCACTAAACCATTCATTGCAATCTAAATTATTATATGGCAGATTATTTTCATCTTACACCTGAGGCTTTAACAATGCGTTTTTATTCAAAATCGCAAGTTAAAAATTCTAATCTTTGTGATATCACTGACGACAATTTACCTGATAATTTATTTACACTTAAGGGTGATCAACTAGAAATTAAAGAAAGTGATAATACACTTAATAAAGATCTTGCACTTGCATTAGGTTTCAATCAAATATTTGATCAAACTACAGCTAATCAAGTTGGTAAATTATTAATTGCTAATGGACCAACATTGGACCCTAAAACCATTTTATATTATGTAAAAAGACTTAAAAACGGTCCATATGGTTATGGTATAACACAGCATATTAAAGCCAACTTTGAACAAGCAAAAACAGCTGGTAATTCCAGTGTACCATTCCAACAAAATTTAGGTGGTGGATCTAATATTGATAACGATTTTGTTTCATTTTTACAAAAGAAATTAGGTGCTGCTGATTGTTTTTTAACACCTGCTGATTACTTTGATTTTCAAGGTATATATGGTACATTAACCAACACACAAAATATCTGGAACTACACTACTGCATCTGCATCTGATACAAATAATACACAGCAAAGAGGTAATGAAGGGTACGAAACTGCAAACAAAATGCCAAAACCAATGCAAATGGTTAATGGTATGTTAAATTTAGCAACTCTTGGCACATACAAGAAATTTTTAAAATTATTTAAAACTGAAAAAGAATTAGCTGAAGAGGCAGCTAGCCTTCAATCTGGTAAATCTAATAGAGAACAAAACGACGGTCAATCAGCTACACCAGATATTGCAACAGCAAGAAGTAGACAAGAAGCTTCTACAGATGGAATAAGTGAGATTGCAGAATTTCTTGGTGATGCGGTTAGAGTTTTTACATTCCAGTATAGAGCTAACCCGTATGGATATACAAACTCTGCAGCTTCACCTGGTAATAATGCAATGATACCTCAACCTCCTGGTACTGCAGGACCCCCACCTAACATACCTAGATCTGTAGTTAATGATAATTTAAATTTACCACAAGGTAATCCACAACAAACTATTAACCCATTATTACCACCATTACCACCTGTAAACGTTGTACCATATTCTAAAGACCCAACAATTAGCCCTAAAGCAAGTTTTAGAGAAAATAGTCCAACATACCAAGATTTTATAGCTGGTAAAAGTAGTTATGTTGGTGTTATCACACATCCAAATGTTGGTTATAGTGAACAAAATGTAACTATTTCAGGTTTTGAATACAATCAATCCCCCGTACCTCTTAAAATTGTGGGTTACTCGGATAATCCTAATGATATAACTCGAATTAAAGTTTTAGTTGAGATAAACACAAAACCTTTTGATGCAGTAACTGGTACAATATCATCTGATCAATCTAATAATTCAGCTCAAACTTGTACTGCAGCTCAACAAGCTAATGTAACTAGCAATGGAGAAATTGTACCTACAAACATATATTTCCCATCAGCACCTTATGTACCTTCAAGTGTGAGGATTGATACTGATGGTACACAAAAACCACCGTTTAATGATCCGGATTACCAACCTGGTACATCGTATCTAGATGGAGTGTTAAATGCAAACGTAAATAATTATGTTGTGGTGCCTATAGGTAGTAATGTACCTCTTGGAACAAGAGTAAAACTTACAAATACTGTTACAGGTAAAACCGTCAATGCATTTGTTGGTGATAGAGGCCCCGCAAAAAATGGGTTGGGTGAAATGTCTCTTAACGCTGCACGTGAACTAGGAGTGTGGGTACCATCAAACAAAAATTCTGCAAGACAAGATCAACCAATATCGTGGCAGTTTGATATTAACGCACCTAAAGTAACTAAACAGGATCTATAGGCGTAACATCTATAATATTTTCACTATCCGTTATAAGTTGTTTCATTAGATCTTCACGTGAAAGTAACAATCTAGTTTGATTATCTACTGTATTCATTTCTTTACGAGCTTTGATATCCATTTCTTTAAGCTCTTTAGATGACTTAATTTTTTCTTTAGATTGTAATAATTTATTGAGAGATTCTAGAGCAGCAGATGAAGCTTTAACCACTTCAGCAAACGCTATTATTTCTTTATCACTTGCACCAGCTTGAATATAATCTTTGAGGTTATCTACAGCATCCATTGATTGTGTTACAAGTGTAGCTGATTTATCTAAAACAAATTTTTCAAGGTTTTCAGGAGTTAACTCAGTTTCTTGAGGCTGCTGCTTGGTGGTAAGAGATGATTGAAGTTGATCTAGTATTGAATCGCCTATTTTCTCTAATTCGTCATCATTTTCCATTTACATTATTTAATTAGTTGATTTCAAAAACAACTAAGGTATAATTTATATTATGAACGAAAAAATTTATCAGTCACCGAATTATAAGTTAGTTTTTGAGCAGACGCATCCAGATGCAAAGCTTCCAGTTAAAAATCATAATAATGATACAGGCTTTGATGTATTCTGTATTGAAGATAAATTAATTCCAGCTAGAGGTTCAGCAATTGTTGATGTTGGTCTTAAATTTGCAAATATACCTGATGGATTCTGGGTAAAAGTTGAAGGTAGATCTGGTCTCGGGTTTAAGCATGGTATTATTCCACATCCAGGTATTATTGATAATGAATACCGCGGAAATGCTGGTATTAAGCTTTATAATCAAACCGATATTGACTATAATGTAAAAGCAGGTGATCGTATTGCTCAATTTGTTCTTTACCCATTGGTTTCCTGTGATATTGAGTTTGGTAAAGTTGAAGAAACATCTCGTGGTGAAAAAGGTTTTGGATCTTCAGGAAAATAATCATAATATATGTCTAAGATACAAAAAGTTAAAGAAATAACTCGTAAAGGGGTTAAAATTCGTAAGACTGTTACCATTACAAAGAAACGCATTAGCAAAAAGAAAAAATGAATTTAGATAAAATCTGGGTAGAAAAATATAGACCGCGAACTATTGATGAACTTATTGTTGAAGAAGATATCAAATCGATTGTTAGAGACTTTGGTAAAAACGAGCAGATTCCTAATTTGCTATTTGTTGGTTCACCTGGTACTGGTAAGACTTCCCTTGCGAAGATTCTAGTCCATGATGTATTAAAATGTAATTATCTTTACATTAATGCATCTGATGAAAATGGTATTGATACTATCAGAAGTAAAGTAAGCAATTTTGCGCAAACTAGATCATTTGATGGTAAAGTTAAGGTTGTTATCTTAGACGAAGCTGATGGTATTACAGCTCAAGGTCAGCAAGCTTTACGTAACTTGATGGAGAGTTATAGTGGGTATACAAGGTTTATTCTCACTGCTAATTTTAAGCATAAGATTATTACACCATTGCAATCTCGCTGTCAGAGTCTTAGTCTTAAACCTTCTGTTGAACAGGCAGTCAAACGTTGCTTCTCTATTCTTAAACAAGAGAGTATTGAACTAGAGGATGATCAGAAGAAAAGATTTGTTGAGTTGGTTAAGAACTTCTTTCCTGATCTTCGCAAGACTATTAATGAATTACAAAAGAGTGTTGTAGATGGTAAGCTTGTAATTAAGCATACCCATATCGATAACGAAATTATAAAGACCATTTATAATTATATCAGTAATAATCAATCTTTAGAAGCTCGTAAGTATTATATTGCTAACGAGGATAAATTTCAAAACGACTATCAGAGTTTGATGAAACAGCTTCTAGAATACATCTATGATGTAAATTTAACTGATATCAAAAAGAAAGAGATGATTGCAGTTATTGCAGATCATCTCTATCGTAGTGTGTTTGTTGTTGATGGTGAAATTAACTTCTTTGCATGCAGTATAGCATGTGAAAAGGTTATGTCTTAATCCATATCATCCAAAGCTTTTTGCAAAAACTTAATACCATTAAGTTTTTTCGCAGGGTTATTTAACAAAGCCATTATTTCTGTTAGAGATTTTTGATTACCATCTGTATCTTCTAATTTATAGCTAATGGTATTACCTGGTGGTTTTGTCCAGTCTCCGATTAAAGCTTTAAGTTTGTTTTGTTGTGGTGTATTAAGTGTACCGCTTGTTTGGTACGTGGTTATAATATTCTGCAATGCAGCTTTATCACGTGAACTTCCACCACCACCCATATCCCTTACAGCAAATGCAACTGTAATTGCTTCGTTAATATTTTTATCTGTAATGGTAGCACCTGTGAGATAAGAACTAAGTGCTGAGTCATTCACATCAGCACGTAATACATTTTTAATAAAGTCAATTACAAATTGTCTACCAGCTCCTAGTCTACTACTATATTTTTTACGTAATTTTTGTCTATAAAGAGTTTCAAATTGAGCTTTAGCTTTGTTAACTTGTTGTTGTGCTTCAGCACTGCTCTCTATTCTTTCTTTTGCACCTGCAAAAGCATGTCCTAGAATTGGAATACTAGCTGCTTTATTAATAATAGATGAACCAACACTTTTCCTAAGTCTATTAAAAAAACCTTGAGGTGCTTTTTCAACCACCTTGACGTAAGCTTCAAATATTAATTTTTGGTCTTTGTGGTTTTTATAAGACATTATTTTAATCCTTTCATATATTCTTTTGTATATGAATTAACCTGCATTGATTTTGTAGCAGGTTTGCTATTAAGAGTTACATTTTTGTTACGTAAACTTCTATCACCAAAACCAAGTTTACCATCACCTTTTACGTCAGAATTGTTAACATAAGCTTCCTCGTCTGATTCAAGCTCTTCTGGCTTAATATTTACCTTATGTTTTAGGTCTCTTTCTGGTGATAATGGATTAAGATTTGGATATACATCATCTTTAACTAAAAGTGATGGGTTACAAATAACGTAATCACTATAGCGACCACCACCTTGATCTAAAGCAATTGTAAGTGTAAGTTGCTCACCATTACCAGCTGGATTAGCAGGTGTTGCTGCAGGCATATAACTTTTTACATCAACAACTCTGATATTCAATCCTGATGCCTTCATATCATCAAGTTTTGCTTTGACGTCATCATTTAAGTTTTTATAGCGATCTGCAGATTTGTAGTTATCCTTAAATTTAACATAATCACCAATAAGGAATCCGCCCTCGCGTTGATATCTTTGGTACACAGATTCAAAAAGCTTGATAAATTTCTTTTCCATTATGATTATATTTATAGCTTTTCATAAATAATCATATGACATTTGAAGATTTAGCTCAGAAAATTCTTGGTGAAGCAACGACTCCAGACCCAAGAGGATTAGTAAACCCATCAACATTCCGTGGTAGCCCAGCACTTAGACCTGATAGAGATAAAGGTCTCAAAGCAGGTGTAGATAGACCAGGTGCAGGTGGTGTTGCAGCTAAAAAGCATCTTAGAAATGCTTTTAGATTACTTAGAAATGATTCTGATCTATCTGATGAAGTTAACACCATTCTTGCAGATTATGCAAGTAAGAGAATGAGTATTAATCATGATGATGAAGTTACTATTCGTAATAATATAGCCAATATTGATGATAATTCCACAAAGCTTAACAATTATGCAAAAGCATTACAAGATCACAACGAAGGTAAAGCTGTTCTATCTGATCCAAATAACGTAAAATCCAAAATTGCAAAATTGAAAAGTGATATTGCTGATAAAAAAGAAGAACTTAAAGCAATTCTTGATAAAGTGGAATTTTATGCAGAAGATAATGAAATATTAGAACAAAATCTTCGTAAAAAACTTGTAAGAGTAGCTAAACAAGCAGCTCAAAAATTGATTGAAAAAATATCAACACCACAACAAGCAATAACACAAGTTAATTCACTTGATCAGCTTGATAAGATGATTCAATCAGATGAAGATTTACAGCAACTAGAAACAAAATTAGCTGTATTAAAGAGCTTAACAGATGAAAGCCCTCAAAACAACATTTTAATACGTTTCTTAGATTTATTCCTCAACAAATACGAGGATTATAAAGGGGCTTTATCAATGTCAGGTCCTCTTGCTACCATTGAATTAAATAAGGAATTTAATAGATTACCGCTCTCAGTCTTTGCTAACTTCTACAACTCATCTGTAAAAGATGCTAATACCATTAAGCTTTTACCAATGACAGCAGGTGCAAAAGCTCTTACAGGTGGATTTGTAGGCTCGCAAGCTGGTAAAAAAGCTGTTAATCCTGTTATTATGCAAGCTAAGAGATTACTTGACAGTAATTTTGGTTCATCTGAACAAGGTGCGATGATAAGAGCACTTAATATGTTTAATCAAGGTGGTGCTGGACCCAAAACAATGGAAAAGCTTCGTTCTGTAGCTAGTGATATTATTAATGGTGTTGAAGGTTCACCTGCTAAACTTGCAAGCATCATTTATGGTAATGAAGGTGTTGTTACAGAATCATTTAATAGCCTTGTTGAACAATATCTAACAGAAGCAAAGAAAGGCGCTCGTTGCACCAAAGTAACAGGTCAGCAATCATCATCTAGACCATCAAAAAAATATATGAGATGTGCTAAGGTTGATGGTAAGCTCAAACGAGTTCATTATGGTGATCCAAAATTGAGAATTAAAAAATCTAACCCAAAAAAGAGAAAATCTTTCAGAGCGCGTCATAAATGTTCAAGTGCAAAACCAGGAACCGCGAAATATTTTTCCTGCAAGAATTGGTAACCACCTTGACAATCAATAAATAATATTATGCCGTCAAAATCAGCAAAACACCAATCACCTAAAAAGGTTACTAGTAAGTTTCTTAAAACCGAATCATATGATGGTTTAGTTAATGAATATCTCAAGATGTATATTCTAGAGATGGATACAAGAGAAGGATTTCCACTAGATGACCCATTTATTGACCCAACTGAAGATATGAGTGATGGTGTGATGCTATCTCCTGAGGAAATGTATGTTGTGGTGTCTCAAGCTATGGGTGAAGAAAAAGCTTCTAAACTATCTCCAGAAGAAATAGAGCAAGCTTATTACTACATTCAGAAAGATCCTTCTATGGGTCAAGACGAAGACTACGAAGAAGAGTGTGAAAGCGCTAAACAAGGTTGTAATTGTAATGAATGCCCTGATTGTCAAAAAAATAATGGTGATGCAATGCTCACGTTTTACGGTTTAACAAAATGAAAGATTACAACAACACATTTACCAAGTTAATGGAGCAATATGCTGGTGAGTCTCCATATACAAGAGAAGAGCTAGAAGGTTTAATTACTGATCTAAGCGCAATGGCTAATAACCCTTCTATCAAACTTACTAAAGACCAAGTCATTGCTAAGCTTAAAGGTTACATTAATCAGCTTAACGACACACCTGAAAATAGACTTGATATGGAATATCTTGCAGGTGGTGAAGAACCTGTAATGGAATCGAAAAAGAAAGCAAAGAAAGACGCTTGTTATCATAAAGCAAAAGCTAAGTATGATGTTTTTCCAAGTGCTTATGCTAGCGGATATATTTCAAAATGCCGCAAACGTAAAGGTAAAATCAAATGATTACTTTTGCTGAGTTTTTTACTGAAAATCTTCGTGATTGGTTTAAGTCTCATCGTGATTCTAAGACCGGTAAAAAATTCAAAGGTTGGATTAACTGCAAGACAGGTGGTCCATGTGGTAGAAATAACACCAATAAAGGATCTTACCCAGCATGTAGACCTACAAAACAACAGTGCAAAAAGATAAAAGGTAAGATGTACAAGAAAAAAGGACCAAAACGTGTTCAATGGAAGAGTAAGAAGAAGGACTAGTCATTAAATAATATAAATGGCAGTCATATTAGATTTCTTACAACCTAATGCGTTCACAAGAAACTTAACAGATAACGAATATCTGTATAAAGATCTATACCTAGATCTTCAGATGAATTTTTCAACTCAACCTGGATTATTAGTTCAGGCTGATTTTAACGATGCGCGTCCTATATATGACACAGAAAGCGTATTTCAGTCTCTTAATAATATCTTCAATACATTACCTGGTCAAAAATTTCTAACCCCAGAGTTTGGATTAGACTTAAGAGGATTTTTGTTTAATAGGGCTACAGTGCAGACAGGTTATGTGTTGGGTCTTGAATTAACAAGACGTATACCACAACTTGAACCCCGAGTTAATGTAACAAGCGTTAATGTTACAGTTTTTCCAGATGATTTAACATATCAGGTTGATATATATTTCACAATACCTTCTTTAGTACGAGTGCCAGCAAAACCTTTTAGTATGTCAGTCAAATTTAACGCAAACGGATTCACCATTGTATGAGTAATAATAACTTCAATAACTTCACAGATTACACTTTACCACAAAATGCATATGCATCTTTTGATGCGGTGAGTATGCGTCAATTAATAATTGATAGACTTAACACTAACAGCATATTTAAGGATCAAAATTTTCAAGGTAGTAATTTAAGTTCTCTTATCGACATTATTGCTTACATGTACCATGTTTTGCTTTTTTATCTTAACCAGACAGCTGCTGAATCATTTTTCTCACAATCTACATTATATGAAAATATGAATAAAATTGTGAGTTTATTAAATTATAAACCAGTAGGTGATCAAACAAGTGTTGTTAATATAGATACATACACAAAAGCTTCTCTACCAATTGGTCAATATACGATTCCACGTTTTAGTCATATTGTTTCTGGTGGTAGAAACTACTCATTAATAGATGATTTAACTTTTGAAAAGATTACATCACAAGACGATGAATTAGTTGTAACCAGCACAAACGTTTTATATCAAGGTAGAGTAATAGAAAATCCTGCATACATAGCTACTGGGGAAGATTTTGAAACAATTTTTATAACCAATGTAAACAACACACAAGGTAGTAGTGTAACTTCACAAAGATTTATTTCTGATAATACTTTTAGAATTTTTGTAAGAGAAGCTATTACAAATACATGGTATGAATACAGTGAAGTTTCATCTTTATATCTTGCAAGTAACGTTGGTAGATATTTTGAAAAGAGATTGAATGAAAATAATCAGTATGAATTCAAGTTTGGTAACGATGTTAATGGTAGAAAATTACAAGTAAATGATATTATTTCAATATATTATATTGAATCTGATGGACCTGCAGGTGAAATTACAGCAAATTCACTTTCTGGGGTTATAACATTTTTTCAATCATCGATTTTCAATGATATTAAAAATTCTATATATACTGGTACCAACTTAATAAATCAAGTTTACTTGGCATTTGTACAATTTAAAAATCCTTTTGATTCAATACAAATTAAATCTAGGGAGAGTGTAGATGAAATTAGAGCTAACGTTCCACGTTTATTTTCATCACAAAATAGAGCTGTTACCACAGATGATTACACTCAGTATATTTTGAAAAACTTTTCTGATATAACTACATCTGCTAAAACCATTAACAACAACGAATATGTTAATAATTTCTTAGCTTATTATTATAATCTCGGGTTGAATCAACCTAACAATGATCCAAGTATCATGCTTAACCAGGTCAATTTTATGACCAGTACAAACTTTAATAACATCTATACATTTATTGTTCCAAAGTATGGTGTTCTTAGAAATGAACAATACCCAACTACTATAAGTATTAGTCAGAAACAATTAATTGCAAATGAATTAGATAGAATTAAATCTGCCACACATCAGATCGTTCCAATGGATCCAGTTTATAAAGCATTTGCATTTGGATTACTTTTTGATACCGAATTACCTTATTACCAGGTTAAAGATGATACGGTTTTAGTACTTAAACGAAATGTATTATCAAATATAAACAAAGAAAAAATTAAATCTCTTGCAATAAGTATTATACAAGATTTTTTTAATTCAAATACAAATCCTAATATAACACTTGGTGGTGTAATTGACTTAAGTATACTTTCAAATACACTATTATCAATTGGTGGTGTAACAGGTATATTTACAAGACGTGTATCAAATAATGTTGGTAAGGAAGTACCATTTATTAATATGGTGGTTTGGAACCCTAATTATTCTACATCTGATATCGAATTTGTATCACAAAGCGTGGTATTAGAAAATTTTGAATTTCCCTTTTTATACGAGCAATCGTTAATATCTACAAAAATTATAGTTGAAGATGAATAATGTAACAGTACCAGTACAGATAACCAATTTCACGGGATCTCCAGCGTTAACAGGTTATACCTTACCTATAACACCGTTTACTTTTCAAGCTTCATTTAATTTAGCTACAATAGAAGGTTTAGGTAGCTTTGATTATATCGTTACAGAAAATATACCTTATTTTATTACAACAGAGGTGCCAGTACCGGTGCTTAAACTTATTACAGAATTATCTAATTCGCAGTATATTTCTGATAAACGTATTGTATGGGATTTTGGAGATGGTACATATGCAACAGAATTAACTAGTACACACTATTATAACTCACCAGGTGTTTATAATGTATCTACCTTTTTCTTCGACTTCTCGGGTGGAGTATATAAAAACACAACTATACCATCTGTTACTTGTTTTAATATTATACAGGATACATTTAATGTAACTGTAAGTGCACCTTACCTTACATCTAATCAGTATATACTTACTGCAGGTAGAATACAAGACCCATTCACCGTATATACTCAATCATCATGGCAGACACCAGGTAGTGGTGATACATATACCACAACAATCGGGTTAAGACTGTTGAGTGGTACTGAAAATTATTTCGATCAAAAACTAGATCAAAATAAATATGGTCATCTTTACCCGTTCTCATCTTTTTATGATATTGATAATGATGGGTATTTCGTTGAAATAAAAGAAGCTATAATTGAACGTACACCAATATATTGCGCATTATCGTCTACAGCTGCAACACCCTTTATTTATTTTACTACTAGTGATACAATCTCAAGTGTGATGTGCGGTGTAAGCGGTAGTAAAGATGTGTATGTAAAAGATGATAGAACAGGTAATAGAGAAATAACTGTTTTTGATAAAAGCTTTAATTACAACAATACAATACCAATTATTATTAGTTGTAGTTTTATCGATAACGTGTTTATCGATTTAGCATTTTCATCCAATGGTATTACAGGGGAAGGGATACCTATTAATACATTTGAAATAGACCCAATTAAATATGTTGGTCAAAAAATCAATTTTGTTGTAACACTTAAGGACAGCAATTATTTTACTGTAAAAAATCACCCCAATTTTATTTTAAATGATCAATCAAATAATGGTATATACTTCACTGTTTTAAATAGCTTAAGTGAATCAGATCCAACCTTAGGTACATTTACCACAAATTTCACATACCTTTCATCTATTACTGGAGGATTTTTTAGAGGTACATTTACTCCTTTAGTAACAGCTGAAAATATTAGATTAGCTTGTACTGTTTATTCGTATCTTGGAGGTATATTAGCATTAGATGATTCAACAACGGGTATAGGGCTTGATGATGATATTTCAACATTAACATTAAATATTTCTGATATAAATTTACCTTCATCTACCACATTTAATGTTTACCCTTCAGGTGGTAAAAATAAAATAGCTAAGGTTAATGAAGATTTTGATTTTAGTGGTACTCTTAATAGCTTAAGATATCAAGAATTTTTACTTGATAAAAATGTATTGTTTGACGACTTTTTAGGTACAGCATTTGGAGATAGTTCTGCAGACCCAATGGCTCCAGGTAAATTAGCATATGAAAAAATTGCTAATTTTACATCTAATAATAATGATATACATAAGAGTAATATTGAAGGCTTACTTTCAATGAACTCTATGGTTGGGGGAACGCTAGATGTGAATGACACTACAAGCTTTAATTCACCAAGTAAGCTTAAGAGATTAACTGACATCGTCTCTATAAATCATTCTAGATTGTGGGGGTCTAAAAACCAATTTAACGAAAACTTCAATAACGTTTTAGGTGCAGATACTAGCGTATATGGTGTTAATTTAGGAGCTAGGTTAGACTTTTTAACAACCACACTTACATCTGGTAATGATGGGTTTATTGTTGCATTAGAAAGATTTAGCAATAAATTTACTAAATATTCAACATTTATTACATTAATTTCAACAGATGTAATTAACCCAGCCTTATCTACATATGCATTAAGCTCTTATAATGATACATGGGGTTGGAATCTACTATTAACCCCGAATATAACTGGTGAAGCAATTACAAATTACTATGATTTCTATGAGTTTGTGAGTACACCAGAAAATAGTCATTATAATAATGTGATTAATTTTAATGACCCATATACCACAATACAATATACTAATTCATCATACAATGATTGGGTAAAAAGAGGTGGTACAGTTGAAGAAATGATTGATTTTATTCTGTACACTGGTACAGGTGTTTTATCATCGTAAATTAAATATTGATAGATGGATCAGTTATTAACATTTGAATTTGAAGAAGTACAAAATTCTATTGTAACACCTAATAGTATTGCATACGGTGATTTTTTACAACCATTTTCATTTATTGAATTTCTTAAAAATACAAACAATAACTATACACCAAAAGTTTATAATGAGTTTTACATTCTATATTTAAAGCGTTGGTCAAATGTAAAATCTAGTATTGTTGTTGATGAACAGGTTATAATTAATGCACAATATACTGATTTATTAAGAGAAGTAGCATTAACATATTCAACGTTACAGGAGAGACGATTCCTTTCAAATATTGATTTTACAGATCCTGAAGATCTTGAAATTGCAATTCCGTTCTTTGCACGTAAAATTAAAGAGATTGTATTATTATATAAAACATCCCGCGATAGAGTTACTTTCCAGGTAGAAAGGAATAAACGTAAGGGTACTGAGAGTAGTGTGCAGGTTGCTTTAAGAGATAATATCATTAGATATCTTCTTAATAGTGATAGATTTGCAAGCCTCAATATAGATTTATCTTCTGTAAATAGTAACATTAAAATACAAATAGATGATCTTGTAGATGAATATGATAATTATTTCGATCTACCAGCACAACCAAGTGCTAACTTTGATTTTGGTGGTATTAATCGTGAAACATTTTATAGTGCTAATACCAATAGTGTTGATTATATCGACTTTATTGACCTTGCAGAGTTTCTTAGGAAAAATATTTTTAATCTAACATTTTTAACACAAATAGGTAAAAACTTTACGATTAACACAAATATCACATATGATCCTATCTGTCAACCAGATAACCCTATAGGTGATTTTTTAGAACAGCGAACAGTTGGTGGTGTTACACCAGAACAATATAGACAACTTAGAGGAGATCTTATTCGTAAGTTTATAGGTGTTGATTATTACTATATTGTTAAAAATGAGTTTGATGAAATATCTTCAGGGTTATTGTTTGAAGCGGATAACCCATCAGGTAACCTTTTAAATGTAGGTAATGCATCAACAGCTACATTAATGTCTGATCAATTAAGGTCATTAAGAAAAGTTGGTCTTTATTTTGCACCTGAAAAACAAAGTGCTATAAGATTTAACAAAACGCAAAACAAATATATAGTTGATGTAAATTCACTTCAACCAAATATTACATATGTATACCCGGATCCAGAATTATACGGGAAAGGGTATGATTCACATTACCCTATCGTTTTTTATTATGATACAACATCCTTATTAAATTTACAGCAAAATACTAATACTTTTGGTGATCCATTAGATACACCAACGAGTCAAAATTTTTACGCGTATTATTCAACCCAACAAACATTTGAAGCAGATCAAGTAAATGATAAAGCATTACAATCATCATTTTCATCTCTATTTGATTTAGGATATGTACAGGATCTGAAAAAGGATGTTTATGGTAATGAATATGGAATTATAAAAGGTAAAAATGGTGAGTTTTCCAAAGCTTTTTATTCATTTTCAGATATTGTTGATACTGGTTCTATAGTAAAAATGCTACCATTTAATGGGTGGTTGTTTAATGATCCAATATCAGGTGCTAACTTTAATTTTAGTGAGAGTGGCATTTATAATGGATTTGATAGTGTAATTAAATCTGGTATATCATTAAGTGGTGGTAGTTTTTCAGACCCATCTTTTGATTATTATCTCAACTTTAGAGAATTTTCCCCTTACCAGGGTATACCTGCATCATATAATCTGTTTCCAGAATTTTTTAACACAACACTTTTACGTGTTGTACCTGTTAGTGGTTCAAGAACAGAATTTAGCAGCATCACTGGAGATTACACAGTTAAAACTATAACTGAAAAAGAAAAGTTGAGTGGTACAATTTATGTAAGAGATACGATAACAGGTATCGTTTCACCACTATCATCAGCTCTTAATATAGTATTTAGTAAATATCCACAACCTATAAGAACTGAACTATATGGTAATAATGTATTAGGATTTGATCTGTTTTATAATACTATAGTAGTTAGAACCCCAACCTATATTGTATTTGATAAAATATCATATAACGAAACTGGTTTTATAAAACCAACTACATTTAACATCTATCTATCTACGGATAATTCAAACCCATTTGAAGGGGTAAGTAATCTCTTTTTTGATAATACAAAAAATATTATTATATTTTGCAAAACAGCTGTTTTAAGTACATTTCAAAATGATTACAACAAAATTATATACCCAGAGATTTATAAATTTGATATTGACAAACATTCATTAACTAAATTATTTCCCACACAATTTACCACAGTTAATTCGGTATCTTCAAACTTTAGTTTTGCTGGTGTCAATTCAATATCTGCAAACATAGTTGAAGTTGGTAGCCAGCAAATAGCATATAATAAATCTAATGATCTATACTGCATAAACTTTATTGGTTATGATAGTAATAAATCACCTTATATATTTGATCACAAATTTGAATATAATGGGGAAGATCTAACGTTTAAATATTCTAATTTTTATGATACTGGATCTTACAAAGTTACTAGTAACTTTTATTCTTTGAGTGATGGTCGTGGGTCGGTATTTATTACAATAATACCAGGTAATCAAGCGTTATATTATAACACGTTTAACTACAGTATCAGTTCTACAATTGCAGGTGGTATTATACTAAACAATCAAGACGGTTATCTACAACTATGAGTTCCATCACCAAAATTCTTTCAGCAGATGCATTCACCACACAAGGTGATTTTTCTATACTTCATGATGAGTTTACCGTTAAAAGTAATACATTAGTTAACCTTAATTTAATTAATATTAACGAGGATATATTTAGAGTGAAAACACTTACCATTGATTGGGGTGATGGAACTGTTGAAACTTATAATACGGATATTTATCTAGATTATTATAATGAAAGTATAATACCAGAACTACTCTATAATAAAGGTTGGTCTGTTTGCTTGGAATATAACCATACATATAACCCAACATCATCTGCATATTTTAACAAATATGTTATTAATGTTCAACTAACATATTTAAATACGGTGGTAGGTCAATTTATTTTACCTATCAAAGTAGCAAAACCATCATTGTATGATAGGGTAAATGATCTTAAAATCGTTAACACTCAAATTTTACCCCTTTCAACCTCAAATACCTTACTTAATTTACAGACAGATAAAGAGTTTTATATTATACCTGTAATCACAGCAAGTAGTGTCAATTAAATATTATTATGTCCGAAGTATCAATTTCACAACTCCCATTATTAGGTGGTACACCCCTTGATAATGATGTTTTTCCTCTTGTAAGTAACAATATTACGCAAAAAGTTACATATAGTACACTTTATAATGATATATCATCCAAGGTTGTTGTGGGTAAATACACACCGATTACATCCTTTAATGATTCACAAACTTTTTTATCTAATGTAAGTGGTAATTGGCAATCCACTTACACTACAGTAAGTACCTTTTCAGGTAGTTGGGGAGCAGGAGCAGCAGGAGCAGGTCTTACACTTTTCAGAGAAGTTAGTTCCACTATATCACCAAATGATAGTACAAATGTTTATGCACTTAGTGTAATTTCACTATCAGCTAACGTAGCTGCTGCATTAATTGCTAAAGGTACTGGTGCAACTCTCGCTCAGATTCCAACTCTTGATAATGTTGGTGGTACCACGCGTGGTCAATATGCTACAGATTTTCAAAAATCAAGATTATTTGGAACTCAAGTTGCAAGCGGCAACTACTCTGTAATTGCGGGTGGTGTCGCTAACACTGCTTCTGGAAATACTGCAGTAATTGTTGGTGGATCTAGTAATACTGCATCTGGAGGTTTTTACTCAACTATTGTTAATGGTATAGGTAACGAAGCAAGTGGGAGTTACACATTTATAGGTAGTGGTAATTATAATCGAGTGTCAAGCAATTATTCGATTGTAGCAGGTGGATCTGGCAATTTAGTTAGTTCAGGTGAGTACTCAACAATCGGTGGTGGGTTAAGTAATAGAGCTACTGGCACCCAGTCAACAATCGGAGGTGGTTCCAGAAATAGAGCGTCTGGAAATCAATCAACAACTGTTGGTGGGTATAACAACACATCTAGTAATAGTTATTCAACTGTTGGTGGTGGTAACAGTAATATTGCAAGTGGTGATAGGTCAACTGTTGGAGGAGGTGAAGATAATATTGCAAGTTATGATTATGCAACAATTGCTGGTGGATATAACAACACATCTAGTAATAGTTATTCAACTGTTGGTGGTGGTGTCAGTGTCTCTGCAGTTGGTGCAAGATCAACTGTTGGTGGGGGTAGCAGTAATATTGCAGATGGTGATTATTCAACAGTTGGAGGTGGTAAAAATAATAAAGCGTCTAATTTTTATGCAACCGTCGGTGGAGGTGATAATAACAGGGCAACTGGACAATATTCGACAGTTGGAGGTGGTTCTGGAAGCACTGCATCTGGATATGCTGCAACAGTTGGAGGTGGTAATAGTGTATCTGCAGTTGGTGATTATTCAACAGTTGGAGGTGGTGATAATAACAGGGCAACTGGACAATATTCATTTATCGCGTGTGGTATCAATAATAATACCAACAACCAAGCAAATACATTCATTATTGGTTCAAATATTACAGCTACGTTAGCAGAATATACATATGTTAATAACCTATCTACAACTGGTAATATAGCAAGTAATAAAGCTATAGTTACAAGTCTAACCGGAATAAATACAAGAGTTACAAATATTACAGGTACAAATGCGTCATTTACAACATTAACTGCTACTAATACCCAATTAACTAATTTAAGTGCTCAATCATATAACTACTCAACTGCTGTAGCAGGTGCAGTCACGACAGATCCAATAGATATTGATGCAGGAACAGCACAATTACATCATGTAATTTATACCGGGTCAGATACCACACCTAATATTCATATTTCTAACATATATGAGTATGTAGGCCGTGAAGTGAAAATTTTTGTATTTAACCGATCAGGTGGACCTAGAACAGTTACTGTTAAGTACGTATCTAATACACCTGCGTTAACTGGAACAGTACCATTAACAACAACAGGTATCGCAGTATCAGGAGGAGGTACAGCGATGGTTTCAAATGCAATAGCAACTATTTGGGTTGCTAACATTGGTGGTAATATCGTTGGTAGTTTCGGTTGATAAAGTTGATTTAAAAGGAACATAACCTATAATTAGGTAATGCATATTAAATTTGACGAAGTAACCCACACGTATCGAAACACGATTACTGGTGAGATCTATACTTCCGCAACGCAACTTATATCTAAATTCAAAAAGCCTTTTGATTCTCTTGTACATGCCACCCGGGTTGCAAAGCGAGAAGGTCTTACTGTTGATTTTGTTTTAGATATTTGGGAGCAAGAAAAAGATAAGAGTATCGTTAAAGGTAAGAACATACACGCTCTCTTAGAGAACTACGTGAGATTCGGTGAGACTGAGAAGGATTATACTTGGTTATATAAGTCATTCGAAAAGCAGAGAGAACTACTTGTCGGTAAATGTAAGCAAGTGCATGCTGAAAAGCTACTCTGGAATGATCACTATAAAATCTCCGGTACTTGCGACTTATTGTATGATCACGAAGATTCCTTTTCTGTACTTGATTACAAGACCAATAAGGTGATTACAGCATATTCAAAATATGGAGAATATTTACTTTCACCTCTTGATTTCCTATCATACTGTGAGTATAATGTATATGCATTACAACTTTCAATTTACGCATATTTAAATGAAAAACTTACAAATAAGAAGGTAAGGAACTTACATATACTGTATTTGAAGGAAGATAAGTTCATTTCATTTAATGTACCTTATATGAAGTTAGAAGTAGAATTAATGTTAGAAACATACACAAAAAGCAAAGAAAAAAATAAAGAATGAGTATTAATCAACTTGATAAGTTGCATGAGTTCGACTTTTGGTCAATGATCAAAAGTCTTAAATGGGGTGATGAAACAACCAGGTGTATTGCTGCAAAGCGATATATTATGAAAAACACACCACCCTATAAGATAACAGCATTTAGGCGTATTGCAGATAATTATGCTAATATGCTTGTTAAAGAATATGCAAGCAAGTCAAATTCAGTATATGGTTACGCAGAGTTGTATAATGGAGCATTTGAGCTCATTGGATTTGGTAGGTCAGAATATGACCGATATCTTAGTAATCCAATTATGTTATCAACTATTATCGAATCTATTATTGATAAAGAGGATGACGAAAAATTTGTGTTTGCATTACCTTTAGAAGACGATTTCTTCGAACCATCTACAATTGTATGATTCAAATTACTCTCAAACCAACCAGAGCGGCTAAAAAAGAGTTTGAGTTTGTTGATTTTGATGTAATGTCGCAGTGCATGACGATACTCGTAAACAACATTTGCGAGTATCAGCTTGATAGAAAGTATCAACTTAAGGTTGATGTATCACGTTATCCGGATAAAGTTAATCCATGGAGTCATTATGTTTGGAAAACCAATGTAATATGCATCCACCCGTTTACTAATTATAAACAATCCTATAAATTGAGACGGTTTATCAATTACTTTGTACATGAGTTCAAGCATTGGACACAAGACAAATTACTAAAAGTAAGTTTTAGTAAAAATTTTAAACCAGATGGATTAGAATATTATAAGTGCCCTCTTGAACATGATACGAGGAGCTATACTAAGTTAATGCTGCAAAGTGCAATTAAAACCTATAAAGGTATGTTAGAGCTCAAACAAAAAAATAAGGAGTTCAATGCGCTGAAGATAAAATTCTATTATTAGACTAAATACTTGTATGGAAAACACAATCACATACATCGTTACAACATTTAGTGGTAACCCATATTTTCAAGTAGCATCAGCTGTAGTCGTTTTGGCTTCAGCAATTTGCGCACTTACACCAACACCTGATCCTAAAACAATCTGGGGTAAGGCATATAAGTTCATCGAATTGCTTGCTCTCAATATCGGTAAAGCAAAGCAATAATGCAGGTAATTGCATTGCTTGCAAACTTATGTAAAGCTTTAGCTCTTTATTTAGAGCTAAAGAATAAGTCCTTCTATTATGATATAGAAGAAAAGCATCAAGCACGTAAGAAGAAAATAACCGATGAAATCAATCAAAACCGCAACGCTGGTCGCAATAACAACACTAATGTTGCTGACCAGCTGTTGTCAGAACTCGAGCTCGAAGTCGCAAGGTTTAAACATATATCAGCCCACTACCATAACGCTTGTGCAGGGAACACCAGTACAGACAGTGGAAGGTCGCTATCAGGCTCAAACTAAAGAGGTTTGGCATTCAGATACAAGATATAGAGACCTTGAAGCTAAGTACATCAATATGCTTAGTAAATCAGCATATTGATAGGTTTACTAACCACTAGTTCGGAAAGTAAGACAGGATAGTGGCCTTGGTAGCTTCAAGTTCCACAGGTACCTCAACAGCCTCAATGATGGTACGAGCAATGTCAAATCGGTTGCGATCCATCGCCGCTTCAGCAGTTATGCGAGAAGAGTAAAAAGATGCCTGAATAGCAAGCGGTAAAGCATCAAATGCGGCTGCCATTAAAGCACGGCGTTCAGTTATGATTTCAGCTTCAGTCATCGTCCTATTGACCACCACCCATTGGCGTTCAACTCGATCATCGAACCACACAAGCACAGGCTCAGCGATTTGAGTAGTGGTGATTTCTGGCATGGGTATTTTGACGAGTGGTACAGTTGTTACACCATCATCAAGTGGTGGTGCGAAAGCGCCATTGTCATCTATAGTTAGACTCATGAGAGTCTGTGCAGGTAATAGTCCGTATGTTTTCATAAATTATACTCCATATGCTAACTCAACACCCTCAACTGTTGCTACCCAGCGCCAAGTCTCAGCAGTAACACCTGTTACTTGAATACTTAAAGCGTCATTTGTGTCGTCAGCGGTGATACTGATGCTAGTTCCTGTAGCTTCATCAGTGCCGAGCGTAACAACACTACCAACTAGTGAAGTAGTACCAGCAACATTTTTGATTGCAACTTGCCTTAAATATCTAGCAACTGCTGTACCATCTGATTTACTACCGACAATGTTGATTGTGCCTGAAAGGATTCGCCCACTAGTAATGGTGAGCCTTGTACTCGCACCATCTAAAAAGAGCGTTGTAGCTGTGTTGTCGGTGGTCTTGTTTCGGACCACAAACTGTACAGATTGTGCATCACCCACAGCTGCAAATTGTCCCGCTGAGTGTGACTTTTGCCCATATCGTGATGCCTGCGACTGCAACCCTGTAGCAAAGGCACTTTTTGCAGAGGCAGTGCATGTATCTCCCATCGCGCCTGATGCATCACCACTGGCTGTATTGCTGTTTCCGATAGCGTAGCTGCGGTTGTTGCTGGTGGTATTGCTTTGCCCTAAAGCCACCGATGCCGTGCCGCTATTGTTGTTGATGTAGCCAAGAGAAATTGCGGCAATACCCGAGGCACTGTTGCCATACCCAAGTCCAACTGCATAGTTTGAAGTGACTAAATTTCCTTGACCTATTGAAGTAGTTGCATCTGCTGTAGAACTACCACCAAGGCCTGCGAGAAACGAATAATTACCTGATGCAACTCTGGCTGCGGTAGCACTCTTGCTGATTTGTAAATCGACTGCATATTGGCCTCGTTTGTTGCCGCCAGTGCCAGTGTTGTCTGGAACAGGCCCAAGGATAAAGGCTCCAGTGCCTTTAGGAATTATTGCAAAATCAACATTGGCTGATAAACTTCTTGCTGACAGCCCAAAAGTTGGGACTATATTATTTGGAGATATTACACTAGAAACTTCAGAAAATATAGTCAACCCACCTCCACCACCCCCCCATGTAGCAGAGTTTGATTGAACTGTGGTGTATGTACTGTTCCATTGATTACTATTTCCACCACTAGCATACATTACATTTGTTGTGGATACAGAATTAGTAGTAGTAATAGCACCAGATACCCCAATATTCAATCTTTCGGTACCATCAGTTACAAATCCCAATGCTCTTGCTGACATCCCAGTTCCAAGCTTCTCTGTACCAACTTGAAACACATTGGAATTCCATTTGGAAAATCCTCGTTCATATATAGAAGCAGATGTAAATTTATTATAAACACGAAAGGTTTGAGCACTAGCACCATTGCGTTGAGCTATGGTATTAGCTGCACCATCTCTGTAAAACATAGCATCATACCAACCAATGGGTAAAGTATTTTCCCAAACACTTTGATCTGTCATTATGTTACCATTTGCACGTGGGAAAGTTACACTAAAGTTTTGATTACCGAAATTCGGTGCCACCATTGATATACTACCACCACCTTCCTGTGAGTCACTAAATGCAAGGGAGTACCTGTTTAAACCCATCTCTGTAGAACCAGCTGCATTATAATAATATATCGATAAGTTACTTTGACTAAGATTATAACCTTCAGATCCATTGTCTCTTGTAATATTACCAGTCATTACACCACCTGAAAGAGGTAAATAACTACCTGCTGGATTCCATGATGCAGAATTAGTTTGAACAGTTGAATATGTACTATTCCATTGATTGCTGTTGCCCCCGCTGGCATATATTACATTTGTTGTAGATAAAACCCCTGTAACAGTTCCACCAGACAATGGTAAATAAGCACCTACTGTTGGAACAAGCTGAACATTAGTAACTTGTTTAGCAGTAATAATCACCCCAGGAGTATCTGGAATTGTTGGATTAGTGTGTGTGGTAAATGTTTCTACAGTTACTGCTGTATTATTGCAGTGCCAATATATTTCTATAAAATCATTAGCAGCTAGTGTAGCTATAAATGGTGTTACTGCAATTAACTGTGCAGGTATACTGGCATTTTTTCTTGCTGGTATTGTGAATACAGAACTACTGTCTGGTATATCGACACCATTTTTTCTGAACCAAATATAAATATCTTCTTGATTTTGACTTGTATTTTTATACTGAATACTAAAAATTAATTCATAAGTACCAATATTATTGAATACAATTTTATTGCTACTTAAACTAATTCCGTTAGCTTCAAATGTATTTGCTATATTAAGTCTTTTAGCTTGATTAGCTCCAGTAAGAGTTTGTGCGGTGGTGTCATAAAATGAACCATAATAACCTGTTTGACCTGATGCAGAAGCTGGTGAACCAGTTGTCCATTTTTCCAACACACTACTGTATACAAGTACCTGACCATTAGCTGGTGATGGTATTGAAACATCATTAAGTGCAGATAGATAACTTACACCAGAAGATCCCCCACCAAAAATTGTACCAATATCAATGCCACCAGACAAAATCTGACCTGTTGCAATATTGAGCGAACCATTCATGGTACCACCATTAGCGTATTGAGCTGCTACTGACCCACCACCACCATAACCAGCTACGTATTTTTTGAGATTAGCTGATTCATTTTCAAGCCTTGTCTCTAATTGTTTTTTGAGGCTGTTTAAATCTTCTCTTTTAATTGCTACAAGATTAAAATCTTTTACTTTCTTTTCTACAGCTTCAACGATACCAGTACCTAAAACTGATAATTCATTTGCAGTTTTTGAAACCAACTCTTTAATTTCAATCTTCTTATCTTCTAAAATAGATGAATGAGATTTAGCTTCTGTAAGTATGTTGTTTAAACCTTGCGAGATTTGTTCTTGTAAGCTATTTTCTGCTCTCTCAATAGCACTATTAATATCAGCTATTCTATTATCAAAAAGAGAAATTCTATTTTCAACTAAAGCTGTTATATCGTTAATCTTCTTATCAGCTGTTGATTGTAGTTTACCAATCTTATTAGATACCAAGCTTTCTGCTCTCTTAAGATTTTCTGATATAACCTGTTTCGATTCATTACAGATATGTTCGACGTCAGTAATGTTAGTAGTTTTTTGTTCTAATAGTTGCTTTTTAGATTCATCTATAAATGTCTGTATAGACTGAAACGCATTATTAACTTGAGCTTCTTGATTAACTAGTTCTGTTTGGAGTTCTGCAATCTTGGTGTTGACATCATATACAACTCCTTCTCTGAGATCTTGTAGCTGTTTGGTCTTTTCATCTGCATTTGTTGTTACAATATTTGTATACAACTCAGCAGTGGCTTCAATACTTTCTCTAATTGAGTTAGCCTCTGCAACCGCTCTATCAGATATAATTTCTACCTGACTTACCCGTTCATCAAAACTTTTTAAGATATCAGATTTGAGACCTTTAATATCAGTTATTGAAGAGCTTTTTAGCTCTGATAGACGTTCATCTATTAGATTAGTTAAGCTCTCAGAGAGCTGCTCAATTTTATGCTTCTTATTAGAGTGGTTTTCATTTATAACTCTAATAGCATCAGCTTTATATCTTTCAATGTCAACAGAAGCACTTTCAGAAGTAATATATGTTTCTTCAACAATTGGTTCTGGATCTGGTAAATTTTCTTCTTCAGCAACTGACTCTAAAATTTGTTTTTCTTTAGCAAATACCCTTCTACCATTATCAAGTGAGTTAACATTAAAAATAATATTATCATCACCTTCTTTTAGTACATATAGAGAGGTGTAAAGATTATTATTATACTCTGTAGTTAATTTTAATACAGGGTCACCACTTATATCATCTACCTTTTCAGCAATAATTTTATTACCACCACAGTTAATTTCAAATATATCAAAGAATACCTCTTTGAATTCTTTGCAAATAATATAATTCAACCCCTTATCAGTAGGTATGAATGCAAAGTTTGTATCTAAAATTTTAAGTTTATCACTCACTAACTTATTTATTTTTTACCCGCTATTATCAACCGTATGAAACAGTGGAGTGTGAGTAATACTGCGCTCTGCAATAAATGGTACCATTATTTGGTGCTGTTGCAAACTGCGCACTTATTAAATTTGAATTAGTTATACCTCTGATTATTGCTGTTGAACTGGAAAGAACTGCGAAAGCACTTGCAGCTGCACTATTGTTATTATCATATACTAATAGTGTCGCATTAGAAGGGTTTACAATAATTACTTCTGAACAACTAAAACCAGAAAGTTTAGCTAACGAAGAGTTAGTTACAACTTGGTTAAATGATGCACACTGATTAAGATTCTGATAAGGCATATAGTTATTTAGTCTCTAAAACTTCATTTATCGCATTCCAATTTATACATTTGAAAAAGTTTTTGACATATTTTTTCTTATCAGATTGGTAATCAAGATAGAAAGAATGCTCCCACATATCTAAACCTAAAACTGGATCACCCATCGATCGATGCATCAAAGGATTATCCTGGTTAGGAGTTGTATGAAGTTCACCCTTTGTAGTAAGCCAACACCAACCAGAGCCCATAATTGATAGAGCTTTTTCTTCAAATTTATCTTTAAAATCTTCATAGGATTTAAATTTTGATTCTATTAATTCTTTTGCTGTACCATTTAGCGTGATATTTTTCCCTAGGGTTCTGAACCATATAGAATGATTTAATGCTCCTCCAACATTAAACCTTATGATATCATCATAGTTTTTTATATTTTCTGCCATTTCAACTAATGGCTTTGGTCGTTTAATTAATTCGTTGCATTTTTTAATGTACCCTTTGTAATGTTTATTATAATGTTCATCCATTGTTTCTTTGGAAGTAAAGGGTTTTAATGAATTAAAAGAATAATCCACTTTGACTGGCTTATAATAACCAACCCCCTCTATTAATAAACTAACTCTTTCGTTGAAATCCACAAAAAATATTTATTCTGAAAATATATATTTGTATGGATAACGCTAAATTTAAAAAATTCCTTGAAAAAGAACTCGAAAAAATTGCAGATATTGTTGATGATATATACGATAAACTAGAAGAAGTTCATGATATGGAAGTATTTGATTCAGCAGATGTGTGGTTAAGTGGTATAAAACAATTAATAAGTTATGATGATGGTGATTTAGTAGTTGATTCTACTGCAGCTGATACTATATTAACATTACAATGAAACGTATTGGCATTCTTCTCTGTGGTGGTGTGGGTTCTCGCTTAGGTCAAATTACTAAAGCTATACCTAAATCTTTAGTACCTGTATATGATAAACCTCTGGTTGACTACCAGCTGCAGCTTTTTTATGATTTAGGTATCACTGATGTAGTAATCATCACTAGACCTGATACTCGTGATCTGTTTGTTAATTACATTCATACATACTCTCAATGGGGTGAAAAATTCAAATATATCGCGATTGAAACTCAACCTAATCCAGGTGGTATCGCAGAAGCTTATCTCATTGCTGAAAAGCATATACCAGAAGGCTATAGTACATTACTCGGTCTAGGTGATAACATCTTCCATTTTATTGACACCAAAGAAAAAGAAGAATTAAAACAACTTTGTATCAATGAAGATAATTTTATTACAACAGTCAAAGTAAAAGATCCAACTCAATATGGTGTTGTGAAATATGATAATGATGGTTATATTGTTGATGTAGTTGAAAAGCCAATTAATCCACCTTCGAATGAAATTATACCTGGATTGTACTTCTTTGATAACACTGCAGCAAATAAAGTAAGATCTCTTAAACCTTCTGCAAGAGGTGAACTTGAAATTACAGATTTGCAGCGTAAATATTTACAAGAAGATAATCTTGGTGTTTACAAATTTGAAAATGTATTTTGGTATGATTGCGGCACTATAGATGATCTTCAACATGCAAATAACTTCATGAAAATCTTAGCAGATAAAAAATAATATGGATTCATTCAGCCTCGATCATAAAACAGTATTGGTAACAGGTGGGTACGGTTTTATAATGTCTAACCTCATTAACATTATAAACGATACATACTATAACACGCATATTATCAATGTTGATAAGTGTGGTGCTGGTTCAAATAAATCTAATATTTTACCAGAACAACAAGGTAATCAAATCACAAATGTGAAGATGAAGTGTGAAGATAAGAGGTTTAAAGATTTACTAGTTAAATATAAACCAGATCTTATCATCCATGGTGCAGCTGAATCACATGTAGATCGTTCAATCACTGATCCACTTGGTTTTGTTACTTCAAATGTTGTAGGTACTACTAATGTAGTTAATAGTGTTGATTGGTATCAGAAAAATATTGATAACCATTGTAAGTGTGTATTAGTGAGTACTGATGAGGTGTATGGTCATTTAGAAGTTAATGAAAAATCATGGACGGAAGATAGCCCCATCGCGCCTAGATCCCCGTATGCATCCTCAAAAGCAGCTGCAGATCTGATAGCTTTATCTTTCTACAATACTTTCAAAACTGACTTTTGTATTGTGAGAGGATGTAACAATTTTGGTCCAAGACAAGATGAAGAAAAACTATTACCCAAATACATTACAAACCTACTTAGAGGTGATGTGATGCCTGTTTATGGTAACGGTAAAAATATCAGAGAGTGGGTTTTTGTAGAAGATTTTTGTCATTTCATCTTAGATAAAGCTTTTCGTTATGCGCCTGGTAGAGTTTTTAATTATGGTAAGGGTGTATCTAGAAACAATTTGGAGATTCTAGATGAAATTTATGAAACGGTAAAGTTCTTTTGTCGTAAAAAAGATTGCGAACTCATTCACAAATATGCAAAATTTGAAGATACAATTGAATTTGTAGAAGATCGTAAAGGTCACGATTTCAAATATGCAATGAGCTCCAAATATGCACACCCTAATTTACCTAGTAAGAGTTTCAAAAAGCAACTTCATACTACCGTAGAATTCTACTATGAAAAAACAAAAGCAGAACAACGAGCAGCTAACAGCTGGTATAGAAAACTCTTCAAATAAAAATCTCCAAGATGCAATTGTGAGAACAATTGAGGAGATGAAGCTAATGTGGGGAGGTGTATCATATGATATACAGTACGCAATTGAAAATCACATACACTACCTTTATAATGTTTTAAAGGAAAGTGGATATAATATGTAGATGGATACACTACCTAGAGGAAGAGACTCAAATTATTTATTAGATAAAGAAACCCTATTACATTGGGTAAAATATAACGAGCGGCCTATTTTTAAAGCTACAGCTGATTACATTCTTAAGCTTGAGAAAGCTAATGAGAAGTATACTATGAACTGGCTTGGTGACTTAAGCATTGTTGTTACTTCAGAAAGGGGAATTAAGGAATTCCCGTACAAAACGATTAAAGATTAAACGGAAAGTCGTTATAATAATAGAGTAAACAAACAATAACAATTACAAAAAATGAAGCTCAATATTAAGTCAAATAAGTTGCAAAAAGTATCAGCAATTGACATCCCAGATCGTTTCTTTAACCGTATGTCGACTGGAGTTGCAGAGCTTGATAGTCTATTCGGTGGTGGTATTCTTCCAGGTTCAACCTTTACTCTTACAGCAGCTCCTGGTACTGGTAAGACGACGTTCTTTCTTCAGTTGCTCGAAAATATGTCGAAGTTGGGTTATAATTGCGGTTTCGCAACTGGTGAAGAAGATATCAATCAAATTGCCTTTACTTGTAAACGTCTCGGTGTTTATGAAGTACCAGTTTGTAATGAGACTAATATCGATGAGATTTGTGAGCTTACTAAAGAGCTTGACTTTATCGTTATTGACTCTTTTCCATGCTTGACTACTAATAAAGATGTTACTGGTAATAAAAAGGAAGCATATTTGGTTCAGCGTATTATCGATGCTGCTGAGCAAAATGAGTGTGTTGTTGGTATTATTCTTCATATTACCAAGGCTGGTAAGTATAAGGGGTCGACTTTGATTCCGCATGCTGTTAGTGCAAACTTTCAACTTGATCGCGACGAAGACGATAATCAGATTCGCGTCTTCTCAGCTCAAAAGAATCGTTATGGTTGTACTGAAGAGCTTGCAATTGGGTTTGGTTCAAAAGGTTTCGACTTTAAAACTATCTCTAAAGTTGAGCAAACTTCAAATAAGCATGCAAAGGCTGATCGTAAGACTGAGCAACTTGAAACGATTATGAATATGTCTGACGTTAACGGTATTACTCAGCAGCAAGTTATTAAGCAGCTCGGTGTTGATACCGGTAAGGCTTATATTCTTCTTAAAGAACTTACTAATACTGAGAAGCTGATTAAGTTTGGTCGAGGCACCACCGCAGTGTGGAAGAAGGTTGAACTTACAGCTGTTGAAAAATAATTCAACAAACATAGTTGACTTACTTAAAACAGACTTTATAATAATAGTATGAACAACAATAAGAAATTGAACATTAGTCGTGAGTGGTACCAGAGCAAGAACGTTCGTCCCAAGTCTTTCTTGGTGCAGATGGAGCGTAGTGCAAATGGTGAGTATCGTGTTGCAAAGGCATTCGTTGAGAATGTTATTAATCAGCATGAAACCGGCCTTCAGCGAGTCGATGTTCGTGATCTAACATCGGATATGAAGAATGGTACCATCTTTTCATACTAATTAACAACTAACAAACTAAAGACCCTACGAGAATTCTCGTAGGGTCTTCCTATATATTAATATGTGGTATTTAAATTATTTAATTTGCGTCATTATTGTTGGGTTTAGCTATATTGTTTCAGGTATAGCATTTATTTTTGCACTTATTGCAAAAGGCTGCCTTGAGATACATCTATTTTTGGAATGGTGTATGTTTAAGTTGGTTCAATTGCTAGATTCTATCGACATCTAAGTTGAAATAAATCTTTTACTCAATATATAATTATATGAATTTACTACTCGGAGCTACAGGCTACGTTGGATCCGCATTTGAAGAATATTTTAAAACCAATCAAGTACCATATGTTACATATGAGGTGCGTTATGGATTTGATGAGCGTAGTTTTGTAAAATTTTTACTAGCAAATAACATTACCCATGTTTACAACTGCGCCGGATTTACAGGTAAGCCTAACGTAGATAGCTGCGAATTGATTGAAAATCAAGTACCAGCTTTACAAGCAAATGTTCTATTACCAATGCAGCTACTTACTATTTGTAAAAAGTTTGCTGTTAAGTTAATTCAGATTTCTTCAGGGTGTATTTATAATGATACACAATGTGAAAGAGGTCTTGAACCAGCGCATGAGTTTACCGAAAATGATGTACCAAATTTTTCATTCCACCAGCCTAAACATTCTTGGTATAGTGGTACCAAGGCACTTGGTGAGCAATTGATTATGGGTGAGGGTATGTATTACCCAGATGTACTAATCTGCAGATTGCGTATCCCGTTTGATAGTATTAACAACCCACGTAACTATCTCAATAAAGTAATTAACTATGAGACTCTGTTAAATGCAACTAATTCATTTTCACAACTTGAAGAGTTTGTTGCAGCTTGTGTTGACTTAGGTAATGATAATAGAACTGGTATCTATAATCTTACCCAACCAGGTTACATGACAACTAAGGAGATTGTTGATATGCTTAAGGTTCATAAACTAGTATCTGATAAAATATACTTTAAATGTATTGAACACTTTGAAAGGGTTGCTATAGCACCTCGCTCTAATTGCGTGTTAGATAGTTCAAAGGCAATTAGAGCTGGAGTAAAACTTACACCAATTTACATTGCAATGGAAAAAGCTATTGTAAATTACAAACACTAAACTAATATGAACGGACAAGCTGGTAAAGGTGATAAAATTCGAGAAGGAGCTAATTTAAAAGCTTACTGGAGCAATTACGATAATATATTTCGGAAGGATAAACCTAAAAATGATACAACCCAATCACCAACATCCGCCTCCAGATAATGACTATTTGATTTATGGCATACTCATGATCATTACATGGGTGTCAATTTTAATCGCATTCCTATTTAACAACTAAATATATACATGAGCTTCTCAAACGTTGGTAAAGTATGGACCACAAATGGTCTTAAAGATTATCTCAGCAAAATTACACCACCAAAATGGTGTACAGGTATTTGCGTTCACCATACTGCTGAACCATCTTTGAAACAAAGACCTAAAGGGTTCACTGCACAGCACATTGAAAATATGAAATATGGTTATGTGCATGACAGAGGATGGTCATCTGGTCCGCATTTCTATACAGATGAAGATCAAATATGGGGTATGTGCCCTCCTAATGAAAAAGGTGTACACGCTGTTGCATATAATTCTAACTCAATTGGTATTGAAGTGTTAGGTGATTATGATGGTGAAGATCCAATGATGGGTCGTGGTGCCGCATGCTGGGGTATGACTGCTGAAACAATTAAAATTCTTATGGAATGGTTGAAGCTCCCTGTAAATGAGTCAACTATTAGATTTCATAGAGAAGATCCTAAGACCAACAAATCATGTCCTGGTGATAAAATTACAAAAACATGGCTACTAAGACTTATTGATACTACGTTTGTTATGCCTACTGTAATAAAGCCAATAGCAGCCAGCAC
>Ga0114974_10000038_pt1 | contig 100888 bp, 72 predicted proteins | sample S_130206_EF_Meta_FD_87318 | JGI IMG/M metagenome (GOLD analysis project Ga0114974, IMG submission 87318) | Freshwater microbial communities from Lake Simoncouche, Canada to study carbon cycling - S_130206_EF_MetaG | ecosystem: Environmental > Aquatic > Freshwater > Lake | place: Lake...
AAGAAACCCGTGGAGTTCTACTCCCGTGTGATTGGGTCCGGTGAGGCAGCCGCCGCGCAAAGCGCAAGTGGGCATATTAAAATAGCGCCCGTATTCTTGCACCATCACATCAGCCGCAACCTTGGAGGCGCCAAAGAGGGAGTGCTTCGATTGGTCGATGGTGAACGTTTCTGGAATACCGTGGGCGTAAGCCGGATCAGCGTAGTCCCAGCGAGTCGCTTGCTCGAGCAACTTGATACGGTTGGGGGCATCGCCATAAACCTTATTCGTGCTCATGTGCACGAAGGGCGACTCGGGACAGGCTTGGCGGGCGGCTTCAAGAAAGTTAAGCGTCCCAACAGCATTCGTATCGAAATCGTCGAAAGGAATCGCGGCGGCGCGATCGTGCGAAGGCTGGGCAGCGGTGTGGACGATTACGGCTGGTTGCACTGATTTTACGAGGGCGAGAACGCCAGCGCGGTCCCGAATATCGAGTTCGTGGTGGACAAAACCTTTCAGCTCAGAGGCGAGTCGGCTCTGATTCCAGCGGGTGTCGCCTTGTGGGCCAAAGAATACGGCGCGCTGGTTGTTATCAACGCCATGAACAGTGTAGCCTTGCCCCGCGAAATAAACGCAGACCTCGGAACCAATTAAACCTGAAGAACCGGTGACTAAAATTGTCTTGGGCATCAGGGTAGATTAAGGGAGCCAGTCAAAAATCGAGCAATCTTTTTGCAGAAAATTTCTATGAAGATCCAGTCATTAAGCTTTAATGAATCTATGGCTATTCGCTACTCCAGTAGACGCATTTAATGCTCAAGGCATTTGCGTCGTCCGCTCTCTTGCTCAAGGAGTGAGGGTTGCGTTATTTAATCTCAATACCGGTCCAGGCCGTCCAATCCCAGGAGAAATTATTTTGTAATCCGGGTAGGGTTTTAAAATACAAGCGCCCACCGGAGATATTTTTTAGATCAACATGGAAATTTTTTAATCCACGATCTTCCGGATGATTCACAGGATAAAGGAATTTACGGTAGAGCTCGATCGCTTCTTTGCCATCCGACCACACAATAACAAATTCAGCGCCATTGGTGTCACCACCGTTAGTGTAGGCTCCCGTTAAAAAGCCATGCTGCCCGTTGATTTCATGAGCATTGGCAGGTACATTAAACGTCATGGTACTAGGCGCGTGCATCACCATCACAGGCTTTCCGTCAATTTCTTCAGTCGAAGGGGTGGCTTGAGCTTCATAATCGACTGGGACTGCTTTGAACATATTGAAGCGCTCTCGATTAACTTGGGTAAAAAAATCTAGCCCACCGAGCGAAGGCGTAAGGGTGGATAGTTTAATCTGGGCCACTGGGGCAAAATATTTTTGATCTTCAGGGGTTACCTGAATGGTGATGCGCCGGACGCGGCGTTCAGTCTTACCGGCAGCAAAGCTGATATAGGCCATGAGATCCTGGACGACTGGATTGAGAATGAAACCGGCTTGGCCTATCGGAGTCGCCATACGATACTTGCTCATGTTTCCTGCCGTATCTTCTAATTGAAGGTACACGTGGGGCGGTTTATATAAGAAAGCGCGGAGGCGACCGAGTAATGATGGAGATAGGTCGACGTTTATCCATAAATATTGATTAGCGTACTCCTCGATAAACCACGGCTGATTCAAAGCTAATTCATTCGATTGAAGTGATTTCGGGGCGACGGCTGTATAATTAAATGGACCAATTTTCTTTTTCCACAATTGGAAGCCTTTCTCGCTATGCACGTAAGTATAGCGATGTGATATAATATAAAGTACCGCCGAATCATCCATTACTGGGAGGCGTTCATCAATGGAGTTTAGTCTGAGTAATACGAAATGAGGAGCCTGATCCGATAAATAGAAATCAGCATTTAGTCGGGCGAGTCTAGGGGTATAAGCGCTGTAGCTTTGAAAAACTGGGCTAGGAGTATAATTGAATTTATTGAAAAGAAGCTCTGCTTGGTCGTAGCCTATAATGCCGACTGATTGACTTCCTACGATCGTGCGGGTGCGCGGCATATCGGCGCCTCTTTGTTGCTCAGACAGGCGATGTTCATACAGATTTTGAAGTGAGGGAAGTTGTGAGACTTGGCTAATGTTGGTCCAGATTTTTGCCTGGAACATTTCGAGCGCTTGATCGATCACTGGCGGTAGCGCATCCCGTACGCCGAGCAAGCAAAGTACCGCTGCCGGAATGAGAAGCCATCGTTTAAGCTGCAAATGGGTTGGGGCATCGTTCAGCAGCGCGGGCAGCGCCACGACGGGAAGCAGGGCGCAATAAAAAAACCCAATCATATGGCCATCTGCTCGCACAAAGCCATGTTTCCAGTTGAGATAAATAGCGGCCCCCAGCCCCAAACCAGAGGCAACGGCGCGCGCACGATCTTGTGCGCGGTAAATACTTAATAGTAGGTAGGTGACGATCAAGCAGAGCACGATCAGTGCTTTCCAGAGCGGCGCGCTTGGGGTGGTGATGCCCATGACGTCCTGATAGCCCTGGCTAACGCTCCAAGAATTTAGAAAATAAGTAGTTAAGTTGAGGATGTTTTGTCCACAAAGTAGCCAGAGAGCCAGATAGCTGCCTATAAAAGATACGACGAGAAACAACGCTTCGCGCTGGCGTTGCCTCCAGAGTTCGTGAGCTATGCTGACTAGAACAAAAAAAGTTCCGAGCATCAGGTTGGTGAATTTCATGATGCCGAGCAGGGCCAGCAGAAAGACAAAAAGAAATGAGCTGCGCCATCGGGGTTGTCCGCTCCGCCTGAGTATTTCGCAGCCAGCAAGAGTGATCATCAGCATGTGCAGCGCATCTTCATAAGTGACCCCAAAAAGCAAAAAGAAGGCATAGAAATAAAAACGAGAAAGGCCTTCTAATCGTTCGCCCCACAGCATGATAAGGCTCGCAAAGATAGTTGCTCCCAAGAGCTGCCAAATAAGCATGCTGTGAAATAGCACAGTTGATCCAAAATAGGTTTTACCCATGAGGAAGCCGAGCGGTCCGTAAGTAAAAACTACATCATGGCCGAATTGCAGTCCCTTCAGGAAAAAATCACCTAATGCCATGCGCCAAGAAGCATCGAGGCCTGGCGTGGGCATGTGGGGGAAGGTAAAGATTACGATTGAAAGCAGCGCAAATAATGAGGCTCGGCCGGTCCAAGAGCGGGAAGAAGGCGAGGATGAAGGCGCAAGGCGGGTCATTTGATCGTCAATTTGTATGTTGCCGGCGCTTACGTCTAGCTGGAAGTATCAAGGTATAGATCGGCCCAATAGCTCCAGTCGCTCGTCGCGCTACCAGCTGGGCCGTTCGTTATTACCAACTCAAGGGCGCCCTGAGGGTTGCTCGGGATTTCAATGGTGAATGATTGATTTCCGCGGTCTGTCTGGTTGCGTGCGGGGTCAAGCTGCCGATGGAATAACACCTCCCTCCTGTTATCGGGTCTAATCAAGACAATTTGAAACTCGACGCCGTCGGTTGGGGAGCGATTAGCCGCCGCATAAGAACTTGGGCGAAGTCCGAATTGCCCGCGGAGTCGCGTTGGTTCTGAAGGTAGCCGATAGCTTAGCGTTGCGGGGGCGTGTAAGTAAAAAATTGCCTGATTATTTTCCATCGCACTATCGGCTCCTAGGGGTGCTCGTCCAGCGTAGGGCGTAAGCGACTTGATATTGGCGCGAAGAGAAAATTTGCTTAATTGATCTGCAGTAAGTTTGCCTGTATCAGTGCTGAAAGTTTGTTCAGGGCTGGTGGCGGTTGTGCCATTAGAGGCAGTGGCTCTGACCGAAAGTCGATGATCGCCGGGGCCGAAGCGATCAAGGAGCCCCCTCCATTTTAGAAGCAGCCCTGCGGTGGGAGGAAAGCTAGCTGCTGCAATAGCGGTGCCGTTGTGGAGCAGTTCAAGGCGTTGCAGCGTTCCGTTAGGACTAGTCCCAGCAAAGGCTACATCAGCAGGAACCTGGGCTTCAATGCCGGGGGGGCCAAATAGCTGTGGAACGCTTAGAAAGCTGATTTCCCCGGTGAAAGTTCGGGGCGTGAGCCGTGCAGAATCCTGGATTAGATAAAGCTGGAAGCCTTGTCCCGAAAATTGGGCGGGTTCCGCTAGAACATAGTTTTTTTGAATAAATTCACGCAATTGAGGGAAAGTTTCTAGGGGATATTTATCCCACGAGCGGTTTGGCCCCGCACTGCAATCTACAATAAAGACAGGTCTCGTGTGATCTAATTCACGTAGCAAGGTTTCGCGAGCACCAGGTACAATGGCATAGGCGGTATCTTTACCCAGGGCGGTGTTGGTCCACGGGATTAGCCCTGTGAGGAATGAAGCATAGATAAAGCGAGAGGCAGAGTGGCGATCGGCGAACAAATAAATATCGGGATGATAGCCCCAAACAAAAATACGTTCTGCGGGGGAGGTGTGCGCTTTGATAAATTCACCCGTTCGAATAGAGGGGTCGATCGGCCATGACCGAGGCAGGCTGGCCTTAATAAAGCGATAACTCAGTTGAATAATAATTAAGCAACTGCCGAGCAGAACGATAGGGCGCAGAATTTTTTTAAAACGATGCGCACAGCTCCAGTGCCAGATATCGGTCAAGCCTTGGGCTGCCATTAGGCAACAAGCAGGTAAGAATTGGATAAAATAATGGTCGTAGCCCCGGCCGCCTGACGCAGCCCCCGCGAGGGATGTCGTAAACCAGGTGAGTAAATATAAGCGCTGAAGTTGGGGCGTTGCTCTCTTCTGATGGGAATCGCCCCAGCAGAGCCGCCATACGCTGAGGCCGATGGCGACCATGATCACGATTAGCACTAAAGGAATGTGCTGCCCAATTAACTGGAAGGGCTTAAGAGCAGACAATAAACGACTCGGCGTGCTAATTTCTGGCGCATAGTATTGGAGATTATATCGCCACGTGTAGAAATATAAATCCAGAAGAGCCTTGTGGTTTGCGAAGTATAGCAGAGTCGCCAAGATCGGCCCCATAAAACCAAGTAATAACGCCGCGATTTGGTGGCCTCGGTTGCGATGGAGTGATGCGCTAAAAATTAAAACTATGAGGGGTGCCCCTAGGTCAAGCAGGGCGGGTTGCTTGGATAGAAAAGCGAGGCTGAGAAGCAGCCCAGTGGTTACGACAGCTCCGCGCGAGAACGCCCAGGCGGCCCAAGTGGTGAAGCAGGCTACGAACCACTCGGTGTTGAGAGCATAGGCGTCACCCGGATATAATAACGTCGTAGAAAATATCGCGAAAAATGCGGCGGCCCATAATCCATTAGTGGTGTTGCGCCAGCTTGTAGCGACTAAGAATAAACCGAGCGCAGTGATGACAATGAGTCCGGAGGCTAATGCGTGCATTGCCCAAATATTATTTTCACCGCAGCAATAAAAAATGCCTGCTACCGCATAGTAAGAAAAAGGAGTGCGTTGATCAATCGCATCGCGATAAAGAACCCCACCATCGAGCAAAGTGCGTGCGACTGTTGCATGAATGGCTTCATCAACATTCCAGACTCGGAAATTAAAAGTGCTCCAACGAAGAGTGAAAATGCCTATGGCTAGGATTATTGCAACTAACCAGGGTCGCCAATCATTTTTCCGAGCGGGCGAACACATTGCGTTTATTGAAATTCGGGCAGGCTCCAACAAGTCCAATCGCTGGTTGCCGTTAAGCCTGGAATGGTCTGGAAAACCAGACGGGCATTAGCATCTTTAGTGGGCGGCAGCATTCCATGAAAATGCAACAAGCCTCGATGTTGGAGATTTTCAGCTGGATTAAGTTTGGCTTCGAGCAGGATGATTTTTTTGCCGTCGCCTAGCCACTCAATCTGGAAGGTGGCGCCATCAGTTTTGGTCGCTTGGTTGGTATAGGCTCCCGCCGGAAAGCCGTAGGCAACCTCGATACTCGCAGCTCGGAGCGGCACTTTTATGACCATGCGGCCGGGGGCATGGACCAAGGTGACGCCCACGCCCTCCAATGTTTGGCGTGAAACCTCAAACAGGCTCGTGATTTCGGCGAGTTCTGTTTTGTAAGTCATTGGCCGATTGAATCGGTAGACTGTAAATCGGGCATCATGCTCAAGGTAGCGGCGGCCGAATACATTTAATGTATTAATTGAGTCGGCCACGGTAAATTCTTTGGCGGCGGTATAATAACTGACTAACAAATTGGGGGAGCGTTCGTTGAGTTGGCGAATTTCCGCGGGTCTAAGAACTAGCCAGCTGGGCTGGAGATATTCAATCAGGGCCGCCCAGTCATTGCCCACTTGTTGACGGGCTCGCACCATTTCGCGCGAGGATAAACCAGGGAAGTCGTAAGTTTTCAGCCTAGAATAGAAACCAATGTAGCCGAGAGGCTCCATGAAAACTGTTTGATCAGGTTTGGCATTGGCCCGCAGCCATTCGCCAATTTTTCGACGAGTACCTTCTTCGACATATTTCTGTTGGGCAGCTAGTTCGCGAGCGACTTGCCAGGTGGTCCAGCTAGCTCCTGCTAATAAAAGGACGGCAGTTGAAATAACGAACAGCTTGAGACGATGGGGGCGGTTGCTCTGTGGATCGCCGGCTCGCCATTGATTCGCGGCCTGTAAGATCTGCGCCATCACACTGCTTAGGGCAAAGATAGCCAGAAATGTGGTGCTTGGGAGATACCAAGGGAAGGGGAAATATGGAAAATAGCTTAAGTAGGCGTGCGCCCCAAAGAATGCAAATGAGCTAACCCGAGTTTCTAGTCGCAAAAATGGCATGAGCCATAGGAGTGAACAGAACAGGGCTAGGGCGGCCCCTAATTGCGCGTGTAAATCTGGCCACCCTCCGATCATATAGTAGGCTGGAAGGAAGGTGCCTTTGATCGAGGCGCTCTCCTGCCAGGCGTTGATCGGCAGGTGGAGGGCTACATCAAGCAAACCACGGATCGTATGCGGTGATCCAAACCCGCTTTTTGCCGTGATGGTATGGGGAATTGCCGTTCCGTAATAGGTGTGGGCAAGAATCAGCCAGGGCAGATAAAGTGCTGTCGTGACTGCACCTGCTCGGAGAAAAATCCAGAAAAGTTTAGGCCGGGTAGTCTCGCTCTGCTGGACGTCATTAAAGATCCAGAAGCTACCCGCGATTAGCCCGATGTAGATGAAACTGTCCGGCCGCGTCCACATTAGGCCAGCCCAGGCTATGCCAAGATGGAGCGACTGCCGTGGGCCGCGCTGAATATGAGCCCAAAAAGTATAGGCCAAAAATAACAGCATGAATGCTGTCTCCATACCGTTAATCGTAAAATCGAGAATTTTTGCGTCTGATACGAGCCAGGCGATGAGAAAAAAAATGGCGAGGGGGCCGTAGCTGAGGCGGCGGGCGGTATGAATGAGCAGCATGGCAGCCCCCCCTAGAGCAGTTGCGCACATAATACGAAATATCCACAAGGCCGCTGGATCTGAGGAATTGGCAGTAAGCAGGCTGGCTAAGGCTGGAAGTAAAACCCCGAGTGGGGAGGTAAAGGTGTGTAAGCGATCCCCTGTATTATATACTAGGCCATGACCAGTAGCCAAATTTTTGCTCGACCGGTATGTAATGTAATAATCTTCCCAGGCATGCTGAGTATAATAGGCAAAGATTAGTGCAGCCAAAGCCGTCAGCGCGAATGCAATAACGGGTGCAGCGAATAATTTAGATTTAGTCATGGAGGGATCGGCTCAGAGTGGCTGATTAAGTGCAGAATCTGTAAGGCGCCGCTGGCTTGCTGCTTAATCTGGGCAACGACGCTTTATCCAAAACTACAGGCATGGTGTGCTTATTGATATTCGAGCACCGCAGCTCGGGCTAGCGCCACATGGTGCGGGAGTACTTTATGATAGTCGTAGAAGCGAAGCGCTTTTGAATAGGCGGTTGGGGTGAGGGACCTGCCGCTGCGCTCTTTAGTGAGGCAGAGGTGCATCATTTGAGAGAGTCCGGCAACGTCGCCGGGTTTAACGAGGTACCCTTCTTGTCTTTGCCCTAGTATGTCAGCAATACCATGAACATCAGTAGTAATTATCGGCGTGCGGAAAACCATCGCTTCCATTATAACGCGAGGGAATGATTCTTCAAAGCTCGAGCAGACAAATAAATCTGCCAGCAAAAAGAAATCGAATACCTCTCTCGTTTCCGGCACGAGAGTTACATTGGGTAGCTTCAGATTGGCGATATCTCCTTTGAGTAAATCGAGATAAATTCCCGGGCGCGCACCAACCATGACAAAGCGAACGGGTGCATCGGAGGAATATTTTTGGTTAAAATGTTGGATAGCGCGAACGAAAATATGCTGACCTTTTCGCTCACAAACCGTGCCAATATTTGCAATGATGGTTTCATGGTCTTGAAAGCCATGTTTGCGGCGTAAGGCAGCGCGCGTCTGGCTGCTTCGGAACTGTTCTATTTTTTCAATTTGGATCCAGCTTGGCACGAGGCGGAAATTGTTGCTCCGGTTGTGATCAACATAGTAAGCTTGGGTGGCTGCGCAGAGAAATAAGGCGTTCGTTGTTTGGCTAAACGCATCACTAACCAGCTGATGTAATTCCAATCTCAGCATTTGCTCAAAGAATCGGAAAATAGAGGTGCTTTCGTGAATATAAAAAAGCGAAGGTTTGTCGGCAAGCCGTGCAAGATGCACTCCCCAAAAACTGACTACAGTGTTACAAATTACCAAGTCTACTTGCTTCCAGTCGATCGACTGAGCGATGTTAGATAACCGTTCGTTGAATATTGATTGATCCGGAGCTGCATAAAGAGGACCTGCATCTACGATCGTAATTTGCGCGCCGAGGTTTTCATATGCGGAGCGGAGCGGGCCATCCTGAGAAGCCAAAATATGCAAGCTGCAGCCGGCTTCCTTGGTCATATAGGTTGCATACTCGAGAAGAAATAACGGCGCACCCTCAAGGTTGAGGTTATGGGTTAGCAATAAGAGCTTGAGGTTCCCTGCTCGGTGGGTGCGCGTATTGATTGCGCCGCTGCAGAAGAGACGGTCCTTAACAAGGTGCAGATGCGCGCTGAGATAAGGGTCGCGGTACGCTGGATAACGTTGAATAAAGGCAATGTGTTCGGCGTCGTCAAAGGTGACCCCGCGCGTTGCGCTGCCCCAGTGCATGAGTTTTGCCTGCGGCGTGTAAATCACGCGATATCCTGCCATTCGAGTGCGTAGACAATAGTCTACATCATTATATGAGACGCTGAACTTTACCTCATCAAATCCATCAAGCTTTTTATAAATTGCGGTGCGGGTCATTAGGCATGCACCAGTAACGGCCGAAACCTCACGTGCGGCTGCGAACCATTCAACTGCGGGCAGGGTATGTTCATCTATTTTTGCATAGGGTGTATCAGCGAGTCCTCCGTGTGGCCCTATGATAATGCCAGTGTGGTTGAGCGTCTTGTCGGGGTAGACTAATTTGGCTCCAACCACACCGACGTCAGGTTGAGTGAACCAGCCGACCATTTCCTCGAGCCACCCTCGTTCGAGGGCATTCACGTCATTGTTCAGGTGAAGGATGAGTGGAGTGTCAATGTGTGGTAATGCGAGGTTGACGAGGTGCGCATAATTGAACGGTGCGGCGTAATCTATGGGGCGGATCACGCTGCAGCGCAGATCGGTGCGGCGTTGGATTTCCGTAAGGTAGCGCACGGCATCGGCGTCACGGGAATGATCATCCACGATGATCAATTTCACATAACGCCAGTCCACGGTCTCATCCAGCAATTCAATGCATTCTTGCAGCAAGTGCAGCTTATCGCGGGTGGGTATGACAATCGTCACTGGTAATTGCGCTAAAATAGAACCGTCCCAACGCAATTGATGGTAGCACAGTCGGCGGTCGTGGGCCGTCTCTGGCCGAAAGGGTGCTGCTGCCCAGCCGCGCCGTATCATGGTTTCAGTGAGCGCGAGGCGAGCTTGCTCAATACAGGGATTACTTGCCTCGATTGGAGAGGCAACCTCGGCGCGGGCATGGTGGCAGACAAGTGGTACGTGGGCTACGTTATCGGGAGTGAGGCGATCGCTAATGCGTAGGAGTACGTCATACCATGGCACTCGATTAAAAGCTGAGCGAAATGCCCCAGTGGCTATAAACTGCTTTCGGCATACGAAGCTTAGGTGGCCGGGGAAAAGCCCTGAAAGGGCGAGAGCTGGGCTCCAGCTAGGTTTGAATTGGGGCTCAGTTTGCCGGCCCTGGTTATCCATCCGATCTTCATCAGTGTATATGAGGGCCAGATCGCGTTTTGTGATGAGACATTCGGCGATCTCCAGCAGCGCATCGGGCGTTAAGCGTGAGTGACCAGATAACAAGGTAAGGTGGGTGGCGCTGATTTGGTCAGCGGCAGAGTTAAGAGCGCGGGTAAAATCATCCAGACCGGTGCAATGCTCTGTTTTACAGCGCACATCCGCAGCACTTAGTTCCTTGTTTCCACCTATAAACCAGACTTCCCAGCGGGGATAGATCTGTGCTTTCAGTGATGTGATTAGCTCTGACAAATGCACCGGTGTGCAGCCAGTTACATCGATGAGTAGGGCAAAGCTCGGCCCGACCAAGATATTGCTCGCGAGATTTTCCAGCTTTTGGCGGAGCCGAGGGGTTAAGCGATTGGCGTGTTGCCATGCTCGGTAGGAATCTTCCGCTGATTTTGGCGCGGGGAGAAGAGGTGGGGCGTCTCGGTGGAAATTGCGATAGGCGCGCAAAACGGCAGGCCAAAGAGTGCCTAATGGCCCAACCTTAATGTTTTGCCGTCTGCAGGCAGCGAATAATTTGCACATTACCGTCAGGAAGAGTGCCCGGCTAAATGCTGGCCGGGGCTGTTCGAGCTGGCCACAGCTGCGCTGCTGGAAACGGCGCACAAAAATTAAATGCTTAGTGCCATCTTCCAGCTCAGCAAAAATTTTTAGGCAGACCGGGTTCGGCACCTGTTCACTGATATCTGCCATACCGAAAAATTGAGAGCGAGCGGCATAGGGATGATCGGGGAAAAGGTGTCCTGCTTCCGCCCGCTCGCGATTGCCATAATCCATTACATTTTCGACGAGCGGATGGGTGCTCACCAACAATCGCGTGATGCGCTGCTCTTGATGAATGATCCAGCCTTCAACGCGGACCTTGCCAAACTGGGCGCCGCCAAAAGTGAGTGGATTTTCTAGGGCGCCAAAAAAAGGCGGATTGGGAAGAGTCTCAAGCGGCCTTGTCGCGATCTCTGCGACCAGCTGATCGGCGGTAGATGCTAAGTTCGCCAATGGGTTAGCGCGGTGTGCTTGGAGGAGGCGATCCACTTGGGCGGGCAGGAGGTCGCGCTGAAGGCAAACTCCAGATTTTGGCCCGCTGTTAACCTTGAGGTCGGTGCGCCAAATTTCCACCCAGTGCTGTCCAGCATCTAGGATTTCAAGGCGAAGCAAGCAGGCGCCAAGCGGCGGGCATACGCGCAAAAGAAATCCGGCGTGAGGCAGGCCGAAGTAATTGCGGTGTTTTTGTTCAATCTGTTCGCGCGGTAGCCCGAATATTCCGAGGTGAGGGACCCCATCGATTACAGCACGAATATCAGAAAAAACTGCACCAGTTTTAGATAAAAACCATCCAGCAATCCAGACGGGCTCGCCCGCAAAAACCCATTGAGCCGGTTCCTCAACATCAAAAATGTAAGCGTCGTTTTCGTTCACGGTTGAGGCATTAATTACGGGGAGGTTATGCGGGTGCAAGCCCAGCGCGGCGGCTTAGAATTGCTGAACGGTCTGCTGGCATAGCATCAAGTGTTGGGGTAATGAATAGTTTTCGTGAAAACGGCTCGTGATGGCTGCTCTGGCTTTTTCAGCTCGGCTGGTATCATGGGAGAAATGAGCGGCAAGGCTTGCCTTGATAGCTTCGGCAAGCTGGTAGCGATCACCGGGCGGAATGAGCCAAGCTTCATCGGGCGTGAGCATTTCGGCGATTCCATTAACGTTAGTTGAGATAATGGGCAGGCGAAACGCCGCAGACTCTAACAACACCCGCGGGAAAGATTCCTCGAAGCTTGTGCACACAAAAACATCTGCGAGGAGATAAAAATCATAGATCTCGCCGCTCTCGGGGAGGAAGATGACATCCGACAGTTGATGGAGGGCAGCTTCTTGCTTTAGCGAATCAAGATAGAGGCCGGGGCGCGCGCCTACCATGACAAATTGAATTTTTTGGTTCGGGTAAGTGTAGCGTAGCTCTTGTTGAAGTAATTCAGCCGCGCGTAGATAAATATGCTGACCCTTGCGTTCGCAAATCGAGCCGATGTTGACGAGCAGCACCGCTGCCGGGTCGAGTCCATGCTTGCGGCGGAGAGCGATTTTATCGTGCGAGGCGATAAAGGCATCAATACGGCCAACGTCTACCCAGCTTGGGAGGAGTCGAAAATGCGCGCGCGTATCGAGATAATCAAAAGTTGTGCGGGAAGCATTTGCGGTAAATACTACATGGGTAGCGGTGCGAAAGGCTTGCTCAATAACTGCGAAGAGCGCCGGCTTAACCAGCGGGTCAAAAAAGCGTCGAATCGGCGAGCTCTCATGAACGTAGAGTAACGTCGGTTTTTTGGCGGCAGCGGCGAGCTGGATTGCCCAAAATGAAACCATCGTGTTAGCGATGACTAAATCGACTTCATCCCAGTTGACTGCAATCTCCGCTGCTAAATTGCGGCTAAATTCCTCCGGAGTGTGAGCGGTCAGAACGGTCGTTAAGTTGATGATGTCGACGGGCATTCCTGCTGCCGTGAATACTTCGCGCAGCGGGCCATCTTGGGGGGCCAGCACCCGCACACTAATTTGTGGTTGGCGGGCGAGATAGTTCGCGAGCTCAAAAATGAACCAAGGGGCTCCCTCAAAATTAAGATTATGAGTAGCGATGAGTACGCGTAGCGGCGGGGCGATTTGGCTGGGGCTTGCTAGCTTTAATCGATGAGGAATCTTTCGTTGGACAAATTTGGCTGGTGCTTCTGCCCGAAAGGCCGTCCAGGCAATTTGGCTATTAGTCGCCAACTCCCGCCATGATCCTATGGGCAACCCGTGCCGTTGGGCTGATTTTCGCAATGCCCAAAGTGCTCGGCTAAAGGTTAAGCGTGATAGCCGGGGCAGGGGTGTATCTGCACCTGCGATTACTCGCGGGGTGAAGCGCTGGGCAAAAGCGAGATGCTTTTCTCCATTATCCAGTTCCGCAAAAATTTTTAGCAGGGCTGGCGCACTTTGATTAACCGGCAAGTCGACATGGCCCACAAATTGGGAGCGTTCACGTCCTGGCAAATCAGCGAAGACGCTGCCGATATCTTCGCGAGGGAGTCCGTATAATAATGTCGATTCTTGGACAGCATCAGCCAAGGCGGTGAGGCGTTTTATTTTTTCGGTGCGGTGGGCCAGCCAGCCAGTGACTGATAGGCGACCATAACGGAGCCAGCCAAATTCGCAGGGTTCCTCCAGGGCTCCATGAAAGGGAGGATTGGGTAGCGAATTTAAGGAATGCGAGAGAGCGGCTGATAAAACGTCATCTGCGAGTGTGGCCCAGGGGATTTGGGGTCGCTGCGCATGCCGGCGGAGTAAGGGATCAAGCAAGTCGACTATGCGGGTACTCAGTGGAGTAGCGGCAGTGGCGGCGGCCGCGGTGGCGGCAACGGTGATCGGCGTGCGAAAAAATTCTATCCAGTTTCCGGTGGGATCCCGCGCTTCGAGTCGCAAGAGAGTAGCGCCACGGTGAGGTTCAATTTGCAGAACAAAACCTGCATAGGGTGGGCCGGGTCGACCAATAAATTTCTCATCTAGACCGGGTTTAGGGAGCCCATGAAAGCCCAGAAAAGGGCTGCCGTCGATCCACGCGCGCAAGTCAGTGACGAGCCGATTTTCTCCCGCAAAAATCCATCCAGCCAACCATGATGGTCCGGCTGGAAAATGCCAATCGGGCGGGTGAACTTCTACCGCAAATTGCCATGTGACTGCTGAGCTCATAATTATAATGTCCCTGCCGTAACAGCTCGAGCGAGACAAGCATGACGGGGTAGTCCAATGGTTGCGGCAAATTCATTTGCGATGCGCGTGCGTGCTCGAGTCGCGTATTCATTACCCATTTTTGGGTTCAGCAGAAGCTCTGCCATACCCTCGCACAAAGCGACTGTATCGCCAGGTGGCACTAGCTTAGCTTCTAGGTTGGGCCGAACTTGTTCGGGGATGCCGTGAACGTCTGAACTCAAAATCGGTGTGCTACACGCCATGGCTTCTAGAATGACGCGCGGCGAGGACTCTTCGTAAGTAGAGCAGACAAAAAGATCTGCCGCGGCATAATACGGGAAATAATCAGAGGTGCCGGGATGGACGTTGAGATTAGTCCGCCTGAGGTGAGTTAAGAGATCAGCGAGCACGGCATCGAAGGGGGTCTTGCCGCCGCCGAGCATGATAAAACGCGTGCGGGCTGCTAATGCTGGGTAGCGTCGCCAGAGTAAATCGACGGCGCGGGCAAAGATATGCTGGCCCTTGCGATCACAGACTGTGCCCACGTTGGTTACTAACAGCTCGTGGGGCTGTAGCCCAAATTTTGCTCGCAGGGCAGCGCGGGGATGTTTGGCCCGCCAGGCATCGATGCGGGCTAAATCTATCCAGCCCGGCGTAAGGCGATGCTGGGAGGGGCGACCATAATCGAGATGATAGGCTCGGGTGGCGGCAGTAGTAAAAGAGACGCAGTCAGCTAAGGCGAAGGAGTCTGTCACAAGTGAAATGACTTCCGGTGACATTCGTCCAATGTAGAAACTAGCCGGGGTTGTGCTCTCGTGCACATACAGCAAGACGCGGCGCTGAGCGGCTTTGGCGGCATGCACGGCCCAAAAAGTGGTGAAGGTATTACCGACGACGAGGTCAAAAGCAGTGAAATCGAAGACTCGGCCGAGCTGGCGAATCGCTTCGTGGGCCGCTTGAGCGGTAGGTGCGGCTAAGATAGCGGAGACATCGAGCAACTTTATTTGCGCGCCAAATTGTTCGAAGCGACTGCGCAAGGGCCCATCCATTGGGCTGAGTATTGTGACGGCGGCACCGGTTTGGGCTAGGTGTTCAGCGTAATCGATGAGAAAAAGCGGAGCTCCCTCTAGATTTAAATTGTGCGTGACCAGCAAAATGTGCCGCGGAAGCGGAGCGGTGCTGGTGGGGGCTGAGATGAGCGGGCTCACTATCAGATGCGAGCGAAGTGCCTGCGATTTGAAATCGGTCTCGATCTGCGCCAACTCTTTTTGCATTTCTTGATCAATCATCACCTCAATGTGCCGCTCAGCTAAGGCCGCCGTTAAGGCCTCGTGTGTTGTGGTAAAGTTAGCGTTGTCCTGTGCTGGATAAGGTACCTTCTCGTCTTCATGGGTATATAGGCGGCTCCGTTGTACCGAGCAGAGGTGCAGGCTGCCGTCGTTGAGCTCAGCATAAAGGCGCAGGCAAACCGGGTTGGGTAACTGGGCCGGTACATCAATAATGCCGAAGAGGCCGCAGGTTTTAGCAGTCGTGAATGCCGGATAATAACTCGCGGGCCCAGGCGAAGATTGGTCGTGCTCGATAGTCTGCCAAGCCTGTAGGTCATAGGTCGCCAGCACGCGCTTGATCGGTTGAATCTCGTGGAAAAGATAACCGAGTACCGTCGTGCGGCCAAATCCGCAGCGGGTGATCGCCGCTGGTTCATCGAGGTGACCATGAAAGGGGAGATGCGGATAGCGCAGGTCGCGGGGATGGGGGATATCGGCGACGAGTTCGCGGGCTAATTCGCGGAGGCTCGCTGCGGGGAAGCGCCGCTGCTGTCGTAACAGCAGTTGCAGCGCGCGACCATATTCGTGCCAACGCAATACTCCCGTGGGCATCGCAACTGCTGGAGGGGTCAGCGTCGTCGTGACATCGTAGTGGATCGTTTGAAAAATTGACCACGTGCCTTCGATGCTCAGCGCCTCGAGAAAGAGCTGTGCGCCACCCGCGGTTAGCGTAACCACCACGTAAAATTCCGCTAACGCTACCGCCCGTCCTGTCTGAAAGTGCAGCGCGAGATCCGCCCTTGGTAGACCGTGGACACCAGGGAAAATGTGATCACCGAGGCGGGCGCGAACATCAACAAACAGCCCACCTGCTTTGGGCCAAACCCATCCGCGCAACATGTGCTGACCTGCGGGGAGCGTTGCTCCGGCGATCGGGGATTCTAGGTGACTGAAACTGGTGGGGGTTTCTTGCATCACATGATCCTTAACCCAGCCAAGCTTCGCGGATTACTTGTAAATGCTGAGGCAGTGCCCGGGTCTGGTGATAATTGCGGGCGGCGCGCGCGTAGGCCATCGAGATCATTTTTTCATTACCGGCAAAATGATCGGCGAGCGCCGCCTTGAGCGCCGTGGCTAATTTAAAGGGATCACCGGCAGGCACGAGGTAGGCCTCGTCGGTGTTCGTCAGCATTTCGGCGATGCCGTTGACATCGGTGCTGACAATCCGCGGGCCAAACACCATCGCCTCTAAAAGCACCCGCGGAAACGATTCTTCAAAGCTCGTGCAGACCAGAATGTCCGCGAGTTGATAGAAATCATAAATCTCTCCGGTCTCGGGGAAAATCTTCACCTCGTGAAGACCCATCAGTTGGATGTCCTCGAGCAGCGTCTCCATGTAGAGTCCTTCGCGGGCACCGACCATCACCCACTGGATTTTTTTCCCAGGATGCAGCGTTGCGAGTTCCTTGCTGAGCAGATCAATGCCGCGAATATAAATATGCTGGCCCTTGCGTTCGCAGACGGAGCCGATGTTAACGACTAGCACCGCATCCGGATCGAGTCCGTGTTTGCGCCGCAGCGCCGTCCGCTCATGCGCTGCTTTAAATTGCTCGATGCGGCCAAAATCGACCCAGCTGCGGAGGGTGCGATAATTATCGTTCGCGTTATGTTCCTGATGGATATCGTGGGTCGAGCGGGCCGTGAAGATAACGCGAGTGGCGAGTGAGAAAGCCGCTTCGACCGTCGCGTGCATTAACGGTGGCAGCAGGGGCGCAAAGAAGCGTTTCACCGTATTGCTTTCGTGAATGTAGAGCGCCGATGGCTTGTCGAGCAGCGCCGCGAGGTGAATGCCCCAGTGCGTGAGCATGGTATTCGTTACGAAGAGATCGATCTCTGACCAAGTCCGCGTGGCGGCAAATTTTTTTAGGGCCGCCGCAAATTCAGTCGGCGTCTGGGCGGCAGTCAGCGCGCGCGCATCCCACAGCTCTACTTTCAAACCGAGTTGCTCGAAGCGCGCCCGCAGCGGACCATCTTGCGGTGAAGCGATCGTGATGCGCACCCCGGGTTGCTCGGCAAGATAACGCGCCAGTTCGAAGATGAAAATAGGCGCGCCTTCGTAATTCAGATTGTGCGTTAAGACGATGGCGTGAAAAGGCCGCGGCGTCTGCGCGTAACGTTGCTGATAAGGATTGAGCGGCAGATTGCGCGGGGGGAAGTCGAGCGCCTGGCTGTGGTAGGGATCGCGGTGAGTGCCGTGCCGAGCGAGATACGCGACGTGTTCGCGTTCCGCGTAAGTGTTGCCGCGGGAAGCGCTGCCGAAGTGCCGCAGGACTGCTTGCGGGGTATAAACGGTGCGCTGACCAATCGCGGCCGCGCGCAGACAATAATCAACATCGTTGTAAGCTACGGCGAGCTGGGCTTCGTCGAATCCTTGGAGTTGGCGATAGAGCGCGGTCCGCGTGAGGAGACAGGCGCCGGTGACGGCGGCGACATTGCGCGCGGCGTGAGGCAGAAAAAGAAAACCTAAATCCTCGGCCGGCTCGCGTTCGAAAAGGACATGCGGGAGGCCATCTTCATGGCTCAGACTAATGCCGGCATGATTAATGGTCCCATCGGGGTAGAGTAATTTTGCCCCTACGACACCCACGCCGGGAATGCCGAGCCAGCCTATCATGTCCTCAAGCCAGCCGGGCGTGAGCGCCTCGACGTCATTATTGAGGTGAAGAACGAGCGGCGTGTCGGCTTGTGCCGTACCTAGGTTGACGAGTCGCGAATAGTTGAAACGGGCGGTGGCTGCGGCGGCTTTCTGCTTTGAGTCCAAGGGCTCAGGCAGCGATCCGGCGGGCAGAACTACGCAGCGCAGATCCGTCCGCTCGGGCAGGGTCCGAAGATAGGCGATGGTGGCGTCATCGTCAGAATTATCGTCGACGACTATGATCTTAACAAACTCTCGCGGTGTGGTGCGGGCGAGTGAATCCAGACACGGGCGGAGTAGGTCGACGCGATTTTTAGTCGGAATAACAATGGTGACTGGGTTGTCCCGCAGGAGAGTCGCATCCCATTTTAATTGGTGGAGGCAAAGCGCGTAGTGCTTGGCGAAATCTGGCAGCATGGGTTCGGCGCGAAGGCCGCGTCGTTGCACGGCTTCCGCGATGCCTTGGCGGGCGGCTTCGAATAAATAGCCTTTCTGATCGCCGCGGGTGGCGGTGCTTTCGGCGTGGGCGCGCCAGTGGTAGCCGATAAAAGGCACATGAATGACATCCTCGGGCTTAATCAATTCCCAGCAGCGCAGGAAGAGGTCGATGTCTTGGGCTCCGTTAAATTCCGGACGCAGTCGGCCCGCTTGCTCAACAATACTCCGGCGGATCACGCTGAGGTGATGCGTGTAGTTGTGGGTGATCGCCATTTCAGGGCTCCAGCTGCCTTTGAGCTGGGGATCGTAACGGCGGCCGGTGTCATCAATCTTGTCTTCGTCGGTGTAAAGATAACCCGCCGTTGGTTGGCGCGCGATCGCTGCGGCGATTTGGAACAGCGCATCGTGCGGCAGCAGATCATCGTGGTCTAGCAGTGCCACGAATTCGCCGGAGGCTGCCTCGAGAGCGGAGTTCGTCGCGCGGGCAATGTGGCCGTTCTCGGTGCGGAAAACAGGTTTGATGCGGCGATCGGTGCGAGCCGCGGCTTCTAGCATCCGGCGGACGTGCGGTTGGGTTGAGGCATCATCCGCGATGCATAATTCCCAGCGCGGATACAGCTGGTGCTGGAGTGATTCGAGCAATTCGCGCAGATATTTTTCGGGGGTATTATAGGCTGGAACGACGACGCTGATCAGGGGGCCGCTATTTTTTACCAATGCATCGGCGTCTTGTTGCAGGATAGCGCGCAGCCGTGGAGTGAGGCGATTGTGCCAGCACCAGCGGGTGTAAGGATCCTGATCGCGGCGCCGTATTAACGCAGCGGGAACTTTGGGTGCTTCGCCATGGCTAAAAGTAGCCGCGAGCTGAGCTTGGAGGCGTCCGATCTCAGCGCGCGTTTGCGCCCAACTATCAAAGGTGAAGCGACCGAGGGCCCAACCGCGTAAAAAAGCTGCGACGACTTTATAAAAAAGCCATGGTCGATAGATCGGAATAGGGCCCGAACCTTCGTCGCGACGATCGAGATACATGCGACGAGCAAAGGCTAGGGGTCGCGTGCCATCGCCCGTTTCAGCGAAGATTTTTAAGCTCGCTGGATTCGGCGTATCCGTGCGGATGTCGACGAGACCGTAGTAGCCTGATTTTAGGGCGTTCGCGTGATCGCTGCGGTGACTCGCCACATCAGGCCGATCCTTAGGATAAACTAGGCGATTCTCCGTTAAAACTCCGGTGGTTGCGCTAAGTTGGCTGATCGTGCGACCAACGCCAAAAATCCATCCGGTGATGCGAAATTTTCCGTAGCCGGCGTTAATCCAATAGCCAGGATTTTCAATATGCCCAAGGAAGCGATCGCCGATCGCAATATCACTCGTGGGAATAAGGACGTCACGCAGCACGTCATCGGTGGCTCGGCAAAGTTCGCGCCATGACTCTCGGTGGAAATGTCGGTAAAGATATTGCAGTGTTTGGTAGACGATGACCGTCCGTAAAATGGGTTGGGGTTGGGTCGCCGTCGTGGGCAGGGCCGACGTATCGAGGGACGTCTGGAAAAATTCGTGCCACTGGGTCCCATCATGATAATCGAGCGCAATTTTTTTGGCCCCGCGCCATACTTGTACCCGCTGAGTGAAGCCGGTGCGTAAGGCCGCCAGCGAGCCCCCAAAAGCCTGTTGGGTATCGGGTCGCTCTAGGCCATAAATGCCGAGAAACGTGCAGGCATCCACGCGAGCCCGGAGATCGACGCAGAGGGTTGTTTCCCCGGGATACAACCAGCCATTTATTTCTAGGCCTGCGACCTCGGGCCGCCAATGGATGGGGCTGTCGATATGGAACTTAGGCGAGGGCAGGCTCATGGATCAGGCCGGAATTAAGTGGTGATGGTGGTGGCCAGTAAAGCTTGTTCCGGAGCAGCTGGCGGAGAGGAACAATGAGATTGGCAACGCCATAGCCCTTCTCTTATTTCAGCCGATGTCCGCGCCCTCCCTTACTCCCGCGCCTGCCCGCGGGGAGACTCGGTTTATTTTAGCTCTTTTTATCGGGTGCCTGGCTTTTCACTTTTGGGCAGTGGGCGTTGGTTGGGGGAATGGTAATTTACCGGGCAATGAATTTCGGCAGGCTCAGACTGCGCTATCAGCCATGTTCATGCAACGTGATGCGAGTTATCCGTTCGCTTATGCAACGCCAGTCTTAGGTCGGCCTTGGTCAGTGCCGATGGAATTTCCTCTTTATCAGTGGGTGGTGGTTGCTGTTAGTAATCACACCTCATTATCCCTTATCCAAGCTGGACGTGTCGTTAGTTTGTTCTGTTTTTACGGTGCTTTGGCCGCGTTATTTCCGCTATTAGGTGCATTCGGACTATTGCCGATTCGACGGTTAGCGGTGATGAGCTTTTTGTTATCGTGTCCGCTATATATTTTTTACGCGCGGGCCTTCTTGATCGAGACCATGGTGCTCATGTTAGCGCTATGGTTTTTGGTGGCATTTGGCCGGTTAATTACTGCGCCAACCTGGGGTCGTTGGTTGGTGGTTGCTGGGTTAGGGGTATTGGCCGGCTTAATTAAAGTGACTACATTAATCGTTTATCTCGTGCCGGCTGGTCTATGGACCTGTTGGGCAATGTATCGGCAGGGTTTGGCTGCTGGTTGGCCGCGGGTAGTGCGGCTCGGTGGTTGGGGGCTGAGTGCAATCGTTCCCGCCATCGTGGTTACGGCAGCTTGGACGTATTTTGCTGATCTCACGAAAAGTTATAATATCAGCTCAGTATTTTTAAAATCATCCAATTTGGTGGATTTTAATTTTGGCACTAGAGCTAATCGGCTTTCTGCAGATACGCTGCACGCACACTGGAATCATATTAGTCATAGTATGACCAACCCCCTCGTGCTACTGATCATGGGTGGGTTGCTTTGTACGGTAAGTCGGCGTTGGTGGCGCGAGGCCATTTTTTGTCTTAGTTGTTATTGTATCAGTTTGCTTACCTTTCCGCTGCTTTATGCCATTCATGATTATTATGCGCTAGCGAATGCCGTCTTATTGCTCGGCTGCGTGGGCTTGGCCTTGGCCGGAGCTTTGGACTTAAGGCCACGCTGGGTGCCGTGGATTTTGCTGGTTGGATTGCACGCGACGCAGATGTGGACCTATCGCAGCACTTACTATGATTTGCAGAAAGCGCCTAGTCCGGGCGGCAGTGATATGACGCATGCGATTAATCTGATGACTGATCCTGATGAGGTGATGGTGGTCGCAGGTTATGATTGGGACTCGAGTTTGCCTTTTTATAGTGAACGTCGGGCCCTGATGATTCGCAATGGGGTAGAATCTGACCGCGCTTACCTCACGGCTGCTTTTCAGGCGCAGGATCATAATCAGGTTACAGTGTTTGTGGCTCACGGGCAGCAGCGCCAAAATCAGTTACTGCTAACGTTGTTGGAAAATTATTTCAATTTGGATCCTCGGCCACTTTTCCATTGGGAGGATTGCACCGTGTATGGGCGCAAGGATTTACGCGGCCGCATGCTTGATGCTGTTCGAAGGGGGACCACTCTTGTTGGGGTGAAACTTGATGCCAGTGCCTTAGCGGACCATTGGTCGCTGATTGGCCAGGAAGTGTTGACGGCTAGCTGTTTAATGAGAGATCAAAAGATGTTCGCGTTGTGTGTGCCTCAGCCGTGGAAATTTTATTCTCAATTTGGGGCTTATCTTGCGCAGGAATCAAATGCCCCTGGTTTATTTGCGCATCCGGATACTCGCTTATGGTTTAAGGTGCCTCCAGGCCCTCATGTCTTGCGGGTCTCGTGCGCCGTGCAGGCCGGTGCCTATGCCGGTCTCGCGGCAGATCGGACCGATGGCGTAGAATTTTTTGTCGATTATGAAACGGCGGCCGGCGGGCGTGAGCGCTTAGGATCACTTTGGCTTGATCCAGCCCGCCATGTCGCCGATCGCGGTTCGCATTGGCTGGAGGTGAAGATTAATTTTCCTCAAGCTGTTAATCTTGTCATTTCGACTGGACCTGGCCCGGCACAAAATTACACGCGCGATTGGGCGCTCTTGGGGGCAGTTCAAATCGATTAGCTCAATCGAGCGATGTTTATTGCCAGCTGGTTAAATGCCCGCTGCTTTCAACCATGTCCGATCGCTTGGGAACCGCTGTAGAGTCTCGTGAAAATCGCATCACGATTTTTATTTTTTCGCTACTTGTTTTTTTCCATGGCTGGGGGGCGACAGTGGCTTGGCGAAGTAATAATCTGCCGGGTGGAGAATTTCGGCAGGCGCAGACAGCTATCTCGGCTTATTATATTCAGCAGGAGCACAATTTTTCGCTCGCTTATCCTACCCCAGTGCTGGGCAAGCCCTGGTCCATTCCGATGGAGTTTCCCCTTTATCAATGGGTCGTCGTCTGGGTCAGCGATGGTACGGGAACTGACCTCACTCAGTCTGGCCGCGCGGTGAGTCTGGCGTGCTTTTATCTCATGCTGCCGGCGGTATATCTTTTATTGGGCCATTTAAATGTAGCGTCCTCTCGGCGATTGGTGGCCATCGGGATGATTCTTACTTGTCCCCTATATATTTATTACGCTCGGGCTTTTTTGATCGAGACCATGGCGCTGATGCTGAGCGTTTGGTTTCTTTTGGCTTTTATTCATGCGATTGAGCAGGGCAATCGCCGCTGGCTAGTGCTGGCTAATATCACTGGCGCTCTGGCGGGCCTGGTTAAAGTAACAACTTTCATGCTTTATTTGCTGCCAGCAGGTGCATGGGGCTTGTGGATTCTCTACCATTCACGGGCGACTCTTTTAGAGCCGAGTTGGCGGAAATTTTTATTATTTATTCAGTGGATCGCTAGCGCGACCTGCTTGCCCTTTGCGGTTACTCTATGGTGGTTGCATTTTGCTGACGCCACAAAGGCCTTAAACCCCAGCGGCGCTTTTTTGATCTCCACTAATCTGCGTGGTTTTAATTTTGGTTCGCTGGGGTCTCGGTTTTCGTTGGAGATTTGGTCGAGCTTTTGGGTGATATTAAAGCAAAATCTTGCTTGGCCGCCGGGTCTGATAATCTGCGGTTTAGCTTTAGTGTTTTACGGTCGGCGGTGGTGGCTACGTACAGCAATTTGCTTAGTTATTTATTGGGGGGTGCAAATGATTTTCCCTCAGTTGTATGCGTGGCACGATTATTACTCTGTCGCTAATGCACTGCTTTTAATGGCGGCGATGGGTTTTGGTTTGATTGCATTACTTGAGTCCCGCCAATCGAGATTTTTAATCTACGGGCTCATTGGTTTGGTCTATGCTGGGCAAATTTGGCTATATTGGGGCAATCTTTATCAAGGCCAGCGCAATATTAGTCCGGGTGGCAATGGGCTGACTGAAGCCCTTCGTTATGTGACGCGATCTGATGAGGTTATTGTCGTTGTGGGAGAGGACTGGAGTTCAATGATTCCTTATTATGCGCAACGTCGGGCGCTGATGATTCGTAACGGTATGCAGCAAGATCAGGGGTATATCACTTCGGCTTTTGCTTCGCTTAAGGGGGAGCGTATCGGCGCAATTATCCTTCCTCAGCAGCAGCCTGGTTTTTCCGGTATCATCAGCCAGGCAGTAGCCGAGCTCGGAATTGATCCTCGGCCGGTGCTAAAGTGGCGCGAAGCGTATCTTTATTTAAACGCTGAAACTCGAGCCCATGTCCTGAAAAATCTTCGGCAGACAAATTTTCACGAAATTGAGTGGATGGTTGGTTCAGAGCCTCGCATTGATCAACTAAAAGGCGAATGGTGTGAGCTTGTTCATTTGCGCCCTGAGCAGCGGGCTAGTTTTCAGCTGATGGTGCCTCGCCCTATCCGTTTCTTTAGTTCTTTTGGGCCCGGGTTGGGATCACGTCTAGGCCGAACTTGGTATAATGCACATCCAGATACTCGTTTGCGTTTTGCCTTAGCCGCAGGACCCCATAAGCTGAAAGCAGAGATTATGTTAGATGCCGGGGCTTACGATGGAGGGCTCAAGCCACAAGATATGACGGATGGGGTGAACTTTGATCTTAATTTAATATCCTCAAATAGAGGTGTTCGTCAGTTGCTTACGCGCACCTTAGACCCACGCAATCATCCCGCTGATCGCGGTCCGCAAATTATTGAGTTCAGTTTTAATTTAGCGCAGGCGGCGGAGGTAGAGCTTTTTATTGGATCTGGCGCACATGGTTCGACGGCCCGCGATTGGGCCTTACTGGGGCCAATTAGTTTCGACTGAGAGGGCCGGTTGTGGGTTGGCAAGAACCGGAAACCAGTCTGGCTAAGACTATGCCCGATCGAATTGCTCCTGCCGGCAGGTCTCCCCAAAGGCACGAATTTCTTGTGCTATTTATTGCAGCGGCCTTTTTCCATTTCTGGGGGGCCACCGTGGCATGGGATAGCCTCAATTTACCGGGCGGAGAATTTAGGCAGGCACAGACCGCAATTTCTACCTATTATATCCAGCAAGAAAACAATTTCAGTTTAGCTTACCCTACGCCGGTACTGGGTAAACCGTGGTCGATTCCGATGGAATTTCCGCTTTACCAATGGACCGTAGCTGCAGTTAGCACGGTTTCAGGTCGGTCGCTGACTGAAATTGGCCGAGTCATCAGTCTAAGCTGTTTTTACCTCACCTTGCCTGCTGTTTTTTTGCTGCTCGGTAGATTAGGTTTGGCCCGATCGCCGCGCTGGGTCGTGTTAGGTTTAATCTTAACGTGCCCGCTTTATATATATTACTCGCGGGCTTTTCTGATCGAGACCATGGCGCTGATGTTTAGCGCCTGGTTCTTGCTGGCATTTCTTTTTGCGGTAGAGCGGCGAAGCTGGAATTGGGTGCTGTTTGCCAATCTTATGGGATTGGGTGCAGGCCTCGTGAAAGTCACCACTTTCATTCTGTTTTTGTTGCCCGCAAGTGGGTGGGCTCTTTTGTATTTGTGGCGGACTCGGCTCCATTTAATTGCCGCGACGATCTGGATCGTGGCAGCCACGCTGGTACCATTCGCTGCGACGCTCTGGTGGATCCGCTTCGCTGACTCCATTAAGCAATTAAATTCCAGCGCCCAATTTATACGGTCTAGCAATCTGAGCGGCTTTAATTTCGGCACAGTCGCGGACCGCTTTTCAGCGGAAACCTTACTGCAGCACTGGCAGCATCTGACAAAAGACGTGGTGTCGCTGCCGGTGCTGGTGTTTGGGTTATGTTTAGCTTGCACCGTCAGTCGGCGTTGGTGGCGGCAGATTTTATGGTGCGTAGGCTGTTATATCGCAATCCTCGCATTATTTCCGACGCTCTATGCGCGCCATGAATATTATATTGTAGCGAACGCTATTTTCTTACTCGCGGCGCTCGGCATTGCTTTGGGCGGCTTGTTAGAATCACGCCTGCCGCGCTGGGTAACTATCCTCATCTTGAGCGGAGTCTATCTAGCGCAAATGCAATTTTATTTACGGGGCTATTATCCAGGCCAAAGCCGCCACAGCCTAGGTGGCAGTGGGCTCACCGCTGCCTTGCGACAAGTTACCGCGCCGGGTGAGGTTTTGGTGGTAGCGGGAGACGATTGGAGTTCGATCACGCCTTTTTTTGCCGAACGCCGCGCCCTCATGATTCGCAACGGTCTGCAAGATCAGACCGCCTATTTGCAGTTAGCCTTTGCTGCTCTCGCTGGCGAAAAAGTTGGGGCAGTTGTTTTGCAGGGCGCTCTTCGCGAGAATAATCAACTGCGCGATCACTTGATTACGGCTTTCGGGCTCGATCGGCGGGCCGTTTTTAATTGGCGCGAGGCGGTTGTTTTTATGCCGGTTGAGAATAGGATTCATGCTATTCGCAAACTGCAGCAAACGACATTTAATGATGTTAATTTAGCAACTGATGCATTGCTGCCTTCACAGGGCATATTAAGTGGGGAGTGGTGGTTGCTCGATGATCTGAGTGCAGTGCAGAGGCAGCCTTTCTCGGCTATGAAGCCGCAACCGACTGGATTTTATTCTAGCTTTGGGCCCCAGTTAGCATGGCGCGACGGCATTCCCTGGTTTAATGCCCATCCGACAACACACCTTCGCTTTAATCTGTCTGCGGGATCGCACCGATTGCGCATGCGCGTAGCAGTTGCCGAAAGCGCCTATCGCGGCAATTTCACCCTGGCTGAGCCCGCTACCGACGGAGTTGAAATCCGCCTGACCGCTCGTCTTGGGGGAGTGCTGTATCAGCGCCTCCTGCAACCTTATTCGGTGATTACTGACCGAGGTGAGCAGGCAATTGATATTCCATTTAGGCTCCTCGGGACTACGGACGTTGATTTATTTTTTGGCCCTGGGGCGCAGGGTCGGGATACCCGTGATTGGATATCGTTAGGCCGTTTAATAATTGAATGATATTATTCTGTGCGACCTAGAGATGGGCGCACGGCTAGGTCGAGCTTAGCGAATTGTGATCTGACTCCAGTACGCTTGATCGTAAGCTTGGTTGCCAGCGGGACCAGGCGTAATAAGAAAAATGATCGGATGGATCAGGGCATTGGCTTGCTGATAAATAATCTCTTGTGGGCCGCGATCTGCTAGATTTGTGGCTGGGGCAAGGTGTCGACGGTAGAGTGAATATCGTAGGCCATTGGGTTGTTCCGTGAGGATTTCAATATCCACGCCATCGCTCGCTTCGGGGAGTGGCTTAGCGTAAGCAGAGGGAGCTAACCCAACGGTGGCGGTAATTTTGTGTGCGCCCACTGGGGGCTGAAAAATAATTTCCGATGGGGCGTGAGCATTGAGGCGAGGCTGATTTGCAATTACCTCAAGGCTGACGCCGAATTGACTCCGCGCGCGTTGCGGGGCCGGTGCGCACATAGGAAAGATTAGGCCAGTGAAGTTTTGCTCCAATGCGTCAGGAATTTTCGTGTCAGTGGCAGATGTCATCAACACACGAGCATGGTTGAAGTGTTGTCCCTGTAATTTCTGCGCAGCGGCAATAATAATATCAGAGGTAAGATAGAGATCGGCATCATCACTCGAAGCAAATGGACGGGGGGAGAAGCCGAAACGGGCCGCTCGTGCGCTGATAAAATCTTCCGCTTGTCGCAGGCGTTTACCCACGACCACCATGGCCGCAATGCGACGGGGGGGGAGCTTGGCGAGCACGTCTTCCAGCACCTTGGTTTCATCATCACGATCACCGGGGATCATCAATGAGCGGCGCTGCGAATAATAAGTGAGCACGGGATCCCAATTAGCGCCAGAAATCAGCACGACGCCATCGGCCGGAATCGTCTCGCGCATAATCTTGGCTAGGTCGGGTGGCGGCGGGGCTTCCTTCCAGTAATAATAATGATAGCTGCGATCAAAGGCGTGGTATTGCAGGATAAGCATAACCGCGAGCGCCACCCAGCGCGTGCGGCGATTTACCCGAGGATTATCCCACGCGGAGGCAAGCAGCAGACCAGCCGCACCCGTCAATAAGAGGGCGTTGGCGGTATAATAATAATCATGAACGTGGTAGAGATTCGCAAAGACAAGGGGGCCGCTGAGGAAGCCTAACCAGCAGACCAACGCTACGCGCCGCGCTCGGGCCGTCGCCAGCGTTCCACAAACCAAGGCAGCTGCCATCGCGCCTTCGCTCAGAACATTTTGGGTAATCGTTTCCCAGATACGTTGCCAAAAGGAGGGCTCAAGCCGGAGCGCGAGCGTGCCGTAGTTCCAGTGACGCAGCTCGGTCGAGGCGAGAAATCCAGCATAAGGATTAGAGTGTTTAAGCCCGTCTCCGTGCGCGATCCACCAAGTCGCTACACCTAAACTGAGCGCGGCAGGCAGAAAAGCAAAGAGCGCGCGCCGCCGTAGTTCCACCCAGCGAGTTGGGCCGCTGCCTTGGTTGGCCCGCCGCAGAGCGGCTAGGGTGAGTACCGCGGCCGGAATCCCATAAACAGCAAAGGTAGTGATTTTTGTGAGTGCCGCTAATAACGCAAAGAGGCAGGTGAAAAACAAAGTACTGACGCGTAGCGAGTCGAGTCCTCGCCGCAGGCAGCAAAGAAACCAAAGCGAAAAGCAGAGTGCCGTCGTCTCGATCATCACCGTGCGGGTGTAGAAAAGATAGACCGGCGCGCTCAAGATAAGCGCCAGAGCCAGTAAGCGCCGCGATGCATTCAAGCCAGCTAGGGCGAGCAAATCATAGACTGCGGGCAGCGTGGCTACAAAAAACAGTACACTGAGAAGCCGGCCGGCTTGCTCGAGCGGCATCTGGGTCAGACCCACGAGAGCCGCTATACTCCATTGATAAATGGGAAATTCCATGGGAATCGACCACGGTGGCCCGAAAATGGGCGTAAGATAATCGAGTCGAAATCCGTCTTGGATTACCCAAAAAGCGCTCAGCGCGGTCTGCACTTGCCGAAATTCATAGCGATCAAGAATGGAAGCGTTCCAAGCGTGCGAAACCATCCAGAGCGCTCCGAAGAAAATAATACTAAAAACAATCCAAGGCCCGCGGGTGCTGGGTCTCGAGTGATTTGCCTGAGGGGTGTGGTTATCAGCCATGGCTTATTAGGAGGCGCGATAGTCGGCGACCGAACGGCGAATGCCTTCGGCGAGGGGGACTTGGGGCCGCCAGTGGGTGGCGGTCATAATCTTGTGATTATCGAGTTGGCTCGCCCCCACATCCCAAGTGGGCGCGGCTTCATAGGTAATCGCAATTTTTTTGCCCATCTGCTGTTCGACGAGCGCAATGACTTCGCGCACCGTGTGCGACTCACCGGCACTCAGATTGAAAGTTCCGGTTAAGCGTCGCGTGATGACCTGCTCCAGCGCTGCGAGGAAATCAGTGTAGTGGAGAAAATCTTTTTGCGCATGGCCATCGCCCCACAGCGTGAGCGTTTGTCCTTCTGCGGCGCAGCGAATGGCGTGGGGAATAATTCCTTGCAGCCGATTTTTTGGCACGGGGTAGCCGTAGGGATTGGATATCCGGAGTAAAGTGCAAGTGAGTCCATGGCTCGCGACGTAACCTTCAATGACTTCCTCCGCTGCGCGCTTGGCTTTACCGTACCAGCCGATGGGCTGGCATTGATCCGTTTCCAAATTGGGCCGACCGGGGGCGTTGCCGTAAACCGCTCCGCCGGAAGAGAAGAAAATAAAATGTGGACGCTCGGCCGGTGCCAGCTGCGTGAGGGCTTGGAGAATTTTTTCCAAAGCGGGCAAGTCATCTTGCCATTCCGCGCCGGCGCTTTTTTCCGACGTAGCGGGCAAAGTGCTCCAAGCAAGATGCAGCAAGGTGCCCGCCCCCGCCAGTTGCGCTGGCTCGGTGAGCGTTGACCAAGCGTGCATGTCGTCACCGCTTTGACGTGAGAAGCGGGTGATCGGGTAGCCTTGCGCGGTAAAATGCTGCGTGATGAGCGCTGCCAGCCGGCCCCGTCCTCCCGTGATCAGCAGTCGGGGTGGCGGCGGTGTGGACGTAACCGGAGCGATCGCGCCGGCGAGCGTTTGGTAAAATTTTGCCAACTTGTCCGCGCTGCGCCGCCAGCTGAAGTGCTGCGCAGCGTAAGCGGTGGCGCCTTGGGCGAGTCGATCATAAAGCGCTCGGTCGGTGCGTAACTCGCGTACGGCCGTCGCGATCCCCGCCGCATCCGCTTGCTCAAGCACGTAGGCGTCGATGCCGTGGCGCAGCGTCGTCCCGAGATTAGTCCGCGGGAGTACGACGGGTCGGCCGATAGAGAAAAATTCCGGTAATTTGGATGGTAGGCGGTAATCGTTAAAAGCATCGGGCCAGCCTGGCTGTACAAAAATATCAGCAAGTGCCATTAGCGGTGGCAGGTGGCGGTGGTGCAGAATCTGTCCGAGTTCGAGTACGTACGGTGCGACGGCATGGGCGAGCTCACCTAGAAAATTTATACCATCCTGTCCGGCGCGGATCAGCAGTACAGGGACCCCGGTGCGATTAAGCTCTAGCACGGCTGCATAAAGTTCCCTTACTTCAGCTGCGTTTGAGGCGTGCACGTTGCCTGGATATAAAAGCAAAGTGGTATCGGGGGCCAGCTGGAGGGCGGCGCGGAATGATTCAGGCACTAGCCGAGGGTAATAATGTCTTTCGTCCGCTGCCGGCGGTAGGCTGAGGCAAGGTTTTCCTATCGGTACAAATTCGCGCAGCCGACTCGTGATGACGGAGACTCCATCGCATCGAATGAGGAAGCCACGGCTTAAACGCGGGTGGGAGCGATCAGTCGTCACCAAGTGGTCGAGTTCGCGGTCGGGCAGGAGCAACAACTCTGCTGCCGTCCGGCCTGTCGCTAAGGCAAGTACTTGTTGTTCGTTATCCTCAAGGTGCACTACTATGCGCGATTGGTGGCGTGAGCGGAGTTTTTCGGCAAGAATACGCACGTTCTCAGAGGTGGTCCAAACATGCACTATATCCGGTCCGCGTTTGTCGGCAAAATCCGGATCGTTTTCCGCCATGGCGTGGGTCAGCCCGCGAAAAGCTGGGCGGTCAAGGTGCGCCATTGTTTTGAGATCATGGGCGACCGCGACCGCGCAGGCATGGCCAGCAGCGACGAGCTCGTTAGCCAGTGCAGCGACATGAAGCGCGTGATTTGAGGTAAAGCTACCGGGGAGGATAAATAGAAGATTAAGCGGCCGGATTGTGGGGGCAGGTGGGGCGATTAGCCGTGCCACTCGGTAGTCATCTAAACCAATTCGTGCCGCCGTCAGATCAAGCTCTGGTCCATGATTTTCATCCGTAGTTACGCTAAAATTGACTTTGGTCGCAGCGATAACAGTACGGCCATCCGCCAGTTGTGCGCGTACTCGAACCGGTCCGTGGCCGGCCACTAAAAAATCCTCAGTTATAAAACCTGCGCGTCCGGCGTGCGGTACAGGAAAGGCTCCTGCTACATCCTGACGTTGTTGGTTAATCACACAGGTGATGGCTCTATGACCGTAGCGCAGGCTCAGTGCACGAACGGGCTGGGTGAGGTCGAGCGCCCAGCCGCCCACTTTGACGCGATCGCGCAACGTCCCTTCACTGATCGGTTCATCCAGCACTGCAATGAACGGAGCGGATTCAACGGCGAGGGTGTATTGGCGAAAAATCTGCCAATGACCGCTGGGGGTCTGAGCTTCAAAGCGCGCGAGATGCACGCCAGTGGGTAGCCGGCCGCTGATGGTGAACCCGCACCGCGCTGCGGCTGGTTCATTAGCGAGTAATTGCTGCACATCGGCCCGCTCGTGGCAGGACGACAAGGGGAGTACGCCAGCCTCTGTCACGAGACGGACAGGCGGAGCGATCGATACGCCGGCAATCACACACCAGCCCGTGACATAAACATTTCCGCTGGGTGCACGTAATGGCCGAGGTGTTTCAATTTCACCGTGCAGCAGAAAGGTTGTCATGACCGACCACCAAGTTCTCTCAGCCAGGCGGTCCAGCGCCAGCAACGTGAAGATTTTACGGTGCGTAGTTCTCTATCGAGTTCTTTGAGCGAAGACTCGAGGCGTGAGATTGTCTCATCATGTTTAGTCGCCTCAGCCAGACTCTCAGTCTCACTTGGGCGCTTGGTGGTGGCGCCTTGGTTACTGAGCCGCTGATTTTGAAGCAGCTGATCGCAGTGCGCTCTGAGTTCAGCCAAGATTTTTTCAAGATGAACTGTCTCGTTTATTTTCTGATCAGCGAGGCTTTGCGCCAATTGCAGTAATTGCTCGAGCTCGGTCAGGCGTGGTACGAGGCTGTCGCGCGTGTCCTCCAGCTCCATAATACGGACTTGGGCCAAAATTAATTGCTGGCGCAAGAGGGCCACAGGGTCGGACGGCTCCGAAGGAAGAGGCTTCATCGTTATAGCCAACTCAACTTATCGCTCTTTGGGAAGTGAATCTCACGGTTAATAATTAGAGCCGGTAGCCAGCTGAAGCGGCGTCATTCGCAAACATTTTTACTGTGTCGAGGGACAGCTCAGTGAGGTCCATGCTCAGAAGCTTAGCGGCCTTAGCGAGGATGTCGTGCTGCACGGTCACGATATGGCAGCCACTCTGCTCGGCCTGTACGATATTAAGTACCTCGCGTACGCTGGCCCAGAGCAGCTGGGCCTTGGGCTGGCCGATGAGAATGCGGCGGCTCTCCTGCATAATCGGCATCGGGTCGATGCCGGTGTCGGCGATGCGACCGGCGAAAATAGAGACTACCGACGGCACTTGCGGGTTAAGCGCGGCCGCCATCTTGCGAACCTGTTCAAGGGTTAGAATGGCGGTGACATTGAGTTGCACCCCTTGGGCCGAAAGTTCGCGAATAAGCGGTGCGGAGCATTCCCCTTGGGAGTTCGTTATAGGAATCTTGACGTAGACATTACTGCCCCAGCTAGCAATTTTCAGCGCCTGGCGTTTCATCTCGGAGAAGTCGTCCGAGAAAACTTCAAGCGAGATTGGCTTGGCGGTGACTGTGGTGAGGATGTCACGGGCAAAGGCTTCGTAATCTGTGATGCCCGCCTTCTTCATGAGGGTCGGGTTGGTGGTTAGGCCCTTGATATAGGGCTTCGCGTAAAGATCTAGGATGCCAGCTTTGTCTGCACCATCGGCGTAGATGTGAATCTTGAAGTTATTCAGGGTCAGCATGGTGCTATTCAGCTAAGCGCGCGGGGTCTGGGCAAGAATAATGCCGGCCGCCTCGGCGAAGCAGCGGACGGTAAAATCAGGTGGGGTTTGCAGTTTTTCTGCATAGCCCCAATCGAGGAAGATGGTGCGACAACCGGCATTCGCGCCGCAATTCACATCGCGCCAGCGGTCGCCGACCATCCAGCTTTGGGCGAGGTCAAGATTGAGTGTTTTGGCCGCGCGGTGCAGCATGCCGGGCGCAGGCTTGCGAAATTCGGAGGGCGGGTTCGTGTTGCCTGGCTCATAACAAACCTCGATGTGCGCGATTTCAGGAATAAGTTTTAAAAGGAGGTCATGCATCACTTCGACTGCGGCTTGGGTCTGCGTGCCGCGACCGACGTCAGGTTGATTCGTCGCCACGACGAGCACATAGCCAGCCGCATGCAGCGCGCGGCAACCTTCCGCGACTCCTGGCAGAAGCTGAAATTCCGTCACACTGCTCGGAGGATAAGGCTTTCCCTCCCGCACAACCGGTGCATTCAGCGTGCCATCCCTGTCGAGAAACACGGCCAAACGAAGAGCGGGAGAGCGGGTAATCGGAAAAGCGGGGGATGCGTCAGGCACGGAGAGGGGAATAAATGGAAAGCGCTAAATAGGGTAAAATTTAGAGCAGGAGGGCTCCCGTTTCTCAATTTCCCAATTTCAAGATTTCATATTTTTCCGACCACCGATTCCCATTTCGTCTGATTTACCTTGAGCGCTGGATGGGACACAAAGAGATGCCAAACGACGGCTTGGAAAGCTTCGGAATGGGGTGTGATATTGTTTGGATTCACGGTGGGGACAATTACACAGGCATCCGCCTGGGTGGCAGTGTAACCGCCGTCTTTGCCGACAATACCGATCACCCGAGCGCCGACTTGTTTCGCTAATTGGATCGCGGAAATAAAGCCAGGGGAGACATTCTTTTCTAGGTTGCCGCCGCCAACCGAGAGGATGAGGAGGGCGTCCTTGCCGTTGAGCCTAGAACCGCGAAGCCACTCCACAAATACGCTAGCCCAGCCGTCATCATTGGTGCGCGCGGTGAGCTCAGAGACATTATCAGTCGGGGCGTAGCACTCGAGTCCGGCTATTTTTCTAAAATCATTCACCGCGTGCGAGGCGTTGGCTGCGCTGCCCCCGACGCCAAGAATGAAAAGTCGACCACCGCGGGTGCGCACATCGACAAGCTCCGCTACGCATTTTTCGCAATCCGCCGGATTGATCTTCGCGATGATTTCAGCCGTTTCTTTCAGATGCTGGATGGAGTAGGACATGGTGGAGGGAGTAAAATTGAGGAAAGTGGAAAAGATGAAATTGGGAAACGAGAAAATGAGCAGGTTGGGAAGTGACGATGAGGCTGAAGGGGTGAGATGTGAGGCCTGAGTAAATTGGGGACGGTGAGCGCGAAAGCCAAGTGGGGCTTTCCTCAAGGCTCACTGCTCAAGCCTCGGGCCTGCGCGCAACCGCGCGTCCAGTTCCTGAAGTCCTGCTGGTGAACCTATCTCGTAAAAGCGCTCGGTCATCTCGTAGCCAGCGAGTTCCTGGCGGCGGCACAGTTCCGTCTGAATCGCCGCCAGATCAACGACTGCATCGCGCGGATAGTTAGCGAAAGCATCGCGGCGAAAAACTCCGAGCCCATAATCGATATGCTTCATCTGCGGGGGCTTTTCTGTTTTCGAGTAGAGCTTGATGCTGCCGTCTTCGAACCAGACGTTGCTGGCATCGTAGGCCTCATTATTTTTAAAAACCGTCATTAGGCCGAGTTTGCCTGAGTCAAGAAAAGCGCGACCTACGTCTTGATAATCAATGGGGAGGTAGCTGTCACCATAGAGCACATAAAAAGCCTCCCCGAGTTTAGGCAGCGCCCGTATGAGCGCCCCACCAGTTCCGAGCAGCTTATCGCCATCGAAAGAGTAGTCGATCTGGACGCCCCATTGAGAGCCGTCACCGTACTGCTCAACGATCATTTCACCTAGATAGCCGACGCAGAGAACAATGCGCGTGAGTCCATTTTTCTTCAAGAGGCGGAGCTGGTGAGAAAAGAAAGGCTCCCCCGCCACTTCGACCAGAAGCTTAGGCACCTTCTCGGTGACAGGACGGAGGCGGGTAGCCAAGCCGCCGGCAAGAAGGGCGACGGGCAAATTGGGAGACGTGGGAAGGTGCAAAAGCGGAAAAAAGGAAAAGTGGGAAAATGAAAAAGCGTGAAATTGGGAAACAGATGAGGCCTAGCGGCCTTTGGCTTTACGGTTGATGGTGGTTAAGATGGCCAAAAGTTCTCGGGCTTCGGTAGCCAGCACATTAGCTATGCCCAATTGGCCGAGTTTGGCCCGCAGGCAGATTTGCAGCCAGTAGTCGGTTTCAGCCGCTTCTTTTTGGGCCAATGAAGTCTTGTGGATGAAATCGGCCTTGGATTCCGCGCGATTGGCCTCGCGGTAGTTTGCACCGATCGCGGTCGCGGAACGAAGTAGCTGCTTACCGACCACGCTTGCCGCCTCACCGCGTGACATCAACGACACAAACTCAATAGTAGATATGGCGAACGCGATCGTGCGTTCTTCAAGTTCGCTGCCGGTTCTCTCGGTTCCCATTGGTGTTTTCCGATTTCCCGATTTCAAGGTTTCAGCATTTTTCCGCCTAGTTCTGCGCGACCACCTTGGTCCCTTCAAAATCGAAGCGGAAGCGGACTTCTTGCAGGCCTTTTTCGCGCATGGCGCGCCGGAGCATTTTTTTGTCGGCCGCATAAAACATCAGGAAGCCGCCGCCGCCTGCCCCAATCAGTTTACCGCCGAGGGCGCCATGGGCCATGGCGTGATCATACCAGTCATTGATGTGCTGATTGCTCATGCCCGAGCTGCGGACTTTTTTTCGCTGCCAATGTACGTCCATCAAGCGGGCAAATTCTTCCAGATTGTCGGATTCGAGTGCACTCAGCGACTGGTAGCCGAGATCCTTGGTGAAGTGCAAATTATCGAGCATCGCCTGATCATTGGCTTTGGACTTGTCATTCTGATCCTTCAAAATGCCGGAGGCACTTCGAGAATAACCGGTGAAGAAAAGCAGGAGATTGTCTTCGAGATTAAAGAGGGCCTCTTCAGAAATTTTAGCCGGTCGATAATCAACCCTGCCATCTTTATGGAAAGTGAAAGCGGTGATGCCACCCACGGCGGCAATATATTGATCTTGTTTTCCAATAGGCTCGCCCAGCCGGTCAATCTCAATGTGGCACGCTTGTTCGGCTAATTCGGCTGGAGAAATGAGATTTTTATTCGCGGCGTGCAACAGCTTCAGCAGCGCGGTGGTGAAACTACCGGAGGAACCAAGCCCCGTCCCGCCGGGGATGTCCGCCATCGAGGTCAGCTCCAACGAGCGGCCATCCATTTTGAGCAGACCGAAGGCTTCGCGAATAATGGGATGTTCGAGTTGGTCGGCCGTAGCGACGCGCTCGAGCTTAGAGTATTTTACGATGAGATCAGGGACGAAAGTCCGATGCAGTGTCAGGTAGACATATTTATCGAGGGCGCCCGCGACAAGAAAACCACCGTGCTCACGGTAATAAGAGGGCAGGTCAGTGCCACCGCCACCGAGGGAGATGCGCAAGGGGGAACGGGTGATGATCATGGGTAGGAAAAGTAGAAAATTGGGAAAGCGGGAAAGATGAAACGGGGAAACTCTAACTAGCTGCTGGGGTAGCCGCTGGTGCGGTAAATCTCTTCGACGACTTCCAGGGTGCGGATGCCTTCGTTCAGGCCGGGACTGGGGGCGCGGTCGGTGCGGATGTCCTCTTCGAACGCGGCTAGTTCCAGTTTCCAGGAGTTATCTCCCGTCGGGTAATCCCACGTCGTGTTCTCAGGTGGGCCCATCTGCGGCAGCATCTTGTAGTAAGTGCAACGCTCCGGTCCGTAACTGCCGCCCAGTCCATCGATCGCGATTTTCCCGTCGCGGCCGTAGATTTCGAGCGAAAAAAGATTTTTCCATTCCGTGCAGCTGACGTGGAGCCAAGCCGTCTGCCCCGTTGCTGTTCGGAGGGAAAGAAAAGCGTTATCGTCCACTGGCATTGCCCAGAATGACGTCGTTGCATGGCCTGTGATCGTCGGAAATTCACCGAGAAACCAATGCGCCAGATCGATGAGATGAACCCCTTGATCGATCAGTTCGCCGCCGCCTGACAGCTGCGGATTAGCGCGCCACTCGCGTTCGTAGCCAACGCGCCCACCGTGGCCGTAGCGTCCGCGCAAAAACATTAATGGACCCAGTGCGCCCGAATCGACAAGCGTGCGCGCTTGCTGCAGCGCAGGATGAAAACGATGATTATAGCCGATGCGAACCTTGACCCCCCTCTTGGTTGCGGCGCTTTGAATCGTGCGAAGCTGCGCCGCATTGAGTGCTCCAGGTTTTTCAACGAGCACATGCTTGCCGGCTTGGACCGCCGCAAGGGCGAGCGGCGCGAGTGAGCTGTTCAAGGTGGAGATGATGACGGCCTGCACGGCAGCATCAGCGAGGGCCACCTGGTAGTCCGCCGTGGGGATGCAGCCAGGATAAATTTTCGCCACCTCAGCCGCGCGACTGAGCTCAAGATCGCAAGCATAACGGAGCTGGCCTGGTGACAGGCTGGCCGCGCGCTTGCGGCCGATGAGGCCGCAGCCGATAATCGCATACTGCATCACCGCTGCCATTAGGGGGATGATTTTTTGGGACGATCTTCTGGAACAATGCGGCGCAACGTATAAATATCACCGGTGGCGAGGGCGCGGAATTTTTCTGGATCTTTCCATGGATCCCACTGCGCGCTGATTAATTTACCCGTGATGCCGTCGCTTGCGGCGCTGGCTAAAAATACACATAGGGCCGCGGCGAGTTGGGGGTCGACCGCACCTTCCTCAGACCATTTTTTATTTTTAGCAAAAAATTCAACCCCAGCTTTTTCCGGCCCCGCGGCGAGTACCTGCGCAGTGAGTCGAGTGCGGAGAGCGCCGGGGGCCACCGCGTTGATATCGATGTGATCCGCGCGATATTCTTCGGCGAGGGTCTCGGTGAGGCGCACGACGGCGGCTTTCGTTGCCGCATAGGCAGCGAACCGCGGCATGGGATTAGTGGCGCCGCCGCCTGAGATGGTAATAATTTTCCCGGCGCGTCGAGGTTTCATGGCGCGAATCGCCTGCTGGCAAACCAAGAGGGTGCCCGTGACATTGACTTGCCAGGCCTGCGTCCAGTCGGTGAGGGCGACTTCTTCGGTTGGGCCAATGGGGCCATAGATACTGGCGTTGTTGACGACGACGTGGAGTGGCCCGAGCTGAGCGGCGCGGGCGAAGAGGGCCGCTACGCTCGTGGGATCAGCGATGTCGCAAGTCAGGCCGATTAATTGTTGGCCAGTCTTCAGCTGTGAGTTGAGTACACTCTGAGTCTGGGCGACGTCGGCCGCTGTTCGGGCACAAAAAACTACGTTGGCTCCCTCGGCGAGGAAGGCTTCGACGATAACCCGGCCAAGGCCTTGGCTTCCGCCGGTGATCAGAGTGTTGCGTCCGGAAAGTTTCATGGGCGTCCGACAGTGAGATAGACAAGGCCTGCGACGGAGGCGACCGATTTTTCTACGAGCCGGTTGGCGTCGATGACTACCGGCTGGGCCATGCTAGCGATGAGCGTTGGCCAAGGATAGTCTCGAAATTCGGGCCACTCGGTACAGATGACGACCGCGTGTGCGCCCCGCATGGCATCAGCGGCGGATGGGGAGAGCGAAAGGTCGCGGTGCTCAGCATCAGTGGTGCGGATCAGGGGATCATAAGCCTGCACTTTCATTCCGGCCGCGAGGAGTTGGCGACACAGCTCGACCGCCGCACTGCGGCGGAGCGTGCTGGTGTTGGGCTTGTAAGCTAGGCCGAGGACGGCAACGATGGGTTGCTTGATCTCCGTGAGGGCTGGCTGGATTTTTCGAAAAGCCCAGCCGCGATGCCGATCGTTACTTTCTTTAATCGCTGGAATTAAGGCGAGGGGGAGGTGTTGAGTGATCCCTAGTTGGCTTAAGGTGACAACATCGCGAGCCAGTGTGCCGCCGGCAAACGGACCACCAGGCCCGAGGTAGGCGCGCGCGCCAATGCGCGGGTCACTCTTGAGGCCGGCCGCGACTTCCTGCGCGTCAGCTCCGACCATTTCGGAAAGGGTTGCGATCTCGTTGATGTAGGCGACGGAGAGCGCCAGAAAAGAATTGAGGGCATGCTTGACCATTTCAGCGGACTCGGTGCGCATCCACACGAGCGGCGCGCCCAGCGGGGCCAGCATTTTTTCAAGTACGGTGCGAGCGACCGCCGATGAGACGCCGACGATAATGCGCGCTGGTTTCTCGAAGGCCTCGAGCGCTTTGCCGAGCCGCAAATTTTCAGGTGAGCAAGCGAAGTGCAGCGCCGGATGCTGTTTCGCGAGCTGGGCGCAGGTGCCGACGGGGAGTTGAGCGGAGATGAGTACCACGGTGCCGGACCGCAAGTACGGGAGTACGCGCGCGAGGCGGGTATGCACCCAGTCGAGATCGGAGCGGTCGTCGACATCCACTGGGGTGTCGTAGCAGATCCAGAGAACTTCTGCTTGTTGAACAATGCTGGCATCGCTTGAGAATGTGAGGCGGCCACTCGTCAAACCCGCGGTAATGAGATCGTCTAGGCCAGGTTCATGCAGGGGGGCGTGACCGACGCGCAACTGAGCTAGCACCGATTCATCAAAATCGAGCCCAGTTACTCGATGATGTCGGGCGGTGCAGGCAGCCGTAACTGAGCCGAGGTGCCACAGTCCAAGAACGATAATGTTCATACAGAGAAGGCGCGCAAAGGGTCAGGGAAGGTTGGGCCGTTGATAGAGTGACATCCGGCGGCCGAAAACAGTAAAAGTCTCGACGAGCTTGAGCTGACTCATGCACCAGCTTTTGAGTTCGGGATATAGCCGCCGCATTTGTTGGTCGTAGGGCCAGTAACCAGATCCAGGCATTTCCTCGGTTAGCAGCACAAAATCGCAGAGTCGCAAGCGGTACAGCATCACCTCGTCTTTATCGGCTAGAATGCTGTTCGGCAGTTGGATTACAAAGGGCACCTTGGTTTTATGCCGCTCATAGCAAATAACCTGAAGGATTTGGGCATCAAAAAAATCAATGACCTGATCAACGGCTATATTGGGATAGGCTAATCCTGCCGACCGAGTGCTGTTATAGATATGATCTGCAATTTGATTCACTTTGCGGGCGCTGGCTAAGAATTCCTCGTTGTGGGGCTGCCATAACTGGCGCTGGTAGAAATAATTCCCTCCAGTGCCAAGCGCGGCTAAGGCTAGTAAGAGAGGAGCAAAGCGTCGCCCGTAACTGGCTGGAGAAAAATCAATCCGCTGCCAAAGCGCCGCCCAAGCCCATAGCACCAGTAAAACTAAGCCAGGAGCAAGCACCCCAAGTACAAATTCTGATTTCTGCCGATGCATCGTCAGTACGGCGGCGGGCATAAGTAGAAAAGCAAGACCGAGAAAGAGCCAATCGCGTTGTGAATGCCGATCGGCTTGTTGGCGGTAAAGAAGGATGAGTAAGAGTAAAGCCGCTGTGAAGGCAGCGATGGTCCAACCAAAGTATGACCCCAGGATCATGTCACCGAGATGTCCAAAAACAAATTGGAGCGAATGCCAAAGATTGAGCCCCCGGAGTCGTGCCGCTCCTTCAGCTCCGCTTACGTGTCCTACCCAATAATAAGTATAAATCGCCACGCGGTTCAGCCAAAAAATGGGAAGTGCGATAAGCGCAGCCGTGAGTCCAGCGAGGCTTAGATTGCGCCAGCGTAAACCTCGTTGATCGCCTCCACTTATCCAGATGGCGCTAGCGACAAAGATTGCGGCAAAATAAGCGCCGGTCAAAAAGCGCTCTAACAAAGTGAAGCCGATCGCAGCGCCGAGGGCGATGGCCCACTTGGTGGCGCGAAATCCTTTCGTCAATAACGCTAAGGTGGAGGTAATGCCCATGAGGCACATCGCGCCGTGATCGAGGCGAAAATCTACGGCTGAACCGGCTTCGCCTGACCAAGGCCAAGCTAAGCAAAGCAGTAGGCTGAAACCTAACCAAGCGAGCGTGCGGGAGCCAGTTACTCGCGGGATGATGGCCAGAAGGGCTATTTGCCAGGCTAGAAAAACGAGCATGTTAAGACTCAGCGCGGCACTGCGAGAAGCTGAGCCGGTGATCCAAAAAATAAGGACAGCAAAAAAATCATGAAGCGTGCCTTGGAGGGCAGTTTTTTTAAGCGTAGATTGCAGCGCTGCGCTGAGCCCATGATCCTGCAGTTGTTGATAAGCAGTGTATGATTCAGTCAGATACTGGATCTGATCATTCCAGCGTGGGTAGAGGGAGGCGTGATGACGCGAGGTCATCACATCGAACAGGAGAAACTCGCCTAGCATGAGCAAGCCTGCGACTACCCACATCCAAGCACTGAGCTTATTTTCTATTCGAGATGTCATACTGAGGTCGCCGGCTCACGGCCAGAATTGCGGGCCGCATAAACCCAGCGATTAGCCTCGAGCCAACGAAGAGTCTTCATGATGCCTTGCTGGATCGTGAGCTTCGGTTTCCAACCAGCAGCTGAGATTTTTTTGGTATCGAGGAAAATAAAAGGATTGTCGCCGATCCAGCCGCGGTCACCCCCCGTGTACTCAAGCTTCGGTTTCAGCCCAAGCGTGGCGCAGAGGTAGCCGATGCTATCGTTCACTTGCACGTATTCTGCTGTGCCCAGATTATAGATCTGGGTGTGGTGCTTAGCCTCGCGCGCGGTGTGCGCGCGGGTGACATGGAGCAAAGCATCGATACAGTCCTGCACGTAGAGGTAGCTTTTACGCTGTTTCCCATCCCCCAGCACTCGCAGGTGGTCCGGGTGGGCGATCAGCTGTTGATAAAAATCAAAGACATGACCGTGCGTATAGCGTTCGCCCAGAATTGAGACGAAACGGAAAATGTAGGCCTCATCGATTTGCCCGCCTTCAGCATACGATGAGATAAGAGTTTCGCCGGCGACTTTACTCGCAGCGTAAAGCGAGGTCTGTACCGGAAATGGCGCATCCTCTGGCGTAGGGATCAACGTCGCCTCGCCGTAAGTCGAGCCAGTGGAAGAGAAGGCAATGCGACGAATCCCGTTGGCCCGCATGGCCTCTAGAACGTTGAAGGTTGCAATCGTGTTTTGCTCGAGATCTCGCCGAGGGTGCGACCAGCCGTCCTTGATATCGGCATTAGCTGCGAGGTGAAACACGAAGTCCGCTCCCTTCATCGCGGCAGTCAGCGCGGGTAGTTCTAGATTGTCTCCACGGATTAGTCGAAAATGCGGATGCTGTTTTGCACCATCCAGGAAGCGAATCTGCCCGGTGGAGAAATTGTCCCAGCCGGTGACGGCGACGCCGTTCGCCAGTAGGCGGTCGACGAGGGATGAGCCGATGAAACCGGCCGCGCCAGTGATGAAGGCATGTTGCATGGGGAAATCAGGCGGAAAGTCGATGCGAGCGCGGCTTCAGCGAATAGCCGATGACGAGGTTGCAGGACACAAATGGAAGTACGGGCAGGGGAAAATAGGTGCGGTATTCGATGGTGAACCAGGGGTGTAGTTCGGCCAAAATCTCGGGGACAAGATTAATGTGCTCACGACCATAGAACTCGACGTAAGGCGCCGTGAAATGTCGATACCAGACACGCTGAGCGGAGAGCCGGCGGGCGAGGGCATAAGCGGGGCTACCCTCGGTGGGGATCACGATCAAGAGTCGCCCCGTTTGCTTGTTGATCAGCCGATACAGCTCGGCAATGCAAGCGGGTAGGTCCGGCAGGTGCTCAAGTACGTGGATCGCGAGAATGCGGTCGAAAAAGTCGTTCGGAAAATCCATCCGGCGCTGGCAGTCGCCCACGACTGTCTGCACCTGCGGGTGGCGCTGGCGAATAGCCGCCGCCATGTTCTCTCGGTACTCATTGCAGTAGTAACCGGCAGCCTGCTCAGGCGTGAGTCGTTCGTAGTCGAGATGCTCGCCGAGGCCGGCGCCGATCTCGAGCGTGGTGCGGAACTCCGTGGGCGAATGTTTGACGGGAAAGGTATGATTGAAGCGCTCGACGAGTCCGTAGCGGGATCGCCCCGCCAGTTCCTCGTGCCAAAGCTTCATGAATTGGTCGCTCCGTGCCTGCTGCTCCGGGCTAAGCGCGGGCAGGATTTTTGGCCACTTGCTTGCGTACATATAGATTTATCTTGGGTTCGTGAAGCCTTCGGCGCGCTCCACGATAAATTTGGGGCGAGCGCGCACCTCCTCATAGATCCGACCAATATATTCGCCTAAAATTCCGACACTGATGAGCTGAATGCCGCCGAGGAACGAAACAAGAATGACCAGGGTCGGGTTGCCCCAGAGGATCGTCCAACCCATAAACTTGTAGAAAAGATAGATGGCGGTGAGCAGGAAAGAACCGCCGGCGATGATGAACCCGAGGATCGTCGAGAGCTGCAGCGCGTAGGTGGAGAAGCAGAAAATGCCATTAAATCCAATGCGCAGTGAGCCTATGAAGCGGTTGTAGTTGGTCGTGCCGGCATGACGAGCTGGCCGATCAAAGGGAATGATTGTTTGGCTGAAGCCAACGACAGCCACCATGCCGCGCAGAAATCCGTGGGACTCCTTCAGGCGCAGCACCTCAGTCACAACGCGTCGGGCCATGAGGCGAAAATCACCGGTGTTAGGCGGAATGCTCACGTCGGCAATTTTATTGATTACCCTATAGCCCACAGTGGAGACGACTTTCTTTAGCCAAGGCTCGCCCGTGCGCTGACGACGCTGGGGCAGGGCCACATCGAAACCGGCACGCCACTGGGCCATCATCTCGGTGATCAGTTCAGGTGGATCTTGCATATCCACATCCATCACGATGACAGCATCTCCGCGGGAGTATTCCAAGCCGGCCAGCGTGGCCATCGGTTGACCAAATCGGCGCGAAAATTTTAATAATTTGATGCGTTCATCACCGGCGCGCGCCTCGAGAATGATCCTCTCGGTGCAATCTGGGGATGGGTCCATTGAGAAAATTATCTCATAGTCCGCGGTGATTGGGGTGAGAATGGACTGCAACCGCCGGAGAAATTCCGGGATATTTTTTTCCTCTTTGTAAACTGGGGCGACAATGGAAAGCAGCATACTTGTCATTTATTGCTGAGCGTCGGAATAAAATCAATACTGACGCGGGCCAATGCTGACTCAGCTAACTGAAGGCCGGCTAAGCTTTTTAGGTAAAGCGCCGCTTACCTCGTTAGATAACGCAAGCTCAGGGCAACCGGATCCCGAGTTTCCACGCAAACTCGATTAGGGCGCTTTTTCGCAGGTAGCGCATGAGTTGCGGATGGCTCTCGATTTCTGTGGCAGGAAAGCCGCGCTGGTGCGTGCGCTCCCGCAGGCGGTTGATCTCTTGCTGTCCTGTGCTATGCATGAAGGCCGAAGTTTTTTGGGCGGCGTGGGCCCGGAAGCAGGCGAGGAAATAGGGCACGCGCACAATATTGGCGCCGGCGGCCTCGAATCGCAGAAGCAGGTCCCAGTCGATGGCGAACTGAAACGAGATATCAAGTCCACCGACGCGGTTCCAGATTCGCCGGCGCCAGAAAAGAGTTTCCTGTGGGACAAAGTCATTCAGCTTCAGCACTTCACCATCATGTGAGGGCAGAAACCAGCGGGCAATCTCGCGGGACTCTTCGTCGACGACGATGCGGTTGCCGTAGACCACATCGACCTTGGGGTGCCGAGCAAAATAATCTGCGACAAAGGCAAGGGTGCCCGGTAGATAAAAATCGTCGGAATTTATCCAGGCCATGATGTCGTCTGGTCCACCCGAGGTCTGGGCGAAGCCGCGGGCTATGGCGTCGGCTTGGCCGGCGTCGGGCCCGCTGCCCCACGAGACGAGGCTTGGGGTGTGAGGTGGAAGGTGTGAGGTCGGACCGAACTGTTGGTCGAGGCGCTCTATCAGGGCGGGACTGCCGTCGGTCGAGCCGCCGTCCTGCACGATGTATTCCACGGCGGTGTCCTGCTCGAGGACGCTGCGCATGGTTTTTTCCAGATATACGGCCTGCTGGAAGGAGGGCGTGACGATGGACAGCTTCGGTCGATTTGGTGCGGCCGGTCGGGCGGGAAAGCTCTCGTTTTTAATCGGTCTCGGCGGATGCGCCATGTGCGCTGGCATCTGGAAAAACATTAGCTCCGTCCACTCACCGCCGCCAAGCCAGAGGGGGAGGAGCTGGCGCTTGATGCGGACGGCGCGCTGCATTATGGGCGCCCAGGCTCCGTCGGCCAACTGGGCCTCGATGATGAGCTTGATGCGGCCGGCAGGCAACGTGCCGCGAATTTCGAAGCCCGTGTTATCGCTTGGCGCGGCAGGCAGCACGGCCTTCACATCCGGACGCGGCAACCCGACGACGCCATGCAGGGTGCGGTCCTTCGTGCGCAGGCGGATGCCCGTGACCTGCCGGCCGTCCTCGGCAAAACACCAACCGCGAATAATCACGCAGCGGGAGGGGTTATGCCAGTCGCTGGGTTGATCAATATAGTATTGGAGCGGTACGATCAAAGAAGATGGATCATTTATGGAGATGAGTGGGCGGTCTAGCGCGATCATGCATGCATCATGTGGATTTAGAAAATTAGTTTTTGCTATGCAGACCAATCAGATTTTTTCAGAATAACTTGTGTAAGATTAGAAAGAGCAAGCAATGCTGGCTTCCTGCTGCGGCGCATTTGGGTAAAAATAACGAGCCGATTGCTTATGGCCGACCATGGGTCAGGCCAATCTCCTTTATCTAAGAAAAATTAAGAACTGCCACTCTGGTAAGATAGCGATTCCATCTGGGCTATGCATTTTGACCGCCTGCATGCTTTTGAAACCGAGGGTACTCATGCGGGTTATTATGTTTTCTCTTTCAGAGACGGATCCGCTTGATTCTAGATAGACGATGCGTTTGACCGCCTGAAGAGCGTTGATTTCCATATCTTGCAGCATAATAACTGGGTTGGGTATGGGCCGGGTGAACGTCAGCGTAGCGCGGATGATGAAATCATGAGCAACCACCGTGTCATCAGGCCTGATTGTGCGGGCTAGTTCAGTTGACACGGTTCGCCAGTTTGAGGTTTGCGATAATCCGGTGTCCAGCAGCGGAGCTTTATAATAGCTGCTTATTTGAAAAACAGCAGAAACCATCGAGACGATGGCAATCGCGGCAACCGTCAGTGTCAGGCCGCGCCGTGGCCAGACGGAAGCGATGCTAGCCGAGCGAAGATCGTCGAGATACTTGAACCCGAGCGCAATGAACCAGATCAAAAAAAAGTAATGAATGACAAAATAGCGCGGCCAGACTGAGAGGTTCTCTACTTTAAAAAAATACCCAACCTGAAACACGAGTGATATGCCACTGCATAGAATCATTAAAACACCTTGCTTCTTGAATTCCTCTAGGGCGATCGCGCGGGGGGCGGGAGGTTTTTGGATAAAGAGTAGCCAGGTTGTGCCAGCAAGAACGGCGATCCAAAACCAGAAAAGAAATTCAGTGAACGGCGAGTGGCCGGTGCTGTGGCCGGTTAGCACCAAATGAAATCCATCAGAGAGTAGAGGCCAGAGGCTAGTGCCCTCAGCACCCCAGCGACCGACGTTAGCTCTTTGCTGATGTGATTGCAGGTAGGGCCAGGTGGTGGACAGCACAATCATATAGCTGAGCGCTAGATGAGCATAGAAACGCAACTGGTCGCCTCGGCGCCGCCAGAGTAAGAAGAGGCCTTGGCCGATAACCGGGAAAACCACCCAGCTTTGCAGATAAAATCCTATGGTAAGTAAAATTCCGTAGGCAGTGAACCACGCTACATCTGCCCAGGCTCGGCCTAATGTTCTAGTGTCCAGTTGCAGGACCAGCCAGGTGGACCAAATGTAGAAGGCGACTCCTACGATGTATTCGCGTATCTGCAGCACATGCATGATCAAATAAGCGTTGAAGGAGAATAGCCCAATCAGAAATAGCTGAGGTGCGGTGCGCCACCCTTTGGATAGTGAGATCAGCCCCTGCAGCGAAACCCAGAGGAAGAAAATATTCACAAGTCGGAAAAATATAACATTATGCGACTGGGCCACGCGCATGAGCGTATTTTGCATCAAATAATAGAGCGGCTGATAAGCGTAGGGTGCACCGGTCTGAAGAACCATCCCCCAGGTGGGTGAGTGGGTGGGGGCTTGCAAAGTGAAGGGCATTCCGCCGTTGATGATGGCCAGGCGAATACCCTCATCTGTCCAAATTCCTTTTAGATCAATCATCAGCCCGTAGGTTACGAGGACTAGCAGACAAGCTATGGTCAACGCGGGCTTTGCCTCAGTTGATTTAGGATTTTGAGTCATGCTCTAAGATCTGCGGGGCTGAAATAGTGGGATGCGAGGTTTAGGCAAACCGGCGTCGAATATCTTGCCCTAAGGGAAAGCAGTAATGCCTATCAGATCAATAGCGGTTAGTCTGATCGGCGAGATATTCATTAAGGATCTTCGCGAAATTTGCGCGGCTGTGGTAATGATCCTTCATGGCCCGAAGGTAGGCTTGGGGGTGGGCGTCATGGTCAAAAATGAAAGTGATGGTGAGGTCGTTCACTGGCACACTGGCATCATCTTGATATGCAGTAAATTTCGGTTCTAGTCGGGCGTAAATTGTGATGGCGAAGGTAATGGTCGCAGCGAGCACGAGGGGAGTGCTCCAGTGCACACCAGCTGTCGGATGGCGTTGGCGCCAACTCGTACTAAATCCAGCAACGCTCAAAGCTAGAGCTAACAGCAAAGGTACTTGAAAAAATATACTATATTGCCCGGCAAAAAAGCGCTGACACAGCAGCACGGTCAGACTTATTGCCCCGGCCAGCAGAATAAATATCAGGGCCTTGAGCGGCAACGGCACAGCGCGTAGACTGAAAACCGCAATGCTTGCGGCTACGGTTCCGATAAAGAGGACCGGCGACTCCTTAAGGAATGCCATGAATTCCACCGCAAGATTCGGCTTCGTAGATAGAAGGAGATTCAACGCGGGTTCTGGATTAATTAAAAGATGCAGGGTTCGCGCAAAATAGTTCGCGGCGGCGGGCTCCGTCATGACTCCGCGCAACAGCAGATAAGCGAGCGGCAGAGTCGCGAGCGCACCGGCAACCAAGGCGGCTAGTTCTTGGCTGCGATCCAGCCAAAACAGTCTGAACCGATTGGGTTTAGGCCAGAGTTTCACAAGTGGCAGCAGTCCGATAAAGATGGCGGCCGAGCGCAGCCGTTGCACCACCACTGGGCCGAGCATCTCCTGATAATCAGTCAGCTGGAAGAGTAGCCACAAGACAGCAACCCCTGCCATGATCGGGACGAGGCTGCTCCAGGAATTTAAATAGGGGAGGTGAGATTTAGGGTGAGAGCTTTTATCCCAGATTTTTAGCAGGGCGGATAGCCAACACCAAGCGTAAGTAAGGGCGAGGTAGCCTATGCCCGGTAGTTTCTCTAGCATGGCTAATCCACCGAACATGCCGGCGGCAAACAGCCAGCTATACTTCGCCTGCCAGGAGCGGGCACTCGTGGCCTGCCACGCGCACAGGAGGCCGAGCACGTTACCCAAGCCGACACAGAGTAGTTCAGGGCGAATTAGCAGTCCGTGAAATAGTAGGCCGGAACTGCCACAGAGCAGCAGCACTGTGAGGCAGGCTGCATCTATATCTCGAGTGACTGCATAAGTGAAGCCGGCCGCGGCGAGGATCAGGGTTAGCACCAAAATTCGGCTATGCACGCGCTCGGCATGGATCAACGGGGCTATTTCACGTATAGGATCCGGGCTATTCGCGAATTTTTTTAGATTCCATACCGGCAGCAATCCCAATTCATGCCGGATGCGAAAATCGAGGGCGAGGAGGAATTTCAGGGGAAGACCTGGCTGGTCGATCGTATTGGGCGAGTGGCTGGAGTTGATCGCCAGTGCATCGGCCATGTTATGGATGTTCATATCCGCATTACGATACCAAGGAACAGTGCGGGAGATGAACGCCATGTTCGCCCAGGCAAAAGCCAAAGCTCCTAAGGCTAGAGCTAGGACGATAGTCCGGTGTCTGCCAGGTTTGTGTGTGGCATCATCAGCCGTGGCGTCGCGATCCGCCATGCAGGCGAGTGTTGGCGAGCTCATGGGTGGGTGAATCCCTCCAAGCGGATACTGCGGTAGATAAAGTAGTAAGACTCTGGGGCTGGCTCTAGCCGATTCGTCGCGCGCATCCGCAGAGTTCGGCCCTCGGCCTGGCCTTTGGATGCAAAGTGATCTCGGGCACCCGCCTCGATTGGGAGGTTATTAGCCTCGAGGTAGTTTTTAACATCTGGGTAGCGCGCGAGGTAATCAATCCAGTCCGGCTCCTTGGTGAAGGTGGCATCATTCAATTCCAATACGTTTATGCCAGCCTGCGGGATGAGCTCCAGCGTTTGATCCATCCAGACGGTCCGTGCTTTAAGCTGGTAATGTCCGACGAGCTTTCCGTTGAAGAGCACATCGAGTTCGGCCTCATGCCGCACTTGGGGTTGCACGCTAAACGACAGAACCAAGCGAGCGAGATTTTGAATTTTGGGAATGGTGAGGCGTACGGAAGGCTGCTTGGCCCAACGGAACCTGTAGGGCAGGTCCCAATGGAAGAAAGGACCCTCGATGGGAAGCAAACCTGTGTCCGCAATGATATTTGAATTTCTGAGGGCAATCGCATCGGCAACAAAAATTGAACTCGCGCTGGTGAGCTGTAGAGAATCGATCATCGCCCTGCTTTCAGCCGCAGTCGGTAGAAATGGAAGGGACGCAATGCCAATTTCTGAACTGTTGCTATCATCGACTACCTTGAAAAATAGACGAGCGAACGGTCGATCGATCAAAACATGGGTCTCGCCACTCTTATAGAAGGTGGCGAGTGGGGCAGTGCGACCATCTGCATTTTCTTGGATCACGATTAGGCGCGCCTGGTCTTCGAGATTAAGTCCAGCCACCGTGATGCGCGTATTCGTGGTCTGAGTTGTTGGCTCGGAAATGTTGTAAAGAGTGATGAGTAAATTTCGATTGGCATCAAAGGGCTTTAGTTTCCCAGCTTTTGCAGCCAGACCAAAATAGTCTCTGGCTTGCTGGTCGCCACCGACCTCTCCAAGGAATTCCACACCGGCACTGCGCTTAGCTGGGATGGGTAATAAAATATAGGAGGGCAGCTTGCTGGTATTCTTGTAGGATAGATTGCGTGAAAGCTGCGCTCGCGAAAAAATATTATAGGCTGTGGGCACTCCCTGGCTGTGTGAGGTGAACCGTTGCTGATGCCCTTTCGCCATTATGGGGAAGATGCATTCGTTAGCACCATCAGTATTAATATTAATCAGTGGCTGGTCTTTGATGCGAAATTCAAGGAGCAGCGGTAAGGTAGGCTGTCCTGATGGCACCAAGCCACCCTGTAGGAGGGGAGCCAATGGCTGGCTGGAATTGCGGAGTAAATTATTTGCCCCGCCCCAGGACGCGCCAAGGGTTAAGGCCAGACCAACCGTCCAGCAGGCGACTCGCCTGAATCGCGAACCGCCTGCGAGCATTTCGAAAAGCATAGCCACACTGGGGCTGAGAATCAGTAGGAGTGGCAGAAATTCTTTCCAGCCAGCTGAACGGCATTGTTCTAATATAAACGTCGGTTCTAGTAATTTTCCGGTCTCCACCAGATTGATGACCGCAAAGGGTGCACTGATGCCCATGGTGAGCGTCATCGGCAGGACCCAGTTGCGCATGAGGTTCACTTGTTTCCGCAAGAGCCACCCTGTTCCGAATATCAAAATCGGTGTGAGGAAAAAAAGCAGCAGGCTGCTGCCCGCCGCCAGTCCTAAGGCGAGTCCGGCCAGCACGGCATGTCGCTGCTGGCAGGACCGCTGCCATTTCAGGGTGAAGACGCCGGCGCATGCAAGGGCGGCTCCGCTAGCTAATTCTGGTATCGAGGAAGTGGCTCCCGTGAGTATGAGGGGCGCGGTGAGGGCCAGCCAGGTCGTCAATAGTGAGACGTTGACACCACCGCTTAATTGGCGGCAGAGCCGATAGATGGCTAGGCCGCTGATAATCCAGGCCAGCAGATTGAAGAAATTCAAACACTGCAGCGGAGGACTATAAATAAGACCAAAAAGCTGCAGCAGGTTAAAGTTAAAGGGGAGATAGATCTGGCGGAGGTCGGCCGCATCGAAATGCCAGAGACTATTCTGGCCGAGGTAATATAGGGCTCGAGGCAGTTGCCAGCTGAGTGCATCCGGGTGGTTGGGCTGATAGGTGTAAGCGATCGCGAGATTGGCGAGCACCATAGGCACCATAGTAGCAACGAATGCGAGCAGCAGCCACCCATTCGCCTGACTTTCAGCAGGTTTAGCCGAAGCCGTGCTGAGCTCGGGCTTCGTTCTGATCAGCAGCAAGCATGTCATTGCAGCAATGATTAGCGAGAGGCCCAGAAACCACCTAGGGTCACTCAGCCTATGGGCCCACGATAGTAGAAGACTGGTGGCCGTGATATTTCCCCATGCTAACAAGGCCGCTGCTATTAGCTGATCCGTTACCCGCTTTACCAACTGCCTCGAGGTGCCAACGGATAGCCAAAATAACCCCAAGCAGTGAATGAGGAAAAGCTCCATCGATCAGATTGGCGGGGCTGGGCTTATCGGCATGGGATTTTTGACGAGAGAGGCGAAGCAATTTAGGCCAAATTGAAATTCTGAATAAGTGAGACAACTGAAACCCTCTCGAGCGGCGAGAGCATCAATGTCGGTTCGGTTCCAATAATGCTTATGGTCCGCAATCTCCGGACCGGAGATAATTTTCAATTTGAAGGCGAGAAATTCAAGCAAAGGTCTCGACGCCGGAGTTGGCGTGGTTAGCAGGATGTTGCCGTCGTTTTTAAGGATGCGGCGAAACTCGCGAAAAAGTACTGATACCTGATCGAGTGGGATGTGTTCCAGCACCGCGAGAATCGTTATCTGATCGAAGCTATTGTCCGGAAATTCGAAGCGCCCCTTGAAATGAAATTGTTGAATTTCTAAATTAGATGCCGGCCGGCTGGGGGTCGCATCGTAATCGAGGCCAATGCCTAGTTTGAGGGTTTTTTTTACTGATTGGAGAAACAGCGCCTGATGGCCGCAGCCAAAATCGAGTACCGTAGCGTTGGACCGGAGATGTCGACGTACGACGCCCGAGCGCCAGCGGCAGATAAACAGATCCAACGCATTGAAATCTTTCGTGCCCATTCGCGTGACCCTGCGTAACGAGACTAAGCTGAGCGCGAACGATTGATTCGCTTGATTACTACCCGTTCAAGTTCGAGGAATCGCTGATTAACGGAACTGAGGACTAGCCCAAGAGCGAGGCTCAGGCAGGCTAGTAAGCCAGTGGTGATAGCAAAAATCGCGGTGGCTCGGCTGGTTACTATGTGATGCCTCACTAGTTCGCTCAGCGGAATCGCGCCGGCACACAGCGTCACAAGCAGCAAGGCAATGAAAACAGAACCGAACATAGTCAGAGGTTTGTAGGCTCTGAGCAGCAGAAACAGGCGGAGCAGCACGCGGAACCCATCTGGAAAGGTCCGGAGTTTAGAGAAGCTGCCGGCGGGGCGTTCGCCATAGGGGGCCTCGATTTCTTTTACGACCATGCCGCGGTAAAGACTTTGCACGATTAGTTCTGTTTCCACATCGAAGCCGCGTGAGGTGATGGGAATAGTTAATGCGCATTCTCGAGTAAACGCACGGTAGCCAGAAAAAATATCAGAAATAGCGGAGCCGAAAATTCGATTGATGATTCCACAAACGAGTTGATTCCCGGCGACATGAAATTTCCGAAACGACTTATCGCTGTGTTGTTGCAGCCGAGCTGCAACGGTCATGTCGGCATCTCCGGCTAGAATCGGCGCTAGAAGCCGGTGAACGGCACTGGCATCATAGGTGTGGTCTCCATCCACCATGACGAGTATATCTTCCGAAATAATTTCAAACATGCTGGCCACGACGTAGCCCTTACCTTGTCGCTTCTCTCGAATGACAGTAGCTCCAGCCGCACGCGCAAACTCGGCCGTGCGATCTGTGCAATTATTATCAAAAACATAAACAGCGGCGTGCGGGAGTTCGCGTTTGAAGTCACGGACAACCTGAGCGATCGTTTTTTCTTCCTGATAACAGGGGATCGCAATCGCAATACTGGGAGTTGATTGAGGGCTAAGCATGGTCGATGGGGCGACGGGGTGAAGTGAGTGGAAAGTGAATCGGGCTTAATTTAAAAAAGCATGGTTTGGCTCGATATGTCGACAGCGATTTAAGGTGTTCGCCAGCGGTCAGTGGCGCTACCCCGGCTCGTCTAATTTATTTTAGCAAGCACGAGCCGATGTTGTTGGGCGAAGATTCGTAGCCGAGATAATCCATCGGTGGTGCTAGCGATCAACAGAGCGACAGTCGCGCAGATGATAATGATGAGCTCGGGTATCTGACGGCATGAAGCTAAAGCCTCAGCGTAACGCCAAGCACCATAATAGAGGATTAAAATGTGCCAGATGTATATTTCTAGAGTGTAGCGGCCGAGATAGGAAATAAGATTGGTCTGCGGGCTCCAGTTGAGGGTGATGCCGGCGGCCAAGCCCACCACCATCGCCAGATCAAAAATCAGCATTTCTGGCCGCACGTAGGCGAAGTCGAGGATGTTGCGCTCAAAATGTTCCCCGACGATTGCACGGTTCGTGAGGTGGTTGAAATTCCAAGCCATCACGCCAGCCGCAATGATGAACGCGAGCCAGCTAGCCGTCTTAATGGTGCGCTGAGACAGCAATCCAGTGAGGCTTCGAAAATGGAGGCCGGCAAAAAAATAAAACATCCAAAACAGGGGATTCGGTCGGGCCCACGCATAATAATTCAGGTTACCATGAAAACACAGCAGACCAAGAGCTACATGAAGAATGAGGAGCAAGGTGGTTAGCAGAAGGGTACTGCGCTCAATGCTGACCGCTGGAACTAGACCGTTGAGCCATGCTGGCAGGAGCTTGAGTGCCGGCTGTATAAAATATAAGTAAATGATTAGCGGGATAAAGTAGAGCGTGGGCTCAATCCCGGAGAGGAAAAATCGACTAGCGAGCCAACCGAGTCGGCTGCTGGCATCGGGTAGGGCTAGCCACGTTGAGTAGTGGTTGAGGAGAAAAAAGGAGGCAATGCTTGCCAGGAGGTAGGGTAAGCCGATGCGCCAAAGTCGTCCTCGATAATAATCGCTCAGGGGTTGTTTCTTGGTGGATGAGCCGGCCAGCAGACCGGAAAGAAAGATGAACAGTGGCACTGCAAAAATAAAAATCTGATTTAAGAAAAGCCCGAGATAGAAGGAAGGGCTCCAGGCAAAAATATCTGTCGTTACAAAGCTACCCGCAAAGTGGATGCAGACAACGCCGAGGATGCTGCCTCCGCGAAGTGTATCAATGTAGGCGTTGCGGTCTGCGGCTGGTAGACTGATTGAGGTAGGCATAGGCATGACTAGAATTATGGTAGACGATAGCCTTTCAGGCTGAGCGTACGGAAAAGATAGTAGAGTGGCGATGTGCTCGGCAGTGACTCTGGCTGCCGCAGAAAATTGAGGATGCGATGCTCCTTCTTGCCGAAGGCCACGTAGTGCTCTTCAGCGCCCTTTTCGAGGGGAATATTCTGGGCGACCACGTAGGCCTTTACGTCCGGATAATTTGCTAAATATTCTAGCCAGTCGGGCTGCTGGCTGAGGGAAACATTTCTAAACTCCAGCACATTGGGGCCGGGCTGTGGGGTTAGTAGTACGATTTGGTCAGACCATTTAGATTTGCCTGTTAAGTTGAGATCATGAACGCGCCGACCGTTAAACAATACGTCAAGGTGTGCGCTTTCTCGCACTTGCAGCCGCACGCTAAAATTCAGCTCTAATTTAGCCAGCTGGTCGATGGCCGGTATCACTACTCGGACCACATCGGCCTTGGCCCAACGAATAATCGGCAAATCCCACTGTGGATAGGGTCCCTCGGGTGTAGCCAGTCCGGTGGCTGTGATGAGAGTAGGAGCGGTTATGCTGATTAGTTCATCGGCAAACAGTAAGGCAGCATTATGAGGGGCCTCGGCCTCGGGCGGCAAAGTCCGGACAAGATAGCGTACGTCTGTTTCTCCCATTTTTGCCCCACTGGCCTGATCCTCCACCTTGATGGTGAATCGGCGAAATGGCTTGGTGATAGAGGTGGAGATGGCACCTGTCTGGGTAAAGGTAGCGAGTATAGCGGTGGTTCGGTCCTCGTACTCAACTCCGACAGAGAGACGCGCGTGGTCGGGCAGATTTAGCCCTGCCACTTTAATGAGCATATGTTTATAGCGGTCGGGCTCGTGAGGGCCATAGTTGAACAAAACCAATACCTTCCGATCGCCATGAGAAGAGGCGCACTGATCTGGAAGGGGTCTTAGGCCATAATAATCAATCGCGCTCTGACCGGAATCAATCGTGCCTAAATATTCAACACCGGCAGTGTGCTTGGTTGGTATTTCAACAATCGTATAGGAAGTGCGTTGCTCGATGTTGCTGTAAGCTACTTTTCGTACGAAGCCCCACTTAGAATAAATATTGTAAACATTTGGGATCGAGCGGTCGAATGAGGTGAAGCGCTGATGCTTCCCTAGGGCCATGAGAGCGAAGATGCGCTCATTGGTGGCGGCGGAGTCGATATTGATTTTCGGCTGGTCGCGCAGGCGCTCGACCATAAGCGATGGCAGGGTGGGCAGCGCTTGTGGCGCAGGTTCACCCGCCCATAGCGGAGCATAGGGCCGACTGGTATTCATCAGGAGATAATTGCCCGCGAACCACCAGGCGGTGAGGGCCAGCACGACCAGCACATCGCGAGTCATCCGTCGAAAGAAGCTGCTGGCCAAGCCGACGTCGATGAAGGCGGCAACGCATGGGCTCAGCACAAGGATCGGCAGGACGAAATAGCGCTGATTGTAGAGGGACCACTTGTTCAGCAGAAAATAGGCCGCAAACCAGCCTAGCCCCAGCCCAGCAAGCCAGACCATCGGGGTTGACGATTTACGGAACCGCAAAAAACAAAATATGGCGCACAGAAGTATGAATGGGCCGGCAAATCCAAACCACACATGGTCCTCGTTGAGGTCGGGTGGGAAAAGATAGAAGGGAGAAAAAGCGTAGGCCTCATTCCAGTGTGGGAAAAAGGTATGTTGGCCCCACGCATTCAGTTGCGCGCTAATGTTAACATTGAACGTAAAGCGATGGAGCGGTTCGAGGAAGAGTTGTATAAGGTAGGCCTTCGACGTTTGCGCGAAGCAGGCAAACGTGAATGGCCGATTGAGCGTGAAGTCATAGGCCGTGTTCATCCACTGGCCTTTCTCTGCAATATTGATCAGGGCGAAGGGTGCCGCCACGAGGCCGGCTACCACGGCAGATGCCAGCCAAGCCCGTACTCCCTTAAGGAATTCGCCCAGCCCGCCGCGCTGCCCGTGCTGCCAAGCTGCAATCACCACAATCAGGCCGGCGGCGGGAACGAAGAAAATAATGGTTAGCTTCGCGCCAGCAACTAGTCCGGCGGCGAGGCCAGCCAGGAGCGCATCACGTGTGAGTCGCGATTGTCGCCAGCGCAGCGCAAATACCAACATGCAGAGGAGCCCTGCGCCTGTGGGCAGATCGTTGGTCGTCGCAGTGGCTTGAGCGAGGATTTGGGTCGAGGTGAGTGCCACCCACGTAGCGATCAGCGAGGCATTTGCTGAACAGGTGCAGAGACGGCTGAGTCGGTAGATCGCGGCACCAGCTACCGCCCATGCCGTGAGGTTGATGAAATTAAGGGCCTGTAGCGGTGGACTATAAATGAGGCTAAAAAGCTGCAGCAGGTTGTAGTTAAAGGGGAAATATATTTGCCGTTCATTACCGGTGGCGAAGTGAGCAAGCGTATCCTGCCCCATGTAGAACATCGCTCGAGGAAGGTGGTAAACTAAAGAGTCATAATTATTAGGCTCGTAGGTTCCGGCGATACAGATGCTGGCATAGACAAGCGGAGTGAGCGTCAAAATGAATCCAGCGATCAGCAGGCCCGAGATTTTGCTGTCGCTGGGTTCAGCAGCGACGGGTGGCGGAGTGAGGCGGCGCAGCAGCAGCCAGCTCACAGTTGCCAGCAGCAGCGTTGTGCGGAAAAACCAAGTCGGATTACCGAGTTGGTGTAGAGCAGCAAGGAGCAAGCTCGTGATCACGATATTGCCCCACGCGAGCATGACGGCCGCGAGGCAGCGATCGACCATAGATCTGGTCAGGTGTCGGGCGGCACCGAAGGAAGTTCCTAGCAGAATAAAACTATTAAGTAGAAAAATATACATGTGCCTAGCCCCTGCAATCAGGGCTGGTGGGCCATTCACGCGTTGGCTCGGTTAGCCCATATGGAGACAGAAGTAGGTGTCGTTGCGTGAATCGAGGAGCAATCATGGGGAGCGAAATCCATTTAATTCTAAACGGCGGAATAGATAATAGAGCTGATCCCCAGGGACGGCCGTAGTTTGGCGCTTGAGATAGAGAGTGCGTTTTTCTTTTTTACCAAAAGCCTCGTAATGCTCGCGGGCGCCTTGTGCTAATGGAATCCGTTGGCTTTCCACGTAGGCCTTCACATCAGGATGGCGTTCGAGATAATCTAGCCAGTCTGGTTCGTTGCCAACGGTTACATTACGAAATTCAATCACATTGATGCCTGGCTTGGGCTTCAGTGAGACATGCTTAATAAACCAGCCAGTGGAAGTGTTCCATTCATAACCGGCGACCAAGTCACCATTGAAGCGAAGATCAAATTGCGCAGCATCACGTATGTGCAGGCGGAGCTCAAAATCGAGATCGAGCCTTTCTAGATTTTTCTGAGGGGGGATTTCTATTCTGACGATGGGTGCGTTGGCCCAGCAGAACATAGGTAATTCCCATTGCGGATAGGGGCCTTCGGTGGTGGCTAGGCCTTGGACCTTCACCCTCGATTTGAGTGATCGTGTAATCAGTTCATCTGAGAAAAGTGAGATGGGATCCTGCGGAGCCGCATCATCCGTTATATTTTCGCGCGCATAATAAGGAATAACAATGGCCCCGATTTCCTTGCGATCAGCTTGATTTTCTACGCGCACAGTGAAACGCCGAATCGGCTTAATCACCGAGGCGTGCGCTTCACCCGAGTCTTCGAAAGTGGCGAGGGTATCGCTCGTTCCGTCGACATAATCTACCCCCACCCGCAGACGCGCCTGATCGGGCTGATTTAATCCAGCAACTTTGATCCGCAGCTTGGCAAAGCGCCCTGGGTCCCGTGGGCCGTAGTAAAGAGTGACCAGCGCATTTCGCGTGCCGTCATCGGCAGGCTTGGTTTCGGGATGGGGCACAAGGCCGTAGTAGTCCTGCACCAGCACCCCAGTCCCAAAAGAGCCAAGAAATTCCACCCCAGCGGTGCGCTTCCCGGCAATCGCGACCATGGTGTAGGAGGATAATTGCTCGATATTGCTATAGACGACCTTCCGCGGGAACCCCCATTCCGAGAATATATTGTAAGCATCAGGTTGGGTTCGATCAAAGGAGGTAAATTGCTGGTGCTTGCCTAGGGTCATCAGCAGAAAGATGCGTTCATTGCCATCGGTCGATTCAATGTTGACCCAAGGTTGTGCAGAAATGCGCTGTGCAATGAGTGGCGGCAGGGCTGGCAGGGCTGCCGGGGGGCGCTGGCTCGACCATAATGGGGCGTAAGGTCGGCTGGTGTTCTTGAAAAGATAAAGAACCGCCAGCCAAAGTGAGCACGCGGCAAATAGCCCGGTGAGAATGCCAGTTAATCGGCGAAAATGCGGATGGCTCCTGCCGGCATCAAACACCACAGCCAAGCTGGGCCCCAGCACAAGGATCGGCAGTACGAAATACCGCTGGTTATAGAGAGACCACTTGTTCAGTAGGAAATAAGTGGCGAACCAGCCTAGGCCGATCCAGGCCAACCACGCGATGGGCGCATGATTTTTTTTGCAGCGTAGCAGGCAGAAAACAGCAGCGATCAGAATGAGCGGGCCCGTGAAGCCGAACCATACGTGATCCTCATTAAGATCCGGCGGAAAAAGAAAGAGCGCTGAGAAAGCATAGGCCCCATTCCAATGGGGAAAGAAAAATTGTTCGCCCCAGGTATTGAGTTGCGCTGTCACCTGAGGGTCGAAGGTTAACCGGTGCAGCGGCTCAATAAAAAATTGTACGAGGTAGGCCTTGGCGGTTTGGGCGGCGCAGGCGATCGTAAACGGCCGATTGAGGGTAAAGTCGTAGGTCTTGTTGATCCATTCGCCTTTTTCTTGCAGATTAATTAGGGCGAAGGGTGAGGCGAGGGCGAAGGCGATGACCCCAGGTGCGATCCAGGAGCGCGCGCCGCTAAGAAAGGCGCGCAGTTGCCCTGCGCGCCAGTGTTGCCATGCAAAATAAATCACGAGCAAGCCCGCCGCTGGTCCAAAAAATATGATGGTGAGCTTGGAGCCGGCGGCGAGCCCAGCGGCGAGCCCAGCCAGTAGTGCATCGCGGATCAGTCGGGTCTGTCGCCAGCGCAAGGCGAACAGGAGCGCGCTGAGCAACGCCATCGCCGTGGGCAAATCGTTGGTTGTCGTCGTGGCCTGAGCGAGAATTTGTGTCGCGGTGAGGGTGAGCCAGGTGGCGATGAGCGCTGCGTTAACGCTACAGTTAGCCAGCCGACTCAATCGGTAAAGGGCTGCACCGGTGCTCGCCCATAGGATCAGGTTGATGAAATTGACGCTCTGCCCGGGAGTCCCATAGACCAGACAGAATAATTGGAGCAGATTGCTGTTGAAGGGGAAATAAATTTGCCGCGGGTTGCCGGTATCGAAATGCGCCAAGCTATTTTGCCCGAGATAATACATTGCTCGAGGCAAATGGTAAGCGAGCGAATCGTAGTTATTGGGTTCGTATGTGGCTGCGATCCGAACGCCGGCGTAAAATAGCGGCAGGAGTGTTAAGCAGAAAAAGATCAAAAGGCGGGGACTGGGGCGATCAGCTGATGGCCCTGCCGTGGCCGGTTTGGGCTCCGGCTGAAGTCGGCCGAGCGCTAGCCAGGTGAATCCGGCCAGGATCAGCGAGGTGCGAAAAAACCAGACGGGATCACCCAGTCGGTGGAGGTAGGAAAGCAGCAGGCTTGTTCCGACAATATTCGCCCAGCCCAGCAGTACCGTAACCAGAAATTGGTCGAGCGGCGCGCGGAGCAGGCGCCGCGCCGCCGCATAGGACGCCAAGAGTAAGATGGCTGTATGAGCGAGCAGAAGAGCCATGCTAATTTACGCGATGCTGGATGAGGTAAAGCGCGCAGCAGCCGAAGCAGCCCATAAACTGACCGTGGCCGGCTGCTTCCCATTCCAGCGCAGCCCGCTTGACGCCTAATTTCCCTGTTTCGTTTTCGGAGTTGAGGAAATCGTGCACTAGAATTGGCGTACCAACCTTGAGGTAGGCGCTGAGGGTTTTGAGGTCCGCCATGACGCCCTCGTAACTGTGGTCACCGTCAAGAAAAACCATGGTTGGTGTGATATTCCAACGTTTCACAAAATCTTGCAGGACGCCGTGGAAAAAATGGCAACGATCACCAAGCTTGAATTCGGCGAGCATGCCACGCGAGCGGGAGATGGAATCCATACTAATATCGATGCCATAATACTCCGGCTGGGATGTGCGCTTAGGGTTATGCAGTGCTCCAAAAAGCATAGCGGCGGCTGAGCGCCCACCAAAGGGGCCAATCTCAAGCATCAGATCTCCAACGTGAAAACCCATTTCATAGAGCTTATAGGTATCGCCTGGGGTTTGCCAGCCAGGCAAGTGGGCGGTCTGGGAAAAGATAGCCTGATGCTTTTCAGAAATAAAACCTTCGTGTTCATTTTCAATTTCTGACCAAGAGGGGCGGTGGCGCTCAAATTTTTTGGCATCAGCTTGATCGTCCCGTGAGTAGGCCTTGTCGGGTAATAGCCGGCCAGTGCCTTGTTGCAGCCGGCCGCTTAGAAAAATGTGCCAGCGTTCTTCGTGCGCCCACATTGAAAAGCGGCTGATGGCATACTGCCTCGCCCAGGGGCCAGCTACCTTCATGAAGCGTTTGTCGGCGAGTGCCTCCCGCAGGGCGGCGATGGCGGCAATGGCATCGCCATTACGCACTAATTTGCCGGTGATTTCATTTCTTACAATTTCCACGACTCCTCCTGCCTGAAAGACTATCGCTGGTATGCCGCAGAGCTGGGCTTCCATGACCGTCTGGCCAAAGGCCTCCTGCGTAGCTGTGCCGAGGAAGAGATCTGCCGCTTGATAGCAGGTGGCGAGTTTTTCCGCGCGCAGGTGAAAGCCTAGACCAATGAGGCCAGGAATCTCGTGGGCATTGTGACCGAAGGCCGCGAAAGTCATCTCGTCCTGTAATGCCGCCACAATATCACGAAGCTGTTGCCCGCCTTTACGATCTTCCTGGAAATTAATGGCAGCGCAAAGGACGAGAGGTTTGTTATCAGGTAGGCCAAGTTCGCGGCGCGCGCTGTGTTTATCACCGGGCTTGAAGACAAACTCATCTGCACCGAGCTCGATGGTCTCCACCTCGCGACAGTCCGGTAAGGCGGACTTAAACATTTTTTTGCTCCAGCGGCTGTTGGCAATTACTTCAATACCGGCTGGCCCGTTGAAAAGTTCACGCCGTGTTCGCCAAGCGCCTGCGATCAAAGCTGGGTCAAGCGCGGGATACTGGGTTGCGGTGGGGCAGGTCTCGTTGCATCCCGTGAGGTAGAGCTCGCAAGTGCCGGGGTAGGCGCAGCGGCCAGTGTAAAGATAAGCATCGTGCACGAAGGTAATGACGCGAAAGCCACTACTGCGTAAGGCGGTTAGCAGCGAGAACGGCCAGCGCGCGGCGTGAAGATTGCCGACAAGGACGATCGTGGGGTTGAAGCGTGCTACCTCCATCAGTAAGCCGGCGAGCAGGGCTTCGTCGGACATTTTTCCTCCCTCAAGATGGTTTACCTCGCGTATGCCAAGCCAGAGATCGGGATCGATGGGTCGGGTGGCTAATGCTTCCAGATTAATGCCACCTGGCGACCAAGCGAGCACGCCGACCTCTATGCCAAGGGAGAGGAATGCTTCAACTTGCCGTGCTTGCGCGATACCAGCTCCGTATTGAAAACTGACGTCATTGAGGAATAGCACGCGCTTGGGCAGATCCGGCGTGCGGCGTTTATCAAAAATTAGCTTCATGGCTTCAGGCCGAGGCTTTTTTTAGCAAAAAAACGCCAGTGATCGTAGGTCCAACATGACTGCGGTAGCAATCGTCGAGATATTTCATCTGAGGTTTTAAATGGCGACGTATCAGCGCTAGAAATTCGGCATCAAAAAGCATGCAGTACTGCAAATAATTCAGAAAGAAATGGCTGAAATTTTCAAATTCGGGCAGATTAGGTGCGACAAAATCACCGAACGTTGCGTTGGGGAAGAAATGTAAGTGCAAGCCATGTTGGTATCCAAGATCCGCAAGTTCATGCTCGCGGAAGAGATGCTTATCCTCAGCTGTCTTCTTATTGATGTCTCGTCGGCAGTAAAATTTCACGGTGTTGGTAAAATCATTAAGCTGTCGCATCCACTCTGGTTTTATGACCACTCCAGCGGCTTGCAGTACGGGCGCGATTCCCTGAGCAACAGCCGCCATGAGAATGTAGCCGCTTTCTACCGGTTCAGCGCCCATCACGAGCGCTCCGCCGGGTCGCAGCGTGCGGCCGCAGGCTGCAATGAAGGTCTTGACGTCCAGAATATGGTGGAGCGTAGAGCGCATCGCGATGATCGAAAACATGTCCTTTGGCAGCGACCCGAGGTCGTCAGCATTCAAGACGGCAAAATGCAGCTTGGTTGGTAGCCGGTCAGCTTCGCTGAACTGCGTCTGCGTGATGCGCAGAAAGGTTTGCGATGGATCCGTGATCAGCAAATCTGAGCCGGGGTAATGTCGCGCCAGACCGTAAGTTAGTCGTCCAGTACCGCAGCCAATTTCTAAAGCTGGTCCCGTTGTGTTTACCCCGTGCGTCTTGAGTAAATTGCAAAGTCCTTCGCCAGCTTCCGGTTCAGGGGCAGTGATGCCATATTGGTTGTCATATTGGTCTTCGGCGTGCGCGTAGGGCCGTTCTAGTGAGAGCTGAAGCCAGCCGCGCCACTTAGGGAGGTGGTCGATCCAGTCGGAAAAAGAATTTGTGGCGGGTATCATGAGGAGCGGTGCGCGGTGTTAACGGCACGGAGTTCAGGTAAGTAGGGCACATCCGGCCCGCCAGTTTTTTGTTTTTCGTGTTCGCGGAAGATGGCCAAAATTTCAGGGATCGCGAAAATTTTGGCCCCAGTCTTGGCCATGCGGACCCATAGATCGTAGTCCATGCTGAAGTAAAGATCCTCGCGGAGTTGGCCTCCAGCTCGATCGAATATTTCGCGGGTGAAAAACACCTCAGGCTGGTGAAAAAACCAGCCTTGTAGCCAGCAACTGTCGAGATCGAGCAGATCATTCACCGAGAGATGAGTTATTCGATCGAGTGGCAGGGAGCTGCGATGGATGTGGCGCGGCCGAGCATCGCGATCATGAACGCGAGCACAGCGGCCTACGACGAGGTCAGTGGCGTGCAGTAAATAGGTTTGGCCGACCGTGTAGAGGCTGCCTGGGGCGAGACGGTCATCGCTATTCAGCCAAGTCAGGATCCGGCCAGTGGCTTTTTGAAAGCCTTTGTTGAGGGCATGGGATTGGCCGCGGTCTTTTTCACTCACCCACCATTTTAGGCGATGGGCGTATTTTTTGATGATATCGACTGAGCCGTCAGTCGATCCCCCGTCGACGATGATATATTCGAGGTTGGGATAATTTTGATCGAGCACCGAGCGGATGGTCTCCTCAAGATACAGGCCTTGATTGTAGCTGACCGTGACGACCGAGATCAGTGGCCAGTCTCCTTTTTGCGCGGGCAATGGTGGATAGACATCCTGCACCCGCGGTAGCGGCCAATTGATGGCAAGTGCATTGGTCGGAAGGCGAGGCCCTTGCCAAATTTGAGGTGGTCGGTAGCAAACCAGAGTATCCTTTAGAATCGTAGTCCTAGCGGTGTCCGCAGGTAGCCAATCGATCGAAGACTGGTAGCTGCTCAGGAAAAGTTTATGATGTTGCTGGAGCCGGCCGATGAGGCAGGGCAGCACTTCGCTTGCATCGGAGCAATCGAAGGCGATCGCGTCAAATTCTGCGATGCCAGTGCAATAGCGGTCGCTGCCTGGGCCCCGGCCTTCGCGCTGGCCGAACATGAGATAGTGGTCCCAGCCGCTGATCAGCAGCCCCTTGCTCACGGCGTCGCCGACATCGGGATTGGCGAGCAAATAGGCCTGTTCGTTGAAGAGGCTATCAATTTGACCGAGCCATTCAAAAAGAGATTCCTCCCAGAAGCGGCACATCCCCTGTCTGCCTTTTGCATATTCAGGCGGACTGCGATAGACTTCGACGTTGGTCCCGGTGCTCGCTAGCCACAGAATGTGGGGCAGCAACTTTGGGTGATACTGAGCGATGATTACCTTGCGGAGGTGGCTGCCGAAGGGGTGGAGCTGTCGGCGGACCTCCTCCGCGCTCGGGGCGACAGGTTCGGCAGCCTGTTGGGTCAGCTGTTCGTTGAGCTGCGCAATGAGGGTGGCATGATCGGCGCCGACTTTCACATGCGCCGCGATCTCGGCCTCGAGGGTCTTCAGGTATTTCACGTTCCGCTCAAGGTCGGAGTAGGACTCTTTGAGTTTACCTTGCAGGAAGCTGATCGACTTGAGGCGCTCTGTATTGTCGGCCAGCAATTCCTGGAATGTCTCATCGGCCTGGACGGCTTCGGCCTTGAGCTCCTCGATATCTCCAAGCCGGCGCTTGGTGGCCTGGCGGGCCTCCTGCGCCGTTGCGCGAGACTCCGCCACGGCCCGTTCGGCGGCCACTCGACTCTCCTCGATCGCAAGCAGTCGCTTGCCGCGGGCCGGTTCGGACGCCTGCAGATGCTGGAGCAGATGGGTGAGGCCCAGAGAGCCACGGGGATCATCGGGGCGTGTAGGCGGCAGCAGGTCGGGGCTCTCGCCGTCGGGGGTAGTTCCGCCCGCCAAGGAATGCAGATAGGGCAAATAGATATGCTCCCGCAGCGCGGGAGTCAGGCTGGTGCCGTATTGATACAGGGCCGCATCATAGAGCTGTCGGCCGAGGTGGGTGAGGCCGTGAAAATGATAGCAGATCAGTGGCTGCTTGCCGAGGCGGAGACCCTGCTTCGACGCAGTGAGATTGGCCTCAGCGATGTTCCAGGGAGCGGCCAGCACGCCGGGATGGGTAAGGGCAACCGTGTGCCCGAATCTCTTCGCCCAAGCTTCAAGGTATTTTTGTTCCGCGTAACGGTCGGCATCGAGGAAGGCGAAGCACCAGGCGGCGCACTTCGCTGCCCAGTCGGCGGCGCAGGCCAGGCCGGTGGCATCGTGACGGAGTGTGACCCAGCCGGCGCAGAACCGGCCGTAACGCTCAAGGTGGGTCAGTGCTGCTGGAAAGCGGTGCGGCGCGATCGCGATTGAGGCGTCGCCGATCTCTTCATAAACTGGATCGGGCGAGTTGAAGAAGCAGACCTCAGAATCGAGATAGGTGAGAAGTTCACCAGCGGGCGTCTTCTTCAGCAAGTGGTGCATCAACCAAGATTTGCAAGTTAGCTGAAATTCCTCAGCGGTCCGGTCGGCTCGGGCCGTGGTTAGGCTCGGGTTTTCGGCAATTAATTCCGCAAGTGAGAGCAAGCGGACATGCGCCAATGATTTTTTCCGAAGGGCAGCTTCGACCGTCACGTCAACACACAGTACCGCTAGTTCAAATTGACCTGCATGGGCCATCAGCGATTGGTGCAAAGCTAGGCCCCCAGCCAGCGCAGAAGAATTAAGATAGGTGCAAAAATATCGCATAGAATATGCTTAAATGCTGAGCCTTGCCGCTGGGCTCAAGGACATCGAAAGAGGTCCAGTCAAGTCGCGGGAAAAGTGACAGGCAGATTCAGTCGAAAGAAAGGAATTGTGCAGGACATTGCCAGCTGAAAACTAGGCTCCACGGGAGGGCTACTCGAATTAGCCCCCATCATCGCGCGAGCCGATGAGGTATTGTGTGGCATTTCAAATAAGCGGCATCACTTCGCTTCCAGAAAGAGGGGATTATGGCAATTGCCTGGAGCATATTATTGGCTCTGGGCCGCGAACTACTTCAGATCTAGCGAGCAGTTTTCTTTAGTAGAAAAACTCCGGTTATGTCAGGGCCAGCGTGACTGCGATGACATTCATCGATGAATTTAAGCTGATCCTTCAGATGCATGCGGATCAAAACCATAAAATCTTCCGGAAAACTCATGCAGAATTGTAGGTAGAGGAGGAAAAAATGGCTGAAGCAGTGGAAGCTGTGAATATACGGTGGCGCAAAGTCGCGGAAAGAGGCAGTCGGAAAGAACGTCAACTGTAGCCCGTGCGTGGCGCCCAGCCCAGAAACTTGGTGCGGACTGAAGAAGTGCTTATCCTCGGCGGTGCCCTTCTCGATATCGCGCAGACAGCAGAATTTTACGGTGTTAGTGAAATCATCGAGGCGTTCCGTCCACTCTGGACGCATCGTTACCCCGGCTGCCTTCAGCGCGTTGGGGATGGATTGTGCCACCGCGGCCATGAGCAGGTAGCCACTCTCGCACGGTTCGGCGCCCATGACCAGCGCTCCGCCGGGGCGAAGGCATCGCGCACAGGCCGCGATAAATTCATCGACCTTGAGGATATGGTGCAGCGTTGAGCGCAGAGCGATAACGGAGAACATGCCTGCAGGTAGGCCCCCGAGATCATCAGCATTGAGTACCGCATAATGCCGGCGGGCGGTGAACACGGCCGCCTGGTCGAATTGATTTTGCGTCAGACGCAGAAAGGCTGGGGATGGATCCGTGATCAGGAAATCTGAGCCGGGATAGTGCCGCGCTAATCCGTAGGTGAGGTAGCCGGTGCCACAGCCGATTTCTAGCGCCGGGCCAGCGGTATCAACCTCGTGTGTTTTGAGCAAGTTGCACAAGCCTTGGCCTTCCTCGGGTTCGGGGGCGGTGATGCCGTATTGGGAATTATAATTTTCTTCCGTGTGCATGTACAGCCGTTCTGGGGAGAGCTGAAGCCAGCCGCGCCACTTAGGGAGGCGATCGATCCAGTCGGAAAAAGAATGGGTGGCGGGTATCATGAGGAGCGGTGCGCGGCGTTGACGGCGCGGAGTTCAGGTAAGTAGGGCACATCTGGCCCGCCGGTTTTTTGTTTTTCGTGTTCGCGGAAGATGGCCAAAATTTCCGGGATCGCGAAAATCTTGGCACCGGTCTTGGCCATGCGGACCCATAGATCGTAGTCCATGCTGAAGTAAAGATCCTCGCGGAGTTGGCCCCCAGCTCGATCGAATATTTCGCGGGTGAAAAATACCTCGGGCTGGTGAAAAAACCAGCCTTGGAGCCAGCAACCATCCAGCTCGAGCAATTGGTCGAGGCGAAGGGTGCCAATTTGTCCGAGTGGCAGGGAACTGCGATGGATGTGGCGCGGCCGAGCATCGCGATCATGAACGCGAGCACAGCGGCCTACGACGAGGTCAGTGGCGTGCAATAAATAGGTTTGGCCCACCGTGTAGAGGCTGCCTGGGGCGAGGCGATCATCGCTATTCAGCCAAGTCAGGATCCGGCCCGTGGCTTTTTGAAAGCCTTTGTTGAGGGCATGGGATTGACCGCGGTCTTTTTCACTCACCCACCACTTTAGGCGATGGGCGTATTTTTTGATGATATCGACTGAGCCGTCGGTGGATCCGCCGTCGACGATGATGTATTCGAGATTGGGATAATTTTGATCGAGCACCGAGCGGATGGTCTCCTCAAGATAGATGCCTTGATTGTAGCTGACCGTGACGACCGAGATCAGTGGCCAGTCTCCTTTTTGCGCGGGTGCAATCGGATAGAGTTCCACGGCTTTGACCGCAGGAAGCTTGGTTGCGAGATGATTAGTCGGCAGCCGCGGCCCGAGCCAAGCGGTCGGGGGTTGTTTGCAAAATAGGGTATGGCCTAGCAGGTAGGTGCGGTCGGCGCCAGCAGGCAGCCAGGTTGTGGGCGGGATGTAACCGCTGATGAAAAGTTGATGATGAGGTTGGAGCCGTCCGACGAGTGCGGGGAGCAACGACACAGCATCTGCGCCGTCAAATGCGATCGCATCAAATTCCGCCAAACCTGAGCAGTAGTCGAGTGAGCCGGAACTTCTTTGCTCCTGCTGTCCGAAAAGCAAATAATGGTGCCAACCACTGGGTAAGAGCCCCTTGGTCACAGCATCACCGACATCCGGATTGGCTAGTAGGTAGGCCTGTTCGTTAAACAAGCTATCGATTTGGCTGAGCCATTCAAAAAGAGATTCCTGCCGAAATGCCGCGAGGCCGCGTGGAGCCGCAACATACTCTGGTGGGCTAGATAGAATTTCGATGCTGACGCCTAGTAGCGAAAGCCAGAGGATTTCTGGAAGCAGGCGAGGATGATACTGCACGATTAGCAGTCGGTGAATGCGTTGGGCATACGGTTCCAGTGCGGCTCGAAAATTCTCCTGCTCGATCGCGTCATTCTGGTGAACGTGCCTGGATAGCTGTTCATTGAGACTTGCGATCTGGGCATCCTTGTCGGCTGCAAGGAGGGTGTTTTCAGCTTGGAGGCTCTCGATGTAAGTGATGTTACGCACGAGGTCCGAGTAGGCTTTCTTGAGTTTTTCTTGGTGGATGACGAGGGACTTAAGCTGCTCGTTTCTGGCTTGTTCGATTTCGTGCAGGAAGAGCTCAGTACTCGTCAGCTTAGCGCGCGTGTCGTCGAGCAGTCGCTGAGCGGCCGCTTGATTTACGTCCATAGCTTGGAGGCACGCTGCGCATTCGCGTTCGGCGACGCGCAATTTTTCCATTAATCGAGCTAGCGCGGGGCCGGCGCGTGGGTCGTCGGCGCGGATCGGTGGCACGATGTCCGGAGACTCGCTTGCGGCTTTGGGATGGAGGTCGAGGACTTGTAGATATGGGAGGTAAACGTGTTCGCGCAAGGCGGTCGATGGCGCTACCCCGTAAGCATCCAAACCGGGATCGTAGAGGTGATCGGTCAGGTGCTCCAGATTCTGGAAATTGTAGCAGATGAGAGGTTGTCCGTTAATGAGCAGGCCCTGTTTTGTCGTTGTGATGCTTCGATCCGCGATATTCCACGGGCCCACATTCAAGCCAGGGACGGAGAGACTGATCGTGCCTAGGAATTTATTAGTCCACGCGTCTAGATATTTTTGCTCAGTGCAGCGGTCGGGCTCTAGGAGGGTGAAGCACCACGCGGCGCACCGCGCGGCCCAGTCGGCGGCGCAGGCCAGGCCAGTGGCATCATGACGCAGCGAGATCCAGCTGGTGCTGAATTTTCCGCGCCGTTCGCGGTGAGCGAGGGCGTGGGGATAGTAGAAAGGAGTGATTGCGACGGAAGCTTCCCCGATCTCAGCGTAGATAACTTGCGGTGAGCTGAAGAAATACAGGCTGGGATCAAGGTAAGTGAGCAATTCTCCAGCAGGAATTTGCGGCAGCAGGTGTCGCATTAGCCAAGATTTGCAGGTGAGGCTGAACTCCAAGGCGGTTCGGTCGGAGCGAGCGGCAGCGAGCGCGGGATATTTTGAAATGAGCTCTGCCAGCGACACCACGTGAATGTGGGCTAGCCCTACTTCGCGTAGGCTTTGCTCAGTCGCCTTGTTGAGGCAGAGTGCAAAAAGTTGGAAGGGGGGAGTCCAAGTTTGCAACGATTGGCGCAGAGCCTGCACCTGAGGCCGGTCGTCCAAATCGAGAAGGGTGCAAAAATAATGCATGCTGGGATGATCGCCTGCCGCCGAGCGCTTCAGCGGCCTGCCAAGGTTGCCCGGAGCTTTTCGTTTAGCTCTGCGATGATTCTATTATGATCATCCGCAACTTTTACGTGAGCGGCAATCTCTCCATGCAGTCTTTCAATGTAGGCGACATTATGCGCGTGGTCGGCATAGGCTTGTTTCAGTTTTTCTTGGTAAACATGGATTGAGGCTCCTCGCTCCTCGCGATCTTTCTCGATAGAAAGAATATAGGCCTCCATTCGTTGGGTGTTTTCTAGGGCTGCTTCTAGGGCTGCTTCTAGGGCTGCCAGCCTTTTATCTCGGTCTGTTTCGACGATTTTAAGATAAGAGATGGTTTGTTTGGTAGCCGCCATATTTTCCTCGATGGATGATAGGCGTTGAGCGCGGTCGAGTTCCGAGGCTCGTAGGCGCGCTAGCAGATGCGGAACTGCTAGGCCGCTACGCGGATCGTCGACGCGCGAGAGTGGCAGCACATCAGGATCATCGGCGGTATGTGCTCCTTCATGACTGATTAGTTGCAAAAGATAGGGTCGGTAGACGTGCTCGCGCAGGCTGGGCGTCATATCGGCGTCATACCGATGTAAGCTCGGGTCATGGAGCTGCCGGCCGAGGTGCACGAGCGAGTGGAAGTGATAAAACACCAGCGGTTGCCCATTGATCCGCGGGCCGGCGGTGACGACGGCGTCCTTGATGTTCCAGGGCGCCGCGTTCACGCCGAGATGTTGGAGGCTGACTGTACCGGGGAAACGCGCCTCCCAGGCGTCGAGATATTTTTGGTCGGCGTAGCGGTCGTCCTCGAGTCGGTTGAAGCACCACGCGGCGCAGCGGTCGGCCCAGTCGGCGGCGCAGGCCTGGCCGGTGGCGTCGTGTCGGAACGAGACCCAGCCGACATTGAATTTTCCGTATCGCTCCAGATGCACGAGCGACGCGGGGAAGCGGTGCGGTGTGATCGCCACGGAAGCGTGCCCAATCTCTTTATAGACCGGCTGTGGCGAGCTGAAGAAATACAGGTCGGCGTCGAGGTAGGTGAGTAGTTCGCCCACCGGAATCTGCGGCAGGAGGTTGCGCATGAGCCACGCGGTGCAGGTGAAGTAAAATTCCAGCTTGGTCCGATCCGACCGTGCGGCGGCAAGCGCGGGATGTCGGGCCGTCAGTTCCGCGACCGGCAGGAGGCGGACGTGGGGCAGCGCCCGTTGGCGCAGGGTGGCTTCGCATTCTTGGTCCATGCAAAGCACGGTCAGCTCGAAGTCCCCGGCATGCTGCACCAGCGAGTGATGCAGGGCTAGGCCGCGCGTCAGGTAGTGTTGGTCGAAATAGGTGCAGTAATGTTTCATGGCGAACGCCGCAGCACTAGGCCCTTAAAAATAATTTCCACGCCATCGAGCAACTGCCGGTCGAGGGCGTCAAATTCGGCTTCCACATTCCATCCGGCCGGCAGATTTTCCGCACGCCGCGCCTGGCTGAAAAACCAAGCGGGATAAGACGCAGGATAAATGCGCGGGGAAACCACTTCCACGGTCAGTCGGTCGCGTTCCGCCTCGATGAAGGGCGTCCGGTCCATGATGATCCATGAGAAGTCATGCTGCGCAGCCTGGCGCAAAAAATCCCAGGGATCCGGCAGATATTGCAGCACGCCACACAGGAGCAGCACCGAGGGTTTGCGCTCCTGCCGGCAGGCTTCGATCGTTGGATAAAATCTCAGCGTGTCATTGGTAAATTCGCGCTGGCCGCAGGCCACGTGGGCCGGCAATTCCACGATGCTCCATTCGAGCCGAGGGATGTTTTGCAGCGCGCTGCGGCACTGGAAGTAGGTGCTCCCTAGCGAACCGCCGAAGTCGAGCACCGACAGGCGGCCTTCGTGCTCGGCTGCGATCCGATGCAGGGATTGTAGCAAGGGGATTGGCAGCTCAAGAGTATCAAAGGTCACCGAGTCGCGTTCATAGGCCGCCTCGCCTCGCCGTACCTTGTGCAGGGCTACGCGGGTCCGCTCAAGTATCACATTTTCCTCGTAGCCCGTGGACCACGCTTTAGCGGTGGCGAAATCTGGGTAATCGCCCAAGTAGGCTACGTCCGGACCGTTGGGATCGGCAACAAGCGGGGTCATGGCTGGTCAGCGGGAGGGACCGTTTGCACTACCGACCGGCTGGGCAAGTCCGCCATGCCGAAGTGCAGCAGCTGGAAGGGTGTGGTCTCTTCGCGCAGGCGGATGGAAATGCTGGAGACGGCATGCAATTCGCTGATACGCAGTTGCGCCGCCATGTATTCGTCGTAACTGATGCCCGGCTCATTGAGCAGGTTGGTCGTGATCATATCCAGCGAAACATCCAGAGTGTAATCTGCGCAGTGGACGTTGAGGACAGTGTCCTGGCGGAACCGCAGGCGCGCGCCCCGTGCTACGCTCGCCGGGCCGCGGACTCCATCCTGCAGGGTGATCTTGGAATACACCGCTTGAGCGGTCTTGTCGCGTAGGGTGATGCAGCCTACGCAAAATTCCATGTCGTGTAAGATCTCGAACTCGTAGAAAATTGTCAGGGTCTCGCCCTGCCGGAAATGAGTGGCCGGCTCACCGGCGGCGTTGCCTATCAAAATACCGGTGCACCGAGCCCAGCCGTTACCCAACGTCTTGACCCCGGCTGGCACGGACGGGAGCGCGGTTGCGGGCCAGTCCGGAATCTCCGCGCCGGCGGCGCCGACTCCGGTCGGGACGGATGCGTCGGCGGCGCTGCGGGAATAGGCGGCGATTTTTTCCTCCTGCTCTAAATGCATATAGACCTTGGTGCCCTCAGTGGCGGGGCCGTGATACTTCAGGGTTCCGCGCTGGAGCACCACGGTTTTCTGGCAGAACCGTTGCACGGAGGCGAGATCATGGGAGGCTAGGATGATGCAGACGCCGCTGTCGATCAGCTGCCCCATTCGTTCATAGCAGCGCTGCTGGAAAAAGATGTCACCGACCGACAGCGCCTCGTCGACGATGAGGATTTTTGGCTCCACGGCGGTCTGGACGGCAAAAGCTAGGCGCACGAACATGCCGCTGGAATAGGTTTTGACCGGCTGTTCGATGAAATCGCCGATGTCAGCAAAGGCCGCAATCTGGTCAAAGCGTTCGTCCACCTCGCGCCGGGTCAGGCCGAGCACCGCGCCGTTGAGATAGACGTTCTCCCGGCCGGTGAAATCCATGTTAAAACCGCTGCCGAGTTCCAGAAGCGCCGCCACGCGGCCGTTTACACTGACGGAGCCCTGTGTGGGCTGGAGTGTACCGGTGATGATTTGAAGCAGCGTCGATTTGCCGGAACCGTTACGCCCGATGATGCCCACACTCTCTCCGGGCCGAACTTCAAAGGAGACATCCCGCAGCGCCCAAAAATCACGATAGCGCGCCTGGGCACGCGCCTGCATCCAGTGCCGGGCGCCGGATTCCTTGGGAAGCAGCTGTCCCATGGATTCAAACAGCGGTGTAGTCAGGCGCGAAGAAGGAGTGTCCCAGATCCGATAAGCCTTGGACACATTTTGCACCGAAATCACCGGAGCGTCGTTTATGTGGTGGCCGGGGAAGGAGGACGACAAAGGGAATGAAAGGGAAGGCATGACAGACAGGTCGGCAGTGTTCAAAATTACGGATGCTTCGGCAAGTAAAAGCTAATGCCGCTGGGTGTCCGGTTGCGTAGGGAGAAACAATTTCCGGATTGCCAATTCGTGGGCTTTTGCGACGGCTTGACCAACATCTCGATCCGATTTCGTCACGCAGCCCGTTCCTTTTTTCGGGGGGCCGGCGGCCCGACCGGAGAAGAAGTAACCTCATGATCAAATCTCTGCGTAATAAGGCCAAGGCCCTCTGGGTGGGAGCTTTTGGCTCCTCGGATGGCATCCGTTATCATCCTTCCTCCTACGCGGATCCGCATGGCCGGGTTTTTTTCCACCAAGGGCGACTCTACCGCGGGGTGTCTGCGGCAGGCGTCGCGCCGGTCGTGCGCCTGCTGGAGTCCGGCGTGATTGCGGAGTTGGTGCAGCAGCGACTGCTGGTGCCGACGCAGCGCGCGATGCTGAAAGTGGAGGGTTATCCGCTCGTGCTGGAGCACGAGATGGTGCCGCATGTTTCCTATCCATATGAATGGTCATCCGAGATGATGCGGGCCGCTGCGCTGCACACGCTGGCTTTACTCGAGGCCTTGGCGAAGCACGGTCTGACGCTCAAGGATGCCCATGGTTGGAACGTGGTCTTCGAGGGCTGCCGGCCAATTTTCGTCGATTTGGGCTCGATCATTGAGGCAACGCCGGGCGGACCCTGGCTCGCCGAGCGCGAATTTCAGGAATTCCTGCTGCATCCGCTGGCGATGATGGGCGCCGGCCATGATCGCATCGCCCGCGCGCTCCTGCGGGATTTTGATGAAGGGATCAGCTTGCAGCTCTGCGCTTCTATCGTCGGTCTAGGCATTCCGCAGCGGCCGGCCGAGGCCGAGCCCTTCGCCTGGTATCGCCAGCTGATCAGCCGCTACGATTTTCGGTCCGGCGTCACGCGGTGGTCGGGATACTATAAGGATGCGTTTCCGGCGCTGACGCCCGACCCGGCGTGGACGGCAAAGCACCATGCGTTGCAGCAGCTGTTGCAGCAGCACCGACCAAGCAGCGTGCTGGATATCGGTTCTAATCGCGGTTGGTATGCGCTGCTGGCTGCCGCGGGCGGGGCGCGCGTCGTGGCTTTCGACAATGACGCCGCCTGCATCAATGAGCTGTTTGCCGATGCCGTGGCCCGGGGACTGGACGTGCAGCCCCTGGTGATGAGCTGTCTCAATCCCTCACCGCGCCTCGGTCTGGGCGACGGTGTGATGGAGTCTGCCAGCGAACGGCTAAACTGTGAACTCGTGCTGGCTCTGGCGCTGGTCCACCACATGGTTTTCAAGATGTATCTAAACTTCGAGCAAATCGCGGCCGGGCTGGCGGCCTACGCGGAGAAGACCCTTATCGTTGAGTTTCCTCCGCGAGATGACGTCCACGTGTGCCAATGGATCACGGACGGCCATGCGTGGTATACCGTCGAGAATTTTATCGAGGCGTTGCGCCGCCATTTCCCGCGGATCAGCACTGTGGCCTCGGATCCCGCGCCCCGCGTGTTGTTGGTGTGTGAACGATGATTCCACCGCTGCTGGCTACAATTTGCAATTGGACGGCCGCTGATGCTTAGGGTCGTTACAGACTGTGCTCATTGATAAAATGCAACTGTAAGCGTTGATTTGCCGGCACCCGAGAAGCCGCAGATTCAGAAACTGTTTGAAGCAGGGGTGGGCATGAATTTAGAGCACATCCGCGAACGCGGGCTTCATGCGACGGAAGGCGAGGTGGCCGAGATAGCAGGTGACTAGCCCGGTGGCATAAAGATAGCTGAGGTGATTCAAATTAAGGGGCCGATTCCACAGCGCAGCATCGCGCGTGAGGTCGATCGCCAGCAGCAAGGGGTTGAAGCGTAGATAAACCCAAGCCGCTGGATATTTTTGCGCCGTGAAGAAAACGCCGCTAGCCCACATCAGCGCCATCGATAAAAATTGCATCACTTGGCTGATGTCTCGGAAAAATACGCCAAGGGCTGAAAATAACCAACCCGTGCCCATGCCCAGCAAAATCAGGGGTGCAATAATGACAGGCAGCCAGAGGAGGCTCAGTGAAATTTCGTGACCGGTGAGCAGTAGGCTTAACAAGGCGAGGCCTAGGCTGATACTGAGATGGAAAATCGCGCCGCCTACGCTCGCCGCGGGGAGAATTTCTAAGGGGAAAACTACTTTTTTTACGAAGTTGGGGTTGCCTACAATAAGACTGGGTGCCGTGGCTAGCACTTCGGCAAAGAAATGAAACAAGGTCAGGCCAAGGAAAATTCCTAACGCATAATCAACGCGGGTTTCTCCTGCCGCGACCCCAAAGCTGCCATTAAAAATGTAACCAAAAACCAAGACGTATAATCCAAGCATCAGCAACGGATTGAGGAATGACCAAATAAGGCCTAAGTGACTGCCTTTGTGGCGCAATTCCACATTTCTAAGCGTGAATTGCCAAAGGAGTTCACGATGAATCCAGAGGTCAGAGGCGAAGGGAAGTAGCCGGCGAAGCATGGGCTGGGGGAGGTGTGAGGTCTGAGGAGTGAGGTCTAAGGTCTAAGGTTTAAGGTGTAAGTTTTAAGCCTGAGGGCGAGCAGAAGATTGGGGCGATCAAGACAGGGGAGGAAAAGATGAAACTTTGGAAAGTAGAAAATTGGGAAACTGAGATCCGGATCGGCCAAGGCATTTTTAACCACGAAGGGCGCAAAATGACGCGAAGTGAGGGGGGGAGGAAAAGATGAAATTGTGAAAGTAGAAAATTGGGAAACTGAGGCGCGTGGTGCGCCAGTTTAAGGGTGAAGTTTAAGTTGCAGTGGAATTCAGCTGGTCAGCTGCTGGGAGCACCGCCCCGGATCCCAATCTTAAACTTAAACTCCAATCTTATCCTTATACTCCCAACTTCAACTAGCCCACGGCGCGCGTCGCGCGCCATGGGTTTTCCTGTTGCCAAATTGGGGGCTTTGCGGCGCTCTTTAGCTTATTAAATTATTCATGAAATTTCTGAATCTCTGCACGCTGCTCCCAGTCTTGGCAGTCAATTTATGGGCGGCGGCGCCGACGGCGAATGAGCTCATTTTGCCGGAAGTGATCTTCCCTAATCTGGAAGCTATTCTCAAAAAAGCGGCGCAGCAATCACCGCAGATGCTGAGCCAGGCCCTCACCTTGGAAATTGCAGAACAGGGCCGCATTTCCGCGCGCTCTTCGCTCCTGCCTAACATTGGGGCGAATATAAATCTTAGCCGGTCGGAAGATAAAACTACCTACACCTACAACCCGCAGAACTCTTCCTCGACGGACTACTTCGTCACAGCCAATCCTTATAGCTACTCTATCTCGCAGCCCATTTTTCATTGGGGAGCCTTGCGCAATTCTGCGCGCATTGGTGCGATCTACACGAGTATTGCTCACGGCCAATATCGTAATGGTTATCGGCAGCTGGCGCAAAGCCTCCGTGGTAGTTACCAATCGCTAATCGTCCAGAAGATCGCAGTTAAGCGGGCCGCTTTATATCTTGAAATTGTCCAGAAACAATTGGCCATTCATGAGGCGGGCTTTGCCAAGCAAGCTATCGCTGAGGCTCAGGTCGTTAACTCTCGTCTCGCCGTAGAAGCGGCCCAGATTGAGAATGAACGGGCGCAATTTAATTTCGAGTCGGCCAAAAATTCTTTGGCCCGGTTGTCGGGCAGTACCATTTTAGATAATGAGGCGATTCCTGATGAGGTGCCCAAACTTACCTACAGCGAGACCGCCTTTAATCAATTGCTGGCGGGCTTTCTCGGACAAAAAGATCTGCCTACAATTGAGGCAGTCACGGCGCGGAAAAATCTGGAGATTGCCAACTTAAATTACGCCATCGCACGGACGCGCTTGCTGCCAAAAGTGGGGGCAACGGCGGGGATATCACAAAGCGTTCAGCACAATCTATACGGTACGATTGATACGTATTCGCTTACTTCGCGATATGTGACCATCTCGGCTGGCTGGACCATTTTTGATGGTTTCGCTGCAGGGGCCGCTCAACGCAGCGCCTTGGCCACCCGGCGCCAGCAAGAAGCGGCCTACAAAGAACTGACCGATCAGCTGGCCCAGTCAGCCCAGACCCAAGTAAAGTTGATCAATTTTTATGCCCGCTCCATGTCGATGTCCGATCGCGCACTCGTCGCCAGCGGGAACAACCTCAAACATCAGCAAGCTGAATTTGCCCGAGGGAATATTGCTGAGGCGGCCCTGAGTTGGGCCCAGATGGGCCTGTACGACGCTCAAATGAGCACCTACAGTGTCCGCAATGAATATCTGCGCCAGACGGGAGAATTTCTCGGTCTTATCGTGGAAGATCCGGTCCTTAGCAATTTAACCGATAAATAAATGAGCACCCCTAAGCCCGCTGCCCCGAATTGGTTTCTCCGCCTGGCCCTCACGGCCGCGATTTTGCTGCTGCTCAGTTGGGGCCTCAGCTACACCCTGCGCCCCGTCGCACAAGTGGCCCGCGCCACGAAGGGCAAGGCCGGTCGATTTATTCCAGGTACGGTTGAGGTGAAAGCAGAATTTACGATCGAACTTAAAAGTGAAGTCAGCGGCCGAGTCAGCGCTAGCTCCCTCGATATCGGCAAGCCAGTCACCCGGGGGGGCGTGCTGATGCAAATCGACACCGGCGATATCGACCTCGAAATCGAGCGAATCACCAATGAAATCGTCGCCGCAAAACGTAAATTTGAACTCGGTTCAACGCGGCGTGCCGATCTGCTTAATAAACGCGACACGCTGGCAAATCTCGAGCGTCAGGTGAAAGCAGGCGCTTTCCCTCAAGCAGAATTTGATAAAGAGAAACGGCTCCTTCAGCAGCTCGATCAGTATACTGAGCTGGATGAGGTTAGCCTGAAATTAGCCTTGGAAACCAATCAGAATAGCTTGCGCACCAAGCAGCGCGAAAAGGCTAAGATGACCATCGTCGCGCCTTCGGATGGCGTCGTCACCCAAGTCACCACGCGCGTCGGCGACCTCATCGGTAGCAATTCGCCGATCGCCACCATTATTTCAGTCGGCCGCACGGTGGAGGCTAAAATCACGGAAGAAAACTTCTCCGCGATCAAGTTGGGGCAGAAAGCTACCGTCCGTTTTCTGACCTTTGGCGCGGATCAATACAACGCGGTCATTTCAAAAATTCTCCCTTCCGCCGATGCCACGACCCAGCGCTACACCGTTTTCTTGGAGGTGCACTTGCCCGAGGGACGGACGCTGTTGCCGGGTCTGACGGGCGAGGTCAGCATCAGCATCGCCGAGCGCGCTAACGCGATCATCATTCCCCGCCGAGCGCTGATTGGTGATTATATTTATGTGGTGGCTGGGGGTAAATTAGAGCGCCGCAAAATCGTGAAAGGCTACGATAGCCTCAACCAAGTAGAAATTCTCAGCGGCCTGACCGAAGGCGAAGAAGTCCTCGTCGAGGAACAGGATCGTTTCAGCGAAGGCGAACGCGTCCGCACGCAGGTGCTGGTGAATTAAGCCCCTCAATCCGCCGAAAGATTGGCCGCAAAAAACACAAAAAACACAAAATCTGAAAATTGCAGTTTAAGCCAAGGAGTAGGGCAGTCACCTCGCGGGTGATGATATGAATGGTGCCGATGAATTTACTTTCTCCTTTCTCCTTTTTTCTTTCTTCCCCCTTTGTCTACTAACCTCCGCATCGCTCTTCGTTTTCTGACAGCTCGTAAGCGTTCGATGCTGATGAGTCTGGCGGGGATTGTTTTTGGCATCGGCTTTTTCATCGTCACGCAGGCGCAGACGAGTGGCTTCGAGCAATTTTTTATTCGGACGATTCTCGGGACTAACGGCGCCATTCGCATTGAGGATAAAATCCAGAGCACGATTTTCGCAATCGCCGCGGCGGGTCACGATGCCGATGCCAGCAAGTTTGAAGTCGCGGCTGATCGGGCTGGGCGAAAATACATCGAGGGCGTGGAAGATCCCGCCTTGATCACCGACGCGTTGCGGAAATTTCGTAATGTCTCGGGGGTCTCAACCGTGGTGCAGGGTTCGGTGATTGCTGACAGCACCTTTAAAAATGATGCCGCGAAGATTTATGGCATTAATTTAGAAGATCATTTGGCCGTTTCCGATCTTGGTTCGCAGATCGTGCGTGGCGCGGGGAGTCTTGAGGATTTTCGCACGACCCCGCAGGGTCTGTTGGTCGGCAAAGTGTTGGCGGACCGGTTGCAGTTATCCCCCGGTGATTCTTTGATTTTGCAGGCCGGGACCGAGCAGCGCCGTTATCGGGTGTCGGCGCTTTATGAGACAGGCGTGAGTGATATCGATCGCGTGCGAATTTATATGCATTTGGGGGAGGCGCGTTCGCTGCTCAAAAAAACCAGTGGCGCCTCGTTTATTCAAGTGACGCTCTTTGATCGTGACCGAGCGCCGCAAGATGCGGCGAAGATGGAGCAAGTGTTGCGGCACGGGGCCAAAGGCTGGCAGGAACGGGAAAAAACCTGGCTCGAGGTTTTCCGAGCGCTGCGCGTTTCCTCGGCGCTGACGGTGTCGACCATCATACTCATCTCCGGACTCGGAATGTTCAATACGCTGGCGATGATCGTCATCGAAAAGACCAAGGAGATCGCGATTCTCCGGTCGATGGGCTACACGCGGAGTGATATTTCGCGGATTTTTATTTGGCTCGGCGCCATCGTCTTGGTCATGGGGACCGTGGGCGGTTGGATTATGGGGGCGGGGGTCACTTACGGCGTTTCCAAGCTGCCGATCCGCATACGCGGTATTTTCTCCGCCGATAGCTTCCAGGTTTATTGGTCAATTTGGCATTACGTCGTCGCGACGCTCACAGCTGCCGTCGTGGTTATGACAGCCGCCGTCATCCCCGCCCGCCGCGCCGCCCGCCTCGAGCCAGGGGATATCATTCGCGGCACGTCGCAATGAGGGCCGGTGGCGGAAAAAGATGAAATGAGGAAAGTAGAAAACCGGGAAACTAAGATTCGGATCGACCAAGGCATTTATAACCACGAAGGGCGCAAAACGACCCGAAAGGTGGGGCGGAAAAGATGAAACTTTGGAAAGTGGAAAATCGGGAAACTAAGGCGTGTCGCACGCCAGTTTAAGGCCAAATTTTAAGTTGAAGTTACGGATGCAGGCGGAACGAGGATCTGCTGACTTAAACTTCAACTTTACACTTAAACTATCAGCGGCGAAAGCGGCTGGGACCAAGGCGGGGGCGGAAAAGATGAAATGAGGAAAGTGGAAAATCGGAAAAGGAGATCCGGATCGGCCCTATGACCACTGACCAAAGCCATCGGTCTTTTGCATTTGATCCAGATCGGATCAGTGCCCTGTTCCTTAGCGCTTAGTGGGCTCCTCCTGCGATCACCTCTGCTCCCTCGGTGGCGGGATTGTTCCAATATTCTGCTTTTGTGTTTTTTGCGCTTTTTGTGGCCAATCCTTTTACGGAATTAAGGTTAAGTTGGTTTTAGGTTTTCTGGTCGGGGGATCCTGCCAATATCAGGGTTGATTGGCGGGCCTAAGGTCCGCTTGCTATCCCGGAAACTTGGAACCTATATGATGGCCGCGAATCCAAATTCTTGTGAGTAAATCTCTCTCATCTCCCGCCTCCCTGCTCTCTGCTCCGGCGCAGAACGCTGCCGCTGGCCTCGCTTTGCGCTGCTCGAATCTGCACCGGCATCTCGGTCAGGGCGAGGGGCGGGTGCATGTGCTGCGCGGCGTCTCGTTTGAGGCGCGGCGAGGTCATGTGACGGCGATCGTGGGCCCGTCTGGTTGTGGCAAGAGCACGCTCCTCTACTTACTCGGTCTCCTCGACCAGCCCGATGACGGCTCGATCTGGATCAGTGATCAGCTGATGTCGAATAGCAGCGACCTCGACCGCACGGCGGCGCGGTGCGAACATATCGGCTTTGTTTTTCAGTTTCACTTTCTCATGTTGGAATTCTCCGCGCTCGACAATGTCATGATGCCCATGCGCAAGCTCGGGCGCTTGAGTGAGGCGGAGATGGTCGCGCGAGCGCGGTCACTCTTGGCTGACGTCGGCCTCGGTGAGAAAACGCATCGCTTAGCGACGCAACTTTCTGGCGGCGAACAGCAGCGGGTCGCCGTGGCTCGCGCCTTGGCCAATCAGCCCTCAATCATTCTCGCCGATGAGCCCACGGGTAATTTGGACGTCACTAATTCCAATCTCGTATTCGATCTCTTAACGAAGTTGGCCAAGGAAAACGGCCAGGCGGTGGTTCTCGTGACGCATAATCCCGAAATCGCCCAGCGCTGTGACGAGATTAAGCCCATGCGTGACGGTCAATTCTGCTAAAACGCAGTCGGTCGCGGTTCGCGGTGGGCAATAGGGGCGGCGGTCGATGCGAGTTGTTCTGCGGCGTTCATGGAGTGGCCACAAAAGGCGCAAGAGGCGCAAAAACGAACGGGCCATTTTAACCACGAAGAATGCCCACCGACGCGAAGGGTGCAGGCTTAAACCTTAAACCTTACACCTTATAACTTATAACTATTCCCCCTCGCGGCATAGCGCATTTCTTGGCTTTGCGGGGGGTGTGGGGCGAGGGGAGTGCGCGTTTTTTCGCTCGGCTAGGGTGATTAGGGAGAAAAAAGGAGGGCTTGGTGTGGCTAATAATTGATTTCGGGGGTGTTGGGCAGGAAATTTTGTTTTACATTGGGGGAGTGGTTTCTTTTCTTTGGCCCAACTTTGAATCTTAAACACACCGTGAGCTCTGCTTGTTCGCGCCAGTCTTTTTTCGCAAAATTAGGGGGCATGATTGCTGCCGCTTGGGTAGTTCCCTCCCTGTTCGCTAAAGCTGGTTCAGCTCCGGCGACCGCGACGGTCGCCCTCCGACCCGAGCAGCGGGCGATCTCGCGTCAGGCGGGTAGTTACTAGAGGTCAACTCAGCGTCCTCAGCACACTCTACCCGGCCCATGTCTAAGATTTTCCCTAAATCAGCCAACGCTCTGCCGCTGCAGATCTTGATTTTCCTCGGCGTCCTCGGCGTAGTCGCCGCCGCTGGGATCACCTATTATGCGACCCCCGCTTATTTGCGGGTCGGCTATCAGCCGGTGCAGCCCGTCCCCTTTGATCATAGTCTCCACGCGGGTCAGTTGGGCATGGATTGCCGTTATTGCCACGCCTCGGTGGAGAAATCGGGAACGTCGAGCGTGCCTGCGGCCCAGACTTGCATGAATTGCCACAGCATCATTAAGCCAGCGAGTCCGCTGCTTGAGGTCGTGCGCAAGAGCTACGAGACGGGTGACCCGGTGCCGTGGGTGAAGATTCACCAAGCGCCTGATTACGTTTATTTTAATCATTCGGTCCATGTGAACCGCGGGGTTAGCTGCGTCGAGTGTCACGGCAAGGTGAATGAAATGACCACCGTCTATCACGCCATGCCGCATAGCATGAGCTGGTGTTTGGACTGCCATCGCAATCCCGCGCAGCGCATCCGCAATCCTGAGGATGTCTTTAATCTCAACTCGGCCCCGCTCGCCGCGCAAGGCCCCGCCGGTCTGAAGACGGCCGAGAAATTTATTCATGACTGGAAGGTTAAACCGCCGCAAAGCTGCTCCGGTTGCCATCGCTGAGCCGCCCTGTAACCAGTAATAAGAAGCCCCTAACTTTCCGACGCCACCGAACCTGATGAAGCGCCAGTTCCAACACCCTCCCTCCTCGCCCCGTGAGCTGAACGGTCCGAAATATTGGCGTAGTCTCGATGAGCTCGCTGACACTCCTGGTTTCCGCGAGCACCTTGCTCGAGAATTCCCTGAGGGCGCCTCCTCGATGGATGGAGTGGATCGTCGCCAATTCATGCGGCTGATGGCTGCTTCCTTCGCGTTGGGTGGATTGGGCTTAGCGGGTTGCCGTCGGCCTGAGGCGAATATTTTGCCCTACGGCAAATCGGTCGAATTTACCGTGCCTGGTCTGCCGCTTTATTTTGCCACGGCGATGCCCCTGCGCAAATCGGCTATTCCGTTGTTGGCCGAAACTCATCAAGGCCGTCCGACCAAGGTGGAAGGCAACCCCAGCTACCTCCCGCACGGCGGCGCGAGCAGCTTGCTCGCCCAAGCCTCAGTCCTCGATCTTTACGATCCCGAGCGTGCTACCACGCACACCAAAGGGTCCGCTGAACTGAGCAATGCGCAGGTGAACGATCTCCTTGCCGGGATTAATAAAACTTACGCTGGCAGTGGCGAAGGCCTCGCATTTTTAGCCGATGAATCAGCTTCCCCGACGCGCGCGCGTCTCGTGGCCAAGCTCAAGAATATTTTCCCGCGGGCCATTTGGGCTGAATACGAGCCCGTGCAAGATGAGCCAGTTCCCGCGGCGGCGCAGGCCGCTTTTGGCGCCAACGTCAAGCCGGTCTACCGCTTCGCGGCCGCTCAGCGGATTGTCAGCCTCGATGCGGATTTTTTCCACGCTGAGGCTGGGGCGCTTTACTACGCGCGTGATTTTGCCAAGGGCCGTCGCGTCACCAAGCCGACGGATCCGATGAATCGCCTTTATGTGGCTGAGAGCGGCTTTTCACTGACAGGCAGCATGGCGGATCATCGCCTACGTCTCGCCAGTAGCCAGATTTTGGCGCTCACGGCGGCACTCGCGGGTAAGATTCTCGGCACCGATGCCTATGCGGCGTTGGTCCATGGGTTGGATTTCCCGCACCAAGATAAGTGGATTGAGGAGTGCGCTAAAGATTTGCTCGAGCATCGCGGGGCCAGTCTCGTGGTTGCCGGCGCCCATCAACCTGCAGCGGTGCAGGTGCTCGCTTACGCGATCAACGCCCATCTCGGTAACATCGGACGGACGGTTGATTTTGTGGCGGTGGCGCCAGAAAGTGCCTCGTCGATGGTCGCGCTCGCCACGGCGATCAAGGCGCAATCCGTCAAGACGCTCATCGTGCTCGGTGGTAATCCCGCCTACAATGCACCGGCTGATCTCAATTTTGCTGGGCTGATCAAGGCAGTGCCGGAGGTAATTCGTTATGGTTATTATTACGATGAGACTTCTGCGCTCGCTGGGACGCACCTCGCGGCGACGCATTATTTAGAATCATGGGGCGATGCGCGGACGGTCGATGGTACCATTGTGCCGATTCAGCCGATGATCATGCCGTTGTTTAACGGCTTGTCCGAAGTTGAGTTACTCGCGCGAGTCGCGGGAGAGGCAACCGCGGATGCTTACGCCCAGGTTTTCACCACGATCAGTCAATTGACGAGTGGCGACAGCAAGAAAGCTTTCGAGAAATTCCTGCACGATGGTTTGCTCGCCGGGTCGAGTTATCCGGTGGTGACCGTCGCCTTTGACGCCACCCGTGCGCAGGTTCTTTTGACCTCCGCCCCCGCTGGAGCGGCGCTGTCGGCAACCAATCTCGAAGTGCGTTTTGCGACTGATCACAAGATGGATGACGGCCGTTTCGCCAACAATGGTTGGTTGCAGGAATGTCCGGATCCGATGACGAAGATTTCTTGGGACAACGCAATTTTGGTCAGTCCGCGTTTGGGCAAAGAGCTCGGGATCGTCCCCGGCGGCAGCCTGTTGCAGGTTGCGCGCAAAGAAGAAGCGGAATTCGTCCAAGGCAAAGAAAACGCCTTCATTGGCGAAGTCACTTTGAACGGTCGCACCGTGCGTGGGCCGATGCATATTCAGCCCGGCTTGGCGAATTACACGATCGTGTTGCCGCTCGGTTATGGGCGGACGCATTCCGGTCACATCGGAACCGGCGCCGGCTTTAATGCCTACGCGCTGCGCGCATCCACCGGCCTCGGCTTCGCGACGGGCGCGACGCTCCGCAAGACGGGCGAACGCATGAAGCTCGCCAACACGCAGGAGCATTGGTCGATGGAAGGTCGCGACATCGTGCGCGAAGCCAATTATCAAGGCGCGGACAGCTACACGCAAAATCCAGATTACGTGAACGGCATCGGCATGGAGTCGCATTCGCCGGCCATTCTCGGAGCGGATAAAGGCAAGTCCCCCGCGTTCATTGCGACGACAACGCCGCGCGGAAATTCACTCTACGAAACTCCTAATTTTGATGGAACGCATCAATGGGGTATGTCGATCGATCTCAACACCTGCATTGGTTGCAATGCCTGTATCATCGCCTGCCAAGCGGAGAATAATATTCCGATCGTTGGCAAGGATCAGGTCATGCGCGGTCGTGAGATGCAGTGGATTCGTCTCGATCGTTATTACTCCGACGGCAAAGCCGACGCGGAGGCCTTCGGGGCTGAAGGCAACAAGGTCCTCCCGGAGGATCCACAAGTTTCCATGCAGCCGATGACCTGTCAGCACTGCGAACTCGCGCCGTGCGAGACGGTGTGTCCGGTCAATGCGACTGTCCATGACGATGAAGGCATCAACGTGATGGCCTATAATCGCTGCATCGGTACGCGTTACTGCGCTAACAATTGTCCGTACAAAGTTCGCCGGTTTAATTTCTTCGACTTCAATAAACGCGCAACGGACCAACTTTATATGGGGCCACTCGGTACGCAGAGTGAAATGCCCGAGTTGGTGAAGATGGTGAAAAATCCTGATGTCACGGTGCGGATGCGCGGCGTGATGGAAAAGTGCACCTATTGCGTCCAGCGCGTCCAGCAGGCCAAGATCGCGCAAAAGCGCGCGGCCGGAGCAAGTGGCGACATCGAGGTGCCCGATGGCGCGGTCAAGACCGCTTGCCAACAGGTTTGCCCGGTCGAGGCCATTGTCTTCGGCAATATTAAAGATGAAAACAGCGCCGTCTCGCGCGCCAAGGCGCAGGACCGTGATTATGCGGTGCTCGGTTATCTCAACATTCGTCCGCGCACCACTTACCTGGGTAAACTGCGTAACCCCAATCCGGCGATGCCTGACTACGTCGCGCTACCCTTGAGTCGCGTGGAATATAATCAGAAGAACGGCCATGTCGCTTCAACTGCTGGCCATGGCCATGAGGCCGCGCCCCATGCCGCTGGCCACGGAGGGCATAACTGATGAGCGCTCATTCAACTGATCACGCCGCGCAACCGGCGATTCTCGCGGAGGTTAATCCCGCCATTATTCCGCGGGCCGTGCTCGTGGAGCAGAATCGTGATTTCCATTGGATCACCGAAAAAGTTTGCGGCATCGTGGAAGGCACGACGCCCACATGGTGGTGGTGGTGCTTCGGCCTCGCCGCCGTCATCGCGTCCTTCACGGTTTCCGGACTCGTCTACCTCGTCTCCACGGGCGTGGGCGTGTGGGGCCATGCTAATCCCGTCAACTGGGCGTGGGATATCGTCAACTTCGTGTTCTGGATCGGTATCGGTCACGCCGGGACGCTCATTTCGGCGATCTTGTGTTTGTTGCGCCAAAAATGGCGGACCTCGATTAATCGGGCGGCCGAAGCCATGACGATTTTCGCCGTTGTCTGCGCGGCGATTTTTCCTGTCTTCCACGTCGGCCGCATTTGGTTCGCGGTGATGCCAGGTTGGTTGTTTCCCTTCCCAAATTCGAATGGGATCTGGCAGAATTTTCGCTCGCCGTTGGAGTGGGACGTATTCGCAGTTTCCACTTACGGAACCGTCTCTGTGCTCTTCTGGTATGTCGGTTTGATTCCTGACTTAGGCACGATGCGCGATCGCTTTACGGCCACGGGCAATATGCTCAAGGCGCGGATCTACGGATTTTTCGCCATGGGTTGGCGCGGTTCGAATCGGCATTGGAGCAATTACGAAATGGCGTACTTGGTGCTCGCCGGTATCGCGACCCCGCTGGTGCTTTCCGTGCACACGATCGTGTCGTTCGACTTCGCTGTTTCGCTGATCCCGGGCTGGCACACGACCATCTTCCCGCCGTACTTCGTGGCGGGTGCGATTTTCTCCGGCTTCGGCATGGTCATGACGCTCATGTTGCCCTTGCGCGCGGTGTACCGGCTCGAGGATTTGATCACGCAGTACCACATCGATTGCATGTGTAAGATCACTTTGGCGACCGGCACAATGGTCGGCTACGCTTACTCGATGGAGTTCTTTATCGCGTGGTATGGCTCCAATCCGTACGAGGGCTTCGCCTTCATCAATCGCGCCTTTGGTCACTATGCTTGGGCCTATTGGATCATGATCGGGTGTAACGTGATTACCCCGCAATTCTTCTGGTTCAAATCGGTCCGTGAGAACACGACGCTCGTTTGGATCCTGTCGATTTTTGTGAACGTCGGCATGTGGTTCGAGCGTTTTGTGATTATCGTAACCTCATTGGCGCGCGATTTCTTGCCATCGAGCTGGGGCTATTACTCCCCCTCCATCGTGGAGATTTTCACATTCTTCGGTACCTTTGGCGTCTTCTCTTTCTTGTTCCTCTTGTTCATTCGCTTCGTCCCCATCATGCCGATGTCGGAAGTGAAAGCGGTCATTCCCGCGGCTGATCCGCATGCGGGGCATCACCACTAAACCGCTGCGACCATGAAAAAAAATTACGGAATCGTCGCCGCTTTCGACACCACCCCCGCTTTATACCAAGCTTGCATGCAGGTGCGTGACGCGGGTTATACCCAGTGGGATTCGCTCACGCCTTTCCCCGTGCACGGCTTAGATGCCGCGATGGGCATGCGGCGTTCGCGGGTACCCCGTTTTTCACTTACCGGTGGCCTCATTGGTTTTTGCACTGGCATGTCCTTCATCTGGTGGGCTAACGCTTACGAATATCGATTGATTGTCGGTGGTAAGCCTTATTTCAGCCCGATGTTCGCCTTCCCGGTGTCCTACGAATTAACCATTCTCTTCACCGCCTTCGCGACGATCGCCGGCATGTTTTTGCTTAATCGCCTGCCGATGCATTATCATCCGGTGCTAAAAGCGCCCCAATTTGTCCGCGCCAGTGACGACCGTTTCTACATTGTGATTGAGGCGAGCGATCCAAAATTTAACCCGGCCCAGACCCGCGCCCTGCTCGAGCAGGCGGGGGGTAAGGATATTGCCGAAATCGAAGAGTAAGATGCGCTACGCCTATTACACCCTAGCTTTTGTGGTCGTGCTCCTGATTTCGGTCATGGGCTTTCGCGGACTCCGTTCCTCGCGTCCACCGATCGAAGTTTTCCCTGACATGGATCGTCAGGCGAAATATAAACCACAAGCCACGTCCAAGTTTTTCGCTGATGGCCGCGCTGATCGGCCCTTGCCCGTCGGCACGGTGCCACGCGGTCGTACGGTGAATGCGGATCCCGCATTCTTGCGCGCAGATGATTTTCGCTATGCCGGTAAAAATGCTGACGGTACTTTTGCCCGCGGCTTTCCCGTGCCGGTGACGGAGACGTTGATTCGCCGCGGACAAAATCGCTACACCATTTACTGCGCGCCTTGTCACGGTGCTTTAGGTGATGGCAACGGCATCACAAAGTCCTACGGCATGGCGCTGACGCCCACCTACCATGATGATCGCCTACGCAGCATGGCGGAAGGGGAAATTTTTAACACGATCACCTACGGTAAGAATACAATGTTCCCGTACGCGGATAAACTTTCACCCGATGAACGCTGGGCGGTGGTGGCCTATGTGCGAGCGCTCCAGCGCGCGGGCCAAGCCACGGTTAATGATGTGCCCTTCGAGCAACGCGGAGGATTAAAATAACATGAGTGCCCCTACTGCACCCACAGCTTTGGCCAATAAATTTCTGACCGCGGGTATCGCGGGTCTCGCGGTCACTGCTCTAGCCTTTGGCTTTTCGGAGAATCAGCAAGCGGTCGCGCTCGCTTACTTGGTCGGCATTTCCTATTGGACCGCCGTTTGCGTCGGCATGCTGTTGTTGATCCTCATTCACCATATTGTGGATGCCGGTTGGTCGACGGTCATTCGCCGTCAATTTGAGCACGGGCTCTCGGCCTTCCTCTGGCTTTTTGTGCTCTTCTTGCCCTTGCTCATTTCGGCTTGGGTGAAACCCGGTTTAATTTGGCCCTGGATGGATCTCACCCACGCACTGCATGGTGGGCATGGCACCGTGGCGTCTGATATTCTTTATCAGAAAAAAGCTAGTTTCCTTAATGTGCGGATGTTCACGGGCATGACGCTTGGCTTCTTTGCTGTGTGGATCTGGCTTTCCGCGCGCTTGCGCAAGGCCTCCTTTTCGCAAGATGCCGATGGTGATGTGAAGTGGACTTTTATGAATCGGAAGACCGCTGCTTTCGGTATTCCGCTGACCGCCCTGGCCCTGAGCTTTGCGGCCATCTATTGGATGAAAAGTCTCGAGTACCACTGGTTCTCCACGATGTACGGGGTGTGGTTCTTCGCGAACTGCATCCGCGCTGGTTTGGCCTTCGGGGTGATGATCACCTACTGGCTATACATGCGGGGCGATTACAAAGGCATCTTTAACACGAACCAACTGCATTGTCTGGTCGCGCTCGCTTTTGCTTTCGTTGTGTTCTGGGCCTACGTGACCTTCTCCCAGTATTTCCTGATCTGGAACGCCAACGTCCCGGAGGAAACCTTTTGGTATAACATTCGTGAACACGGCGACTGGGTGTGGGTCGGCATGCTGATTTTATTTGGGCATTTCTTTTTCCCCTTCCTCTATTGGCTGTCGTATCGCCGCAAATCGACGCTCCGCGCGGCGTTGTTCATTAGCTGCTGGATTGCGGTCATTATCCTTGTCGATCTTTGCTACAACGTGCTGCCGGTCATGAAAGACGCGCACGATCAGCCGCTGCCCTTCCTCTCGCTCCATTTATTGTGGGTGCTGACCTCGGTCATCGGCGTCGGCGGAATTTGTGTAGCGGCTTATCTCCGGAGCTTCGGCACCGCGAAGATCATTCCTATTCGTGACCCACGCATTCGTGAGTCGCTCACGCACCACGAAGCTACGGCGCCAGAAACTTATCAGCTCGAGGCCCATTCATGAGCAATTCCTCTGCCTCTTTTTCTTTCCCCGCGCGGACCCCGTTGTTTACCACGGTGGTGGTGCTCGTCTGCTTTGCCGCTTTGGGCTGGCTGGCGATGAAATGTTACGTTCCCCAGGCCTATAAAGTAGATAAAGTAGAGGGCGTGCGGACGCCCGCCGATCGGGCGGCATTGCTGGCGGAGCATCACGCTAAAGAGCAAGCCGCGGCGAAAAGCTACAGCTGGGTGGAGCAAAAAACTGGCCACGTGCGTTTGCCGATCGAGCGCGCCATTGAACTCACCGTGCGCGAGCACGCGAAGCCGTAATCTTTGCCGATGAATTCCCCTGATCAACCCGTCCGCACGGAGCAAATGCAGGTCGATGCCTCAGCCAAATGGCCGGGCCTAGCCCTCTTTGGTTCGGCGTTGTTTTGGCTGCTGCTGGGCGGCACGTTGCAATTCATTGCCGCGATCCAACTGCATACCCCGACCTTTTTAGCGGAGTGTGCCTGGTTTACTTATGGTCGTCTCACCCCCGCGGCGCAAAATGCGCTGGTGTACGGTTGGGGTATCAATGCGGCCCTCGGGTTTGGGCTTTGGCTGATGGCGCGTTTGTCGGCGACGACCCTGCGCCATGGCGGTTGGTTGTTGGTGGCCATTAAATTTTGGAACACGGGGGTCGCGCTAGGCGTGTTGGGCATTCTCGGTGGCTATTCCACTTCGTTTGAACTCTTAGAGATGCCGCGCTTCGTGACACTTATCTTGCTGGTCTCTTATGCGATGATCGGGGTCTGGGCCGTCACGACGTTTAGCATTCGCAACACAGAAAATGTTTTTGCCTCGCAATGGTATCTCTTCGGCGCGGCGTTCTGGTTTCCTTGGTTGTATGCCATTGCCCAGCTGATGTTGCTGAAGGCTCCGGTGCGCGGCGTGCTGCAGCCCGTCGTTAATGCTTGGTTTGTACACGGTCTCTACGGCCTCTGGTTTGTCCCTGTGGCGTTGGCCGCGGCTTATTATTTCCTGCCGAAAATTCTCGGAAAGCCGATTGCTAATTATTATTTAGCGCCGCTCGCTTTCTGGTGGTTGGTGATTGTGACAGCGCTGGCGGGTGGCAGCCGATTGATTGGCGCGCCGGTTCCGGTGTGGATTCCAACCTTGGGCACCGTCGCCAATTTTCTGTTGGTCGTCCCGGTGGTAATTATTGGCCTCAATCTTTTTGGCACATTCTCGGGTCGTTACAGTGCTCTCGCGGGCAGCGTGACCCTGCGGTTTATTTTGCTCAGCGCGATCGCCTTCATTTTCGCATCTATACTCAATCTGGCTTTTTCGCTCCGTGGTTTTGTGGAGATCGCGCAATTCACCTTGCTGTCCGAATTGCGTGATTGGGTTGTGCTCTACGCCTGCTTCTCTTCGGCAATGTTCGGGGCGGCTTACTTTATTTTGCCGCGGTTAACCTCAGGCGCTTGGCGGTTTCCTACGCTCGTTAAAATGCATCTCGGCGCCACGCTCGTGGGGGTTGCCTTGCTGACGGTGGCTCTGGGGGTGGGTGGCTGGCAGCAAGGGCACTTGCTCGGTAGCTCCCCGGTCGCCTTCGGTGAAATCACGCAGGCCATGACCTTTTGGTTTACTCTCCGAACCGCAGGCTTCGCGGTGCTCTTGTTTGGGCATCTCGCTTTTGTGATCAATTTTGTCGGTCTCCTTTGTCCGCTGTGCACTTGCTGCAAAAAAGCGACAGCTGACGTAGGCCAAGGGTCGAGCGCGGAGGGGCACGCATGAAAAACGGTTTAAAATTATTTCTCGGGGTTTTTGCTACACTCGCCTTATCTTGGGTTGGGCTGCTGCTAACGGCGCACCAACAGATTGGCAGCCTCAGCCAATTCAAAGATCCAGTGGATGAGACGCTCTATCCGCAACCGCTGTCCGGCTTGGCCGTACAAGGCAGTATGGTTTATCAAGATCTTGGGTGCGTCAGCTGCCACACGCAGCAAGTTCGTCGCGACGGCTTTGGGGCTGATCTCGGTCGTAAATGGGGTCAGCGCGGCAGTTATGCCCGCGACTACATTCGCGATTCGGTGGTATTGATCGGTCAAAGTCGCCTAGGTCCTGATTTGCGTAATGCGGGTAACCTCGACCTCCATCCTTACGCTGACGCGGATTATTTCTATCGGCTCCTGTACGCGCCACAGTCCGTGGCACCTGGCACCAACATGCCGGCGCATGCGTTCCTGTTTGAGGTGCATGCTTTGGCTGGCCGGCAGCCTTCCGCTTACGCGATTAAAGTGCCCGGTAAATTTGGACCAGGGGCCGGGTACGAAGTGGTTCCCACGAATCGCGCGCGGTCGCTAGTGGCCTATTTGCAAAGTTTAAAGGACAGCTACGATTACCCCGTTGAACGCAGCCGTAATGCCTCAGCCGAAAAGCCCAAAGAGGGTGGACACTAAGATGAGCTCTCAGCCCGATAAAAATTTCCAACTCGAGCAGGCTAACGCCAGCGATGACAGCATCCAGCAGACGCATGCCCAATTGCTGCAGACCAAGCCGGAAAAGAAGGACGGCTATTCTTTCCTGCCGCTCGGTATTCTTGGTCTCATGTGTGCCGCTGTTTTCTTTGGGTCGATTTATCTCGCCCACAATTCAGTGCGCTTTGATCCGCTCGTTTATAGCGAATCCGCTAAGCGTGAGAAACCTGGCGCAGTCGCTAATGTCGCGCTCACCCGGGCTCAGTTGGGCAAGCGGGTTTTTGCAACGACCTGTATCGCGTGTCACCAAGCGAACGGCCTCGGCATCCCGAGCGTCTATCCTCCGCTGGCCGGATCAGAATGGGCTCTCGGTAATGAAGAGCGGATCATTCGCATCGTGCTCCACGGCCTCAATGGGCCGATTGAAGTGAAGGGTTCGGCCTATGCCAACGTGATGGCGCCCCTCGGTGAGGTGCTGAAGGACGAGCAGATCGCCAATGTCGTTTCTTATGTTCGCTCCGAGTGGGGCAACGCAGCCAGCGAAGTTCAGCCGGAGTTAGTCGCCAAAGTTCGCGCGGCAACAGCAGCACGGAAAACGTACTGGACCGCCGCTGAATTGCAGCAAGTCGGGCCGTAAGCAACGGGCGACGGTTCGGCTAGAGTCTTGGTTGAACGGCATTGCCTCCTCGGTGAGGTCAGGTCAAGTTGTGCGCCATGCCGGCTATTTTTAAAATGACCCGCCAGGTCGAGTTTGCGGAGACTGACATGGCGGGGATTGTGCACTTTGTTAATTTTTTTCGCTGGATGGAAAGCTGTGAGACCGCTTTTTATCGCTCGCTTGAATTGCCGTTGATTTCTTTTGTGCCCGGGCAGGTGGTCGGCTGGCCACGGGTCAATGTGAGCTGCACGTATCGAGCCCCGTTGCGCTTTAATGATACGGTGGAGGTAACGCTCTTCGTGAAAAAATTAGGGACGCGTTCGGTTACCTATCTTTTCCAGTTTTGTAAGGAGGGGGCCGTCGTAGCTGAAGGGGAGGTCACCGCGGTGTGTGTGGGTGCGGGTGAAAAAGGCGGGATGATTGCTCAGCCCATCCCAGCGGCGGTGCGGGCCAAATTGCAGGTGGCGCCGCCGTCAGCGTGGGGCGGCTGAGATTTTAAATTCTGTACTCGCCCCATTTTTCCGCTGGCCGATTGAGCCGGCGGCGTTGATCGTCGCCCGGTCATTATTTAATCCACTTTGTTTATGGCCCCACGCACCTGTACTTTTCATTACACGCTCAAAGATAGCCGAGGTCAGTTGATTGATACTTCGCGGGGTGGGGCGCCGATGCCATTTACTGAGGGCACCGGACAAATCATTGAAGGCTTGGAGGAGCCGCTATTGCAGATGGCAGTCGGTGAAAAGCGCGCGGTGGTCGTGGCCCCCGAGCGAGCTTATGGGCAGCCTGACCCTACCTTGGTGCAAAAAATACCCCGCGCCCAGTTGCCCGTCGGTGAGCTAAAAGTGGGTGATCAATTTCAGACCGGACCCGATCGACATGCCCCCGTGGTAACGGTGCGGGCGCTCGAAGGAGCCGATGTATTGCTCGATGCTAATCATCCGCTGGCGGGGGAGGAATTGCATTTTGAAGTGGAGCTGATCACCGCGCGCCCAGCCACACCAGAGGAGTTGCCATCAGCGACAGATTTAACCTAACGTAAAAAATCCATGAAAGTACTCGGCATTGATATCGGTGGTTCGGCTTTTAAAGGCGCCCCCGTAGACACCAAAACTGGCCGCTTGCTCGCGGAGCGGCATCGCGTGGAAGTCGACGCCCCTTGCCCCACCGCGCAAGGCCTCGCTGCCGTGCGTGAGATCGTGCAGCATTTCAATTGGAAGGGGCCGGTCGGTATTGGTTTCCCCGGAATTATCAAGGGCGACCACATTCGGGCGGTGGGCAACCTGGGCGAAAATTGGGCTTACCTGAATGGCGCGGCCCTGTTTGGTCGCGCCACTGGTGGCAAGGTGAGATTATTCAACGATGCCGATGCAGCTGGGTTGGCTGAAATGAAATTTGGGGCCGGCCGCGGGCAAAAAGGGACGGTCTTGATGTTGACCTTCGGCACCGGCATTGGCTCGGCCTTATTTTATCAGGGGCAGTTATTCCCGAATGTGGAATTAGGTTGGATCCCTTGGCGGGGCAAACCGATCGAGCGCTTCGCATCAGCTGCGGTTCGCAAGCGTCGTGACCTGAGTTGGGCGGAATGGTCCAAGCGGGTTAATTTAAGCTTGGGGGCCATGGAACGACTATTGTCTCCGGAATTAATTATCGTTGGCGGCGGCGTGAGCAAAAAATCGGACAAATGGTTTAAGTACCTCAAAGTGAACGCACGGCTCGTTCCGGCTAAAATGCTAAATGATGCGGGGATTGTCGGTGCTGCGCTCGCTTGGGAGCAGCCCCGCTAGTCGGCCTTGGTCGGTGGGGATCACCTGCGTCGATTGGACCCGGTGGTCTGCGCTAGACCACCTATCCGACTCTGGCGGCCGTTCATCAAAACAGGCTGCAACTTTACCCTCTTATCAGGTGTTTTCTCCCTAGTGTTTGGCTTCCACGCAATCCGCTAAACTCCCTCGGGATCCCTCTTTAAATCATTCACTTCTATGTCTGCACCGCTTCCTTCCACTCCAGCAAACTCTGCTGGTCCTCTTAAAAAGAAATCTCAGCGTACGCTTTTCATTATCCTTGGGGGTGTGGTCGTCCTCTTGATCATTGCCGCGGTCGTTGCGGCTAAACGCCAGGGGGAGAAGGCCACTCCTGTTACAGTTGAAAAAGCGGTCGTCCGGACGATTACGCATCTGGTCACGGCGACGGGAAAAGTACAGCCCGAGGTCGAGGTGAAAATTTCACCCGAAGTGGCCGGCGAATTGATTGAAATTCCGGTGATTGAGGGCCAGAGCGTCAAGAAGGGCGACCTCTTGGTGCGGATTAAACCTGATTTTTACCAAGCGGCGCTTGAGCAACAAGAGGCTTCCCTCGCATCTGCTAAGGCGACCAGCGTGCTGAGTCGGGCCCGTCTGACGAAGGCTGAGCACGATTTTAAGCAAGCCGAAGAACTCTACAGCAAGCAGCTCGTATCGAATGCTGATTTTGTGGCGGCTACCGCCAATCTGGATGTAGCCAAGGCGGACTTTGATTCTTCGTTGGCGCAGATTCGCCGCACGGAAGGCTCCGTGACCCAATCGCGTGATTCGTTGGCTAAAACCACCATCTACTCACCCGTCGCGGGCAGCATTAGTTCTCTCAGTAGTGAAGTAGGCGAGCGCGTTGTGGGCACCGGCTCCTTTGCCGGCACAGAAATCATGCGCCTCGCGAATCTCGATAATATGGAAGTCCGCGTGAAGGTGAATGAGAACGATATTATCAACGTTAAGTTAGGCGATCATACGATCGTGACCGTAGACGCTTTTCCTGGCCGAAAATTTGCAGGCGTAGTCAATGAGATCAGCAGTTCCGCCATTACCATTGGGGCGCAATCCGCCGCGACTTCGGCTTCAGATGAGGTCACTAATTTTCTCGTTAAGATTAGTATTAAAGCGCCCGGTGCGCAGTTGCGTCCAGGCATGAGTGCGACGGTGGATATTGAAACGCAGACCGTCGCCAACGTGGTGTCGGTACCGATTCAGAGCGTCACGGTGCGGGCCGCGGGCGGTAAGACGAGTGAAGAGCTGCAGCTTGCCAAAGCGAAGGAGGCCAAGGAGCGGTCGGGTAATGATCTGGAAGTGGCCAATGAGCGTGATGACGCCCGCCGCAGTCGCGAGCAATTGGAGCGCGTGGTGTTCATTAAGACGGGTGACACAGTCAAGCAGCACAAAGTTGAGACAGGGATTGCGGATAATACCTCGATTGAAATTAAAAGTGGGGTAAATGCCGGCGATGAGGTGGTGGCCGGCAGTTATGCGGCCATTAGTCGCAAACTAAAGGATGGCAGCAAGGTCATGATCGAGAAGCCCAAGAAAGAGGAAACCAAGTAAAGGCGGGGGTGACTGGATCGTGGATTGACCGCGACCAGCTGACCGCCGGCCACTTTATCCCATGAGTTCTTCGCTTAATTCAGTGAATACTTCCTCGGCAGGTTCCCTTTCGGGTACTGCTCAGCGCAGCTATCGTGAGCCCGGTCCGATTGTAATCGAGATCGAGGAGGTCACTAAACTTTACAAAATGGGCGAAGAGATTGTGCATGCATTGCGCGGCGTCGCCTTGACCGTGCGGCGCAACGAGTACCTCGCCATCATGGGGCCATCGGGCAGTGGGAAATCCACGATGATGAATATGCTGGGCTGTCTCGATACCCCCACGAGCGGGCATTATCATTTTACGGGGAAAGATGTTTCGCTGATGAGCGATGATGAATTGGCGGATATTCGTAATCGAGAAATCGGTTTTGTTTTTCAAACCTTCAATCTGTTGCCGCGGTCGAGTTCATTGCAAAATGTGGAACTGCCACTCATTTATGCCGGCTTGTCGCCAACGGCGCGACGCGAGAAGGCGAGTCAAACCCTACGGGCAGTCGGCCTCGGAGATCGGATGAGCCACAAACCCAATGAGTTGTCGGGTGGGCAACGCCAACGCGTAGCCATTGCCCGAGCCCTGGTGAATAATCCCTCAATTATTTTAGCTGATGAACCTACTGGCAATCTCGACTCTAAAACCGGCGAAGAGATCATGCAGTTGCTCGAGGAATTATATGCGCTCGGCAATACGATTATTGTCGTGACCCATGAAGAGGATATTGCCCGCCACGCTCGCCGCATCGTGCGCCTGCGCGATGGCTTGATCGAGAGCGACGTACGACAGAGTTAAGGCAAAATATAATGCAGCGTTTCTACAACGAGTTCATTGAATCCTGCCGGATTGCGCTCGCGCAGATTCAGGCGAACAAGATGCGTTCGGTGCTGACGGCCTTGGGGGTGATTATTGGAATCGTAGCGGTGACCTTGATGGGCACGGCGATTCGCGGGATCGATACCGGTTTTCAAAATAGTTTAGCTATGTTGGGCGAAGATGTGCTCTACGTGCAAAAATGGCCGTGGGGGCCAGTTGAGGATTGGTGGAATTATAATAACCGGCCCAATTTGGTGCCAGCTGATGCCGATAAATTAAATCGGATTATCGCAGCGACGCCGGGCAGTTTACTGGAAATTGCGGTCCCGGTCGTGGGGCGGGGTTCGCCGGTTAAATTTGAAGATAATAAAGTAAACAATGTGTTCACGCTCGGAACCACGGCCGACTATGCGCGAATTAACAGTGTCGAGTACCAGGAGGGGCGGCTTTTTAATGAGAGTGAAGCTGGTGTAGGTCGGGAGGTCTGCGTTTTAGGTTACGACGTGGCAGAAGCCCTTTTTCCGGGTCGCCCTCCGCTCGACCAAATGGTGCGCATCGGCGGGCATCCCTTTCTCGTCGTCGGCGTATTTGCCAAGCAGGGAGAATTTCTCGGACTCTTTAGTTTTGATAATCAAGTGGTCCTACCGCTCAGCGCTTTTCAGAAATATTTTACCACGCGACGCGGGGCTGAACTGCGGGTGAAGGCTAAGGACAAAAACCAACTCGCCGCCGCGAAAGAAGAGCTAACGGGGGCCATGCGGCGCGTGCGGGGGCAATTGCCGGGCGAACGGGATAATTTTAATATCAACGAGCAGCAGGCTTTTAAGGCTCAGCTTGAACCGGTGAAATCGGGCATCGCCATTGCTGGATTATTTATCACCGGGCTCGCGCTCTTCGTTGGCGCCATTGGGATTATGAATATTACTTTTGTGAGCGTGAAGGAGCGCACCAAAGAGATTGGCACACGCAAAGCTTTGGGGGCACGGCGCCGAAGTATTTTGATGCAATTTTTAATTGAAGCCGTCGCGATTTGCTTGATCGGTGGGATTGTCGGCATGGTGATTTCCTGCGGCTTGTTCATGATCATCCAGCAGGTCGCGCCAAATTTTCCGGTAGCATTTTCACCCGATTTGGTGGCGGTTAGTATGCTGGTATCCGTCATTACGGGAATCGTTTCTGGTTTTCTGCCAGCCTATGGAGCCTCACGGCTCGATCCGGTCGTCGCGCTGCGTTATGAATAAGATGTCCTTTTTAGAAATTGTCCGGATGGCCCTCGGCTCGCTCGGGGTGAATAAGCTGCGCTCCTTTCTGACGATGTCGGGCATTACCATCGGGGTATTTTCAATTATTGGCGTCATGACCGCCGTCTCGGCGCTGCGGAGTTCTATTGAGACGGGAATCAGCTTTCTCGGCACCAATATATTTCAATTTGGGAAATTTCCGGTGACGGGTGGTGGCGACGGTTCGCAGCGTCGCCGGTATCAATTGCGTCGCGATATCACCCTTGCGCAGGCGATGCGTTATCAACAACTTATGGCGGGCAATCCCGAAGTGATTTGCCTCAAGGCTTTCGACCAAGAAGGCAATAGTCAGGCCGTCTATAATGGTCGCAAAACCACGCCGGGGCTATCGTTTGGCGGAACGAACGAGCATTTTCTTGCCGCTAACCAATTTTCGATTGAGCAGGGCCGTAATTTTACCACGGACGACATTGAACTAGCGCGGCCAGTTATTTTAATTGGGCAGGGAATTCTGAAGAAACTTTTCCTCTCCGAGAGTCCTTTGGGTAAAATTATTAAGATCAAGGATCGGACGTATACGGTCATCGGGACCTTCGCCGAAAAAGGAACCCAGTTTGGTAAAAGCCAAGATGACATTGGCGTCGTGCCATTGACGCGCTTCTTGAACGACTTTGGTAGCGAGCGCGTCACCATAAATATCGCGACGCAAGCTCCCAGTCAGCTCGCTTATAATGAAACGATTGAGCGCGCCATTACGGCGATGCGCGTTGTGCGGGGGCTGAAGCCGGAGCAAGAAAATGACTTTGAGCTTTATTCCAACGATTCATTGATTGCGACGTTCGCTAAGGTCGCGGATGCGATCGCTGCCGGTTCTTTTGTCATCAGTGGAATCGCGCTGCTCGCGGCTGGGGTTGGCATTATGAATATTATGTTAGTCAGTGTGACGGAGCGCACGAAAGAGATCGGCATCCGCAAATCGATCGGCGCGCGAAAGAAAAATATTCTTATTCAGTTTTTGCTCGAGGCAGTAGCCATTTCACTCGCGGGTGGGGTCATGGGTATTTTGCTCGGGGTTGCGGGCGGGAATGGCTTGGCCGTGATGCTTAATGCCTCGGTAATTTTCCCTTGGAACTGGGCTGCCATCGGCTTGCTGGTCTGCTCGGGTATTGGCGTAGGTTTTGGCTTTTACCCAGCCTGGAAAGCCGCCTCGCTCGATCCGATTGAGGCCTTGCGCTACGAGTGACCCGCCACCGCGGGCTTACGATTTCGGCTCAAAACGACTCGCTGCTCGATTTTTGGTCACGGTGTGAGCGGGGGCGACCTGGCCATTCATGGCAATGTACACTCCCGGGGGCAGGACTTGCAGCGCGCCGATCGCGCAACCGAGATTGAAGACGGCGTCACTTTGTCGAAATCGCGCGGGCTGCATTGAACCCGTAAAGACGATCACCTTGTCGGGGAAGCCGGTGAGCAGCGCGGCCGTGGCGGTCATGGTATCGGTGCCGTGCGTGATGAGAATGAGTTTTTCTGGTGAGGCCTCGACCCGCGCGCGGATGAGGGCACGATCTTCATCAGTCATCGCGAGGCTGTCTTTTTGCAGGACGGACTCGACGACGAAATCGAAAGTGATGTTTGATTCTCGGAAGACGAGGCCGACTTGCGGCTCGCCGATTTCATAGGTGCTGGCGGCATCGAAATAAACTTTATCAATTGTCCCGCCGGTAGAGATAACGCGCAGTCGCATATGGGATAATGGCTGGGTTGGCCCAAGAAGTTCAATCCGGATTAATCCTCAATTCCGCCGTAAGCTTGGCCACAAAAAGCGCAGAAGGCGCAAAATCGACCAAGGCAGGGCGGGGAAAAGATGAAAGTGGGAAAGTAGAAAATCGGGAAACTATGGCGCACGGCACGCCAGTTTAAGTTGGAAGTTTAAGTTGAAGATTGGGGGCGTACGGAACGGGGATCTGCTGACTTAAACTTCAACTTTACACTTAA